>OCVV012858983.1_pt1 | contig 18340 bp, 12 predicted proteins | sample 1539721 | NCBI WGS metagenome assembly OCVV01 (sample SAMN02144230, study PRJEB22623) | gut metagenome | biome: sheep rumen | host: Ovis aries | place: New Zealand | reverse complement strand
CGGCACTGAGAGGTATAAGAGACGAGAAGTTCTTCCTCTACAGGCTATCTATGATTTATGCTTACCCCCACTAAATTTCTACTGAGCCTGTTTGTATGATGCGGCGTGGCGTATGGTGGTGTCAATACAAACGAAGAACGCCGGCACCGAAGTGCCAGCGTTCTCGCCTCCTAATGATGATGAAACAGCCCCTCTTGCTGTTCACTCCGAAGAGTGCGTAGGGACGATCGGGTTCGAACCGATGACCTCTGCAATGTGACTGCAGCGCTCTAAACCAACTGGGCTACGCCCCTGTCATCATCATTTTCCGGCTGCAAAGGTACGTATTTCTTCCGAATCAGCAAGCATCTTTCCTCTTTTTTTTCGGAAAAAACGAAATAATCACGAAAAAAGGTGCAAGTTTTAGGTAAACACATCCTCTATCACGGAGCAATTCCTATATTCAAATGGATGGTTTTATGTCAACAGGATAGAAGGAGAAGATGGCAGAACTCATGCCGTTGCACCAGATATTGGGAGATGACAACAGAATCTTGAATGGTTTTTCTCCGTGTTTTTCTTACCGAACCGCAGAAAAAAGGACTGATTTGAAAAATCTTGAATGGTACGGGGCTTTTTTCGGAAAAATATCGCTAACTTTGCCCACAATTTAATTAAACAGATATGTATTGACCGCATTTGTCGCATTGAATCGGGAAAAATGATAAGAATCATGACCGATGGCTACGATGGGATGGACAGCGGCTCTATGAATAGAAAAATGTGATATGATGATGAAAAATACAGTTCTTTTGTTTCTGTTGACTTTGCTGGGTTTTGTTCCCATGTGGGCTCAAAAAGTGATGAATGTGATAGGCGACAGTTATGTGGCCAATCATCGCCGTCCGGCATCAGAGGCTTGGCACAGCAAGTTGGCGGCAGAATTAGGGTGTAAGTACAACAACTATGGACGCAACGGGTCTTGTGTGGCTTTCGACCGTACACATGACGGAAAATGGAATTTTGGCCCAGCCATGTGGGTGCGCTATACGGCGATGGCGCCCGATGCTGACTATGTGCTGATTATTGCAGGCCATAACGATGCGGACAAGGTGAAGGAAAACGCGGATTCGCTACAGATGTTTGCCGATTCGCTGGAGGTGCTGTTGAGCGGCATTGAGAAGTTGTGTCCTCATGCCCGGATTGGCTATGTCACCCCGTGGTATGTGGATAGGCCGGGGTTTGCGAAGGTGTGCAAGGTCATCAAGAAGACCTGCAAACGGCACGGCATCCCTGTGTTGTGGAACTATGACAAGAGATGTGTCATCAAGGTGCGCGACGCGGGATTCCGCAAGAAATACTTCCAAGGTGCCGACGATACAGCCCACCTGAACGACAAAGGACACGACCTCTTTCTGCCTGTGGCACGGAAGTGGTTCTTGAAAGAAATGAAGAATTACTAATCAACTATAAAACTAACCAACTAATCAACTAATGATGAAGAGACTTTTACTAACTGCGTTTGCCGTCGTCGCCACGATGGGGTCGATGGCTCAGACCGTCACAGCCCGATGGGAACTGAGCGACAAAGACAACCTCTCTCAGGTGGAGGTGACGGGCGAGGAGACTTACACCAGCCTCATCACTGAAACTTTTCAGAAAGGCACGAACATCGGTGCTGTGGCCACAATGACGGGTTCAAATGCCGATACTGAACTGAAAGCCGTGACCTACGACCCTTACTTCACAACCTTTACACCCACGACCCGCGTGGGGGCAAAGACGGCCAACCACTACATTCGGGTGGCAGTCACTCCGAAGAGTGGACACACGTTCAAGCCCACCAGCATCGCCTTCGATGCTGCCAAGGTGGGTACCGATGGCGGCAATGTGGATGTCTATTACAAGATAGGCACTGGCAGTGAAGTGGCACTGGCCACGGGACTGGCACCGCTGCGCAACAAAATCTCCACAACGAACTCCACTGGCTTCAGCCACCACGAATACACGCTGGGCGATGTGATAGCCGAGGGAAAAGCGTTCTACATATATTTATATATATACAACCTGAACGGTACGGACAACGCGAACCCGAAGGCCATGGCCTTCCGCAATGTGACCATCAAAGGAGCGGTGGATGAGGAAATCTTCACCACGAAGACCTTTGTGGAGTCGTTTACTTGCACAGGAACTGAAACCTACGGAGAGGAGGGAACCACCATCGATTTGACCAACCTGACCAAAGACCTGAAGAACGGTGGGTTGGTGACTTATCCCAAAAAACTTTATGGTAACCCTGCCAACTTCACCCTCGCACTGAAAGAGGGTTATACCTACGACGTGCAGTATAGCGGCCACGTAGCCATCGTGAAGATTCTGAAAGGCACAGAGCAGGTGTTCTACTTCGAGGTGATGTTCACCGTGACCGACCGTGCCCCCAAGCCTGCAGCCAAACCGCTGAAGCGTGGCCTAATGTCACTGAGCCTGAGTGGTGCCGGCATGGGCAGCGGAAATCTTGTGTCGTGGCGCCATCGTGAGGCCGACGGCTATGGTGTGAAGTATAAACTTTATCGCGGAACGAACGCAACGACTCAGACTACGGTGCTGAATGGCGGAAGATATATCATCAACAAGACCAACTTCCGCGATGGTAGCGGCTCAGCCTCTTCCTACTACAAACTGGAGGTGTATGACAAGTATGGCAACCTGTTGGAGACCGAGGTGAGCAAGAAGACCTGGGCCAACCAGACGATGCGGGTGCCGCTGGCTGCCGCCCCGAAGGACGAACGCCATGGGGCCTACTATACACCCAATGATGGTGCTTTCTGCGACATGGACGGAGATGGTGAATATGAAATCATCGTGAAGTGGCGACCCTCCAACGAGAAGGATGCTGCTGGTAGCGGCACGACTTCGCAGGCGGTGTATGACTGCTACAAACTGGACGGCACGCAGTTGTGGCGCATCCAGACGGGCTATAACATGTTCAACAGTGCCCACACCACACCGTTCATCGCTTGGGACTTCGATGGCGACGGCTATGGCGAGTTCATGGTGAAGACGGCTCCGGGTACCATCGACGGTGAGGGCAACTACGTGCTTTTGGGCAATGACGACCCCAACGAGAATCTGCTCAGCGAACGTGGCAAGCAAGACCACGGCTCGGAGTACATCACGGTGTTCGACGGCATGACAGGTGCGGAACTGGCCACCATCCCATACCACACCGACTATGCGGCAGGTCTGAACTATTGGGGCGATTCGAAACAGAACCGTTCGGAGCGCTACTTGGCCGCCATCGCATGGCTGGATGGCGCCGACAAGAATCCAAGCCCGATTTTTGCCCGTGGCTACTATCGTGGTGCCTTTGTGGCAGCCTACGACTGGGACGGCGTGACACTGAAGGAACGTTGGGTAAGCCGAAACACTCAATCGGGCCAAGGACTGTGGGGCGAAGGCGCACACTCCATCACCGTGGGCGACTGCGATGGCGACGGAAAGCAGGAAATTGTCTATGGTTCAGCCGCTCTCGACGATGATGGGTCATTGCTCTATCGCACAGGACTCAAACATGGCGATGCCCTCCACCTCAGCGACTTCTTGCCTGAACGCGAAGGACAGGAGGTCTTCATGGTGCATGAAGAAAGTCCTTTTGGCTATGACCTGCGCGATGCCAAAACGGGTGAAAAGATTCTCTACAAGACAGCAGGCGGTGACACGGGGCGTGGCTTGGCTGCCCACTTCGACTCTTCATCGCCTCATTCACAGTTCATCTACAGTGCAGCAGCAGGCATGTACGACTGTGCGACAGGTAATGAAATCGCCTCATCGTGGGCTCTTGGCAGCAGTGGAGCAGGAATCAACTGCCGCATCTTCTGGGACAGTGATCTCTACGAAGAATTCTTCGACAAGAGCATCATCGCCAACTGGAATCCTTCAAGCAAGTCTTTCGACCGCTATAAGTTCAACAATGGCAACTACTTGTGGGGACAGTTGAACAATGGCAGCAAGAACAATCCCTGCATTCTGGGTGACCTGCTGGGCGACTGGCGCGAAGAATTGGTGACATGGGACAACACGGACATGGACGTGACAAAAGACGATAATGGCTATCCTATCTATACAATCAGAGGAGATTTCTATCTGATGATTTGTGCCACCAGTTATGAAACGACCTACCGCATCCCACATCTGCTTGACGACCTCGACTATCGGGCTCAAGTCATCCTGCAGAACAGTGTTTATAACCAGCCGCCTCACCTGTCGTTCGACCCATCGGTCAAGTATAAAGGCAACCCCAACCAGGCGCAGCAGGAGGACTTGGCTGACCCAACGGCCATTGAAGATGTGAAAGTGGATAACGGGGCAGAAGACACTGATGCCATCTACACACTGCAAGGTGTGAAAGTCAATCAGATGACAGCACCAGGTATCTACATCAAAGGTGGAAAGAAAGTCTATAAAAAGTAATGGCTGAAAGAGGCTGCACTCACAAAACGGTGCAGTTTGTGCAGGGCTGAAATGTCAAAGAGAGAGGAAACTTTACTAAAAGTGAGGTTCCTCTCTTTTTTTATTTGAAAAGATGTGCCAAATGTCAAGGAATTTTCGTACTTTTGCATCGTTTTAGACCTCTCTCATGATTTGAGAGAGTTGTTTTGTCGTCAAAACGAATAGAAACGATTCGTTTTTATAAACAAAAAGATTCAAAAACTCTAACATAGATGAAACATCAGTTACGTAGTGCAGTCTGCACAGAAGGTCGCCGTATGGCTGGAGCACGTGCTCTGTGGGTTGCCAACGGCATGAAGCGTGAGCAGTTTGGCAAACCTATCATTGCGATAGTCAACTCGTTCACCCAGTTTGTTCCAGGTCACACCCATCTGCATGAGGCAGGTCAGATAGTGAAAGCAGAAATAGAGAAGATGGGCTGTTATGCTGCTGAGTTTAACACCATAGCCATCGACGACGGCATTGCCATGGGACATGATGGTATGCTCTATTCCCTTCCTTCGCGCGACATCATCGCCGACTCTGTGGAGTATATGTGCAACGCCCACAAGGCTGATGCGATGATTTGTATCTCCAACTGCGACAAGATTACACCGGGTATGCTGATGGCTGCCATGCGACTGAACATCCCGGCCGTGTTTGTGAGCGGCGGCCCGATGGAAGCAGGCAAGTACAAAGGCGAGAACCTCGACCTGATTGCTGCCATGATTAAGGGCGCCGACAAGACGGTGAGCGATGAGGAACTGGCTGAAGTGGAGAATCGTGCCTGCCCCGGTTGTGGATGCTGCTCTGGCATGTTCACCGCCAACTCGATGAACAACCTGACCGAGGCCATTGGCCTTTCGCTGCCTGGCAACGGCACCATCTTGGCCACTCACGTGAACCGTGTGGAACTGATGAAGGCTGCTGCACGTCAGATTGTGAAGAATGCCCTGGCATACTATGAGGATGGTGACGAGTCTGTGTTGCCTCGCAGCATCGCCACTCGCACGGCTTTCCTCAATGCCATGACCCTCGACATTGCCATGGGTGCTTCGACCAACACTGTGCTGCACCTTTTGGCTGTGGCACAAGAGGCTGGCGTGGATTTCACGATGAGTGATATTGACAAACTCTCTCGCAAGACTCCTTTCCTCTGCAAACTGGCTCCCAATTCGCAGAAGTATAGTGTGCAGGAGTGTGGACGTGCCGGCGGCATGCTGAATCTGCTTGGCGAACTGGCAAAGGGAGGACTGATTGACACTTCTGTGAAGCGTGTGAACGGTGCCACTCTGGCTGAAGACATTGAGAAATACTCCATCTTGAAAGAGACGATTGATCCAGAAGCCAAACGCATCTACAGCAGTGCACCGGCTGGTGTTTTCTGCAATCAGTTGGGGGCACAGAACACGAACTACGAGACCCTCGACACAGACCGCGTGAATGGCTGCATCCGCGACATTGAGCATGCTTATACCAAGGACGGTGGCATGGCCATCCTTTTTGGCAACATTGCTCAAGACGGTTGCGTGGTGAAGACGGCTGGTGTTGATGAGAGCATCTGGAAATTCTCTGGTCCCGCCGTGGTGTTCGACTCTCAGGAAGACGCTTGCGAAGGCATTCTGGGCGGCAAGGTGAAGAAAGGTGACGTGGTGGTCATCACTCATGAAGGTCCCAAAGGAGGTCCTGGCATGCAGGAAATGCTCTATCCCACTTCCTATATCAAGAGCATGCACATGGGCAAAGAATGTGCTCTCATTACCGATGGTCGCTTCTCAGGCGGTACATCAGGATTGTCTATCGGCCACATCTCTCCAGAGGCAGCATCGGGAGGCAATATCGGCAAGATTGTGGATGGCGACATTATCGACATCGACATTCCGAACCGCAGCATCAACGTGCGCCTTTCGGATGAAGAGTTGGCCGCACGTCCGCAGCAACCGCTCAGACGTAATCGTGTAGTGTCAAAAGCCCTTCGTGCATACGCCCAGAGTGTGGCAAGTGCCGACAAGGGCGGAGTCAGAATCATAGACTAAACGGAGGAAAATAGTAAGACTATCTAATCTGGAATATCTAGAAAATCTAGAATCTCTAGAATCCCTAGAACTTCTAGCCGCTCTATAAAATATAGAAAGACCAGAAAACATAGAAAAAACATACCAACAAACAATGACAGAAAAGATAACAGGTGCAGAGGCAATGATGCGCGCTCTCGAATATGAGGGGGTGGATGTTCTGTTTGGATATCCTGGCGGTTCCATCATGCCGACCTACGATGCACTTTATGATCATAAGAAGACGCTGAATCACATCCTCGTTCGTCATGAACAGGGTGCTGTACATGCTGCTCAGGGCTATGCCCGTGTGAGTGGCAAGGTGGGTTGCGCCATCGTGACTTCTGGCCCCGGTGCCACCAACACCGTGACGGGTATTGCTGATGCGATGATAGACTCTACTCCGATGGTGGTCATCTGTGGACAAGTGGGTGTGGCCATGCTGGGAACAGATGCTTTTCAAGAGGTTGATGTTGTGGGCGTGACATCGCCTATCAGCAAGTGGAGTTACCAAATTCGTCGTGCCGAAGACATCGCATGGGCTGTGGCTCGTGCTTTCTACATCGCCAAGAGCGGTCGCCCCGGTCCTGTGGTTCTGGATTTTGCCAAGAATGCACAGACGGGCATGGTTGACTTTGAGCCTGCAATGGTGGATTTCATCCGCAGTTATGACCCGGAGCCAGATATGAACATGACGGACATAGAACGTGCCGCCAAGATGATTAACAATAGCGTCAAGCCTTTCGTGCTGGTGGGGCAGGGAGTGGAACTGGGCAATGCGCAGGAAGAACTTCGCGCCTTGGTGGAGAAGGCAGACCTGCCTTGCGGAACCACTTTCCTCGGTCTTTCAGCCATTCCTTCCGACCATCCTCTGAACATGGGCATCCTTGGAATGCACGGAAACCTTGGCCCCAATGTGATGACCAACCAGTGTGATTTGCTCATTGCCATCGGCATGCGTTTCGACGACCGCGTGACAGGCAATCTGGCCACTTATGCTAAGCAAGCCAAAATCATTCACTTCGACATCGACCCGGCCGAGTTTAACAAGAATGTTTCTGTTGATTTGGCTGTGTTGGGCAACTGCAAGGAAACACTTGCCGCTGTGACGAAATTGGTTGATTCAGCCAAGCACTCCGCATGGATTGAGGGTTTCAGACCTTATCATGAAAAGGAATATGAGAAGGTGATTGATAAGGCTCTTCATCCTAAAGATGGTCCGCTGTTGATGGGCGAAGTGATTCGCAAGGTGAGCGAGGCCGCCAATAACGAAGGCATCATGGTGACCGACGTGGGGCAGAACCAACTCATGGCCTGCCGTTATTTCAAGTTCACCAAGAAGCGTTCTGTTGTCACCTCAGGTGGTTTAGGCACGATGGGTTATGGACTTCCAGCAGCCATCGGTGCTACGTTTGGCGCACCCGACCGTACCGTTTGTCTCTTTGTGGGTGATGGCGGTTTGCAGATGACCATTCAGGAATTGGGCACTATCATGGAGCAAGGTGCACCTGTCAAGATTATTCTTCTGAACAACAACTATCTCGGCAATGTGCGCCAGTGGCAAGAAATGTTCTTTTCTCATCGCTATTCGTTCACACCAATGCTCAACCCCAACTACGAACTCATCGCACAGGGGTATGGCATTCCTGCCAAGACCGTGATAGAACGTGCCGACCTCGATGCCGCCATTGCCGAGATGCTGACCACTCCTGGCCCATACCTCTTGCAGTGCGCCATCAAGGAAGAGGACAACGTGCTTCCGATGACACCTCCCGGTGCTAACATAGACGAGATGCTTCTTGAGGTGTAAATCCTATGGCACAGAAAACCTTTGGAGGTCAGTGTGGTGAGTGTACCTCGTGTGGCAAGTGCGACCGACTGCTCAACCGCTCCACTTCTCCGACAATAGAAAAAACAACTCCAACAATGGAAAAAGATACAACGACAAAACTCTATACATTCCTGATATATTCAGAAAATGTGCCAGGTCTGCTCTCGCAGATTACGGCTGTCTTTACACGTCGTCAGGTCAACATCGAGTCGCTGAATGTGTGTGCATCCAGCACTCCGGGTGCACACAAATACACCGTTACGGCCAACTGCGACGAACACATGGCCAAGATGCTCACGGTCCAGATAGAAAAGCGCATCGAGGTGTTGCAGGCCCACTACTACACTGACGACCAACTCTTCATCAACGAGACGGCTCTGTTCAAACTGAGTACGCCCGTCATGCTGAAGAATCCCGATGTGGGTCGCATGATTCGTTTCCACAATGCCCGCATTATCGAGGTGAACAGCACCTATGCAGTGGTGGAAATCACAGGCATCACCAACGACATTCTTTCGCTCTTCGATGCTCTGAAAACGTTAGGCTGCGTCTTGCAGTTTGTCCGCTCCGGCCGCATCTGCATCACCAAGAGCCGCGTTGAACATCTCGATGAGTATCTGGCTGTGCGTGAGACAAAAAGGTTGAAACAAGAAAAGAAATAGTTAAATGATTTTATAATAACCCGCAAGGATTATCCTTGCACAATTAAAAACAAAACGCAAAATGGCAAAAATGAATTTTGGTGGCGTTATCGAAGAGGTAATGACACGCGAAGAGTTCCCACTCGAGAAGGCTCGTGAAATCTTGAAAGACGAGACTATCGCTGTGATTGGTTATGGTGTACAGGGTCCTGGTCAGGCTTGCAATCTGCGCGACAACGGTTTCAACGTAATCGTTGGTCAGCGTCAGGGCAAGACTTTCGAGAAGGCTATCAAGGACGGTTGGGTTCCTGGTGAGACTCTTTTCTCTATCGAAGAGGCTGCAGAGAAGGGTACTATCGTGATGTGTCTGCTCTCTGATGCAGCCGTGATGTCTGTATGGCCCACACTCAAGAAGTACCTCACTCCTGGCAAGGCTCTCTACTTCTCACATGGTTTCGCCATCACTTGGAACGACCGCACAGGTTGTGTTCCTGCCAAGGACATCGATGTCATCATGGTGGCTCCTAAGGGTTCTGGTACATCTCTCCGCACCATGTTCCTCGAAGGCCGTGGCCTGAACTCTTCTTACGCTGTATATCAGGACGCTACAGGCAAGGCTCTTGACCGCACCCTCGCTCTCGGCATCGGTATCGGTTCTGGCTACCTGTTCGAGACTACTTTCCAGCGCGAGGCCACTTCTGACCTCACTGGCGAGCGTGGTTCACTCATGGGCGCAATTCAGGGTCTTCTCCTTGCTCAGTATGAGGTGCTCCGCGAGAACGGCCACACTCCATCAGAGGCATTCAACGAGACAGTGGAGGAACTCACTCAGTCGCTCATGCCTCTCTTCGCCCAGAAGGGTATGGACTGGATGTACGCAAACTGCTCTACTACCGCACAGCGTGGTGCCCTCGACTGGATGGGTCCCTTCCACGATGCCATCAAGCCTGTGGTTGAGAAACTCTACGCTTCGGTGAAGTCTGGCCACGAGGCACAGATTTCTATCGATGCCAACTCTAAGCCCGACTACCGCGTCGGTCTGGAGAAGGAACTTGCTGCTCTCCACAATTCTGAAATGTGGCGTACTGCAGAGGTTGTTCGTCAACTCCGTCCTGAGAACAACTAATTCGTTCCGAGCACATATAAACAAACAAAAAGAAAGCCTCGGCAGGTTGATTTCCTGCCGAGGCTTTCTTTGTTGTTTGGTGTTGTGCTTGTCTGTCTTCAAGTGAAACGTTTGTTCTTCTTCAAGTGAAACGTCGTACAATATGCAAATGGTGTGCCGTGCAATTTATAATTGGTACGTCGTACAAATTGAATATGCAACGGCGTAACACTAAAGGGGGAAAAGGAGAACTAATTATCTCCCTTTCCCCCTTTCATGCTTAGTAGAGGTAAATCTTGTAGTTCTTCACGCTGCCGGGGGCACCTTGTTCGGCACGTGGCAGATATTCGAGGGCAGAAATGGTCTGTTCGCTGCCAAGGTCGATGACGAGAAGGTGGGGGAGTGTGGCACTCTTTTCGGTCTGCCAATAGGTGGATTCCTGCAGGTCATACACCTTGTCGCCCGTATGGTTGCCGTTCTCTTCTTCGCTGTTGGCATACTTGATGGTCCAAGGCTCACGAGAGATGCGCTTGCCGTCGGCACCTTGCAGATAGAGTTCGGCAATGGCCACGCGGTCACCCTCCTTCTGAGTGGAGAGACATTCGATAGCGAGGTAACGGCCCTTCTTCGGAGCAGCAAACTTGACGGTCTGCCAGCCATTGCCAGCGTTGAAGGCACCCGTAGCAGCAGGAGTGGCGCTGTTGAGGTCTGGCTTGTCGCCGATGTTGTTGTGCTTGTTCGATTTCTCCAACTGGAGTTTGTTCAGTTCAGGCTTGTCCTGTCCCCAGACAACAGCCTCTTTCGGCCCAACCACATCAAGCACGATGATTTCGTTCTTCCCTTTCTTCAGCCAGCAGCCAGGCACATAGAGCGTCTGTTGGGGACCGATGCTCCAGATGCGTCCCATAGCGTGACCATTCACCCATACTTGTCCCTTGCCCCATGTCTCGAAATTCAGGAAAGTGTCGCCCACTTTGGTGAGGTTGAAGTAGCCACGATAGTAGCCACGCTTGCTCACCAAATCAAGTCCGTCAACGTTCCATTGTGGCTTCTTGCCCAATCGCTGTCCTTCTTTCTCGGCTTGAGTATAATCATTGTTGTGGACAAAAGCATCAGCGGCTTTCTCATAAGAGTCTGGCAATCCGAATTTTACCCAACCTTGTGGTTTCCATGTGGTTTCGATGCCTTCTACTTCTGCAGTGATGGCTACTTCGCCCACGATGCCTTTGAAGTCTTTGATGGCGCGACCAAAGTTGATGCGGCCCATCGCTTCAACAAGGATTTCCAACTCGTCACCTTTCTTCACAGGGGGTAGCGTGAGGCTCTTCTCATTCTTCACGCGGTCAATCTTTCCGATGTATTTGCCATTGATGAATACCTGTGCAAAGTCATGGAAATCAGCCGTGATAACGCTCTGTGCAGGAATCTCTGGCATTGTGGTTGTGTAGAGCATAGAACCCCAACCCATATCCATCTCCTCGAAGGTCATCAAGCCACCCTCTTTGCGAATGGGCATTTTGAGTTCAGAATCTGAACCATTGAATATAGACGAGAATTCCTTTAGTTCAAACTTCGGCACCGTGATGATAGGTGCAGCAGGCTTGGGCACAGCAGGCAAAGCCTTACCGTCATTGTATTTCTCCATCATCTTGCGAAGTTCAAAATATTTGGGAGTGGTTTGCCCATATTCGTTGATGGGTGCGTCGTAGTCATAACTCGTCACATCGGGAGCAAAGCCTGGCGAATTGGCACCAGCCCAATGGCCGAAAGAGGTTCCTCCGTGTGTCATGTAGAGCGAGAAACTGATGCCCTTAGAAAGCATCTCGTCCATACCGTCCACCATGTCCTTGGCAGGACGGGTCTCATGACGGGCGCCCCACTTGTCGAACCATCCGCTCCAGAACTCCGAACACATCTTGGGTGCGTTGGGACGCAACTGCCCCAGACGGCGGAACTGCTGGTCGATGTTGGCACCTGTGCCAAAGTTCATTGTCCAAGTCAGGTCTTCCAAACCATTCTTCTCGAAGTTGCTGGCCCAGTCGCACTGGAAGAGAGCCACCTTGTCGCCGTAGATGCCGCGCAGACAGTCGCGAATCTCCGACACGTAAGGCTTGTTCTCACCGTAAGAACCATACTCGTTCTCCACTTGCACCATGATGATGGGGCCACCATTCTGGATGGTGAGCGGAGCGAGTTGCTTGCCCACTTCAGCCTCGAAAATCTTCACGCGCTCCATGAAGTAGGGGTCTTGCTCGCGCAGACGGATGTCCTTCTTCTTCAGCAGCCACCAGGGCAGACCGCCCATTTCCCATTCGGCACAAACGTAGGGACCGGGACGCACGATGACGTACATGCCGTTCTTCTGAGCCAGACGGCAGAACTCAGCCACGTTGTTGTTGCCAGTCCAGTCGAACTGACCTTCGCGCTGTTCGTGGATGTTCCAAAAAATGTAGATGCACACGGTGTTCATGCCCAGTGCTTTACACATCTTGATGCGGTGGTCCCAGTAAGCCTGGGGAATGCGAGGATAGTGAATCTCTGCAGCCTTCACAATGAAGGGCTTGCCATTGAGCAGGAACGTACCTTCACCTGCTTCAAACGTTCCCTTGGCTTTTTGTGCAAAAGAGGGTGTCGCCACCATCAGCGCAGCCATGAGGGAAAATAAACAAAAGATTTTTTTCATTGTATAAATAGGTTATAGTTTAGATGTTTCCACTGACAAAGGTACTGTTTCTTTCGTTTCTCAGCAAACTTTTTTAACATTTTCTTGCACCAAACTAAAAAAATAGCGTATCTTTGCATCTACTAACAATTTTACAACCCACATTATGTCAATCTGGATTATATTCAAACTTCTGGGTTCGTTGGCACTGCTCATGTTCGGCATGAAGACCATGAGTGAAGCCCTCCAGAAGATGGCTGGCCCGCAACTCCGCCATGTGCTGGGAGCCATGACCACCAACCGTTTTACGGGTATGCTGACGGGTATGCTGGTGACAGCCTCCGTACAGTCTTCAACAGCCACTACGGTGATGACCGTATCCTTTGTGAATGCAGGATTGCTCACTTTGGCACAAGCCATCTCCGTTATCATGGGAGCCAATATCGGTACCACACTCACGGCCTGGATTATGTCAGCCGGTATGTCTTTCGACATCACATCCGCTGTCTATCCGGCCTTTTTTGTGGGCATCATCCTCATCTATCTGAAGAAACATCGCTACATCGGCGACTTCCTCTTTGGTCTCTCGTTCCTGCTGCTGGGTCTGGGCATCCTGCGCGCTACCGGCACCGAGATGCATCTGGGTGAGAACCAGGCTCTGCTCAACTTCTTCGCATCGTTTGACCCAGACTCCTTCCTCACCACTCTCATCTTCCTGCTCTTGGGCGGCATCATGACTTTCTGCGTACAGTCTTCTGCTGCCGTCATGGCCATCACCATGATTCTCTGCTCCAGCGGCGCACTTCCTATTTATCAAGGCATTGCACTCGTCATGGGCGAAAACATCGGCACTACCGTCACCTCCAACCTCGCCGCCATGTCGGCCAACACTCAGGCTCGCCGTGCCGCTCTGGCCCACATGTTCTTTAATGTCTTCGGTGTCATCTGGATTCTCTTCGTCTTCCGCCCCTTCGTCGATATGGTGTGCGGATGGGTTGGCTATGATGTGGAGATGACAAAAGATGCTGTCTCGGCCAAAGAATTTCTCGCCAACTCGGCCAAACTCAACTTTGTGCTGGCAGCCTTCCACACGGCTTTCAACGTGGTCAACACAGCCATCCTCATCTGGTTCATTCCTCAGATAGAGAAGTTTGTCTGCTGGGTCATCAAGTCTAAGAAGATGGACGAGGAGGAGGACTTCCGTCTGCACTTCATCACGGCTGGCTTCATGAAGACACCCGAACTTTCTGTGCTCGAAGCCCAGAAGGAGATTGCTGCCTTCTCAGAGCGCATGCAGCGCATGTTCAGCATGGTCGTACAGTTGCTTGACATGAGCAGCAGTGCCACCGCCAAAGATAAGAAGGCACAGACTGGCGACTTCAACAAACTCTTCACACGCATAGAGAAATACGAGGACATCTCCGACAACATGGAGTTGGAGATTGCCAAATATCTTGATTCCGTGTCGGATGCACACTTGTCCGATGACACTAAAGCGAAGATTCGTGCCATGCTGCGCGAGATTTCTGAACTTGAAAGTATTGGCGATGCTTGCTACAACATGGCCCGCACCATTCAGCGCAAATATAACGGCAAGCAAGACCACTTCATCGAACGTCAGTATGACCACATACACCAGATGATGGGCTTGACTGACCAGTCGCTCTCCGAAATGAACAGCCTGCTTGGTGGTCGTAAGGAGTCCTACGACGTGAAGCGCACCTTCAACATCGAGAACGAAATCAACAACTACCGCAACCAACTCAAGGCACAAAACATCGTCGATATCAACAACCACGAATACACATACGCCGTGGGCACCGTCTATATGGACCTCATCAACGAGTGCGAGAAACTGGGCGACTATGTGGTGAACGTGGTCGAAGCACGTATGGGCACACGCCTCAAAGGGGTGTAGCACAAAAGTGTGTTTGACAGAAAAAGATAAAAGAAAAACGGCTCAGCGGATTTACCAACCGGGTAAATCCGCTGAGCCGTTTTTCTGCTGAGCCAAAACTACGAAGAACAAAAAGAAACAAAAGAAATAACGATAACAAAAAAGCCTCACGGAAATTCCGCGAGGCTTTCTTGTTGGGGTGGAGGGTGGGACTCGAACCCACGACATTCAGAACCACAATCTGACGCTCTAACCAACTGAACTACATCCACCATGTAGGGTTGTTTCCCTTTTGCGAGTGCAAAGGTAGGGAGTTTTGTTGGATTGACCAAATAAAAAGCGAAGAATTTGCAAATTATTTGTAAAATTCTTTGCGACCTGCGCTGAGGGTGTTCTTCATCAGCGAACAAATGGTCATAGGGCCTACACCACCTGGCACAGGAGTGATGAAGGAACACTTGGGCGACACATGCTCGAAATCCACGTCGCCGTTCAAGCGGAAGCCCGACTTGCGGGTGGGGTCGGGTACGCGGGTTGTGCCCACATCGATGATGACGGCACCTTCCTTCACCATATCTGCCGTCACGAAGTTGGGCTTACCGATGGCGGCAATGATGATGTCGGCCTGCCGACACTCTTCCTTCAGCGTCTTCGAACGGCTGTGGCAAACCGTCACCGTGGCATCGCCATACTGCTTCTGCATCATCAGTTGAGCCATCGGCTTGCCGACGATGTTGGAACGGCCAAGGATGACGCACTTCTTACCGCTTGTCTCAATGTTGTATCGTTTCAGCAGCGTGATGATGCCCAGCGGAGTGGCAGACACATAGCAGGGGAGTCCGATGGCCATGCGTCCCACGTTGATGGGGTGAAAACCATCCACATCCTTGCGGTAGTCGATGGCTTCGATGATTTTCTGCTCAGAAATGTGCTTGGGCAGAGGAAGTTGCACGATGAAGCCATCGACATCGGCATCGTTGTTCAGGTTCTCCACCTGCTGCAGAAGGAACTCCTCGGTAATGTCATCCTCAAACCGGAGCAGGGTAGAGGTGAATCCGCAAGCCTCACAGGCCAGCACCTTGTTTTTCACGTATGTCTCGCTGCCTCCGTCGTGCCCCACGAGGATGGCGGCAAGGTGAGGACGTTTTCCTCCAGCCTCCACTATCTTTTTCACTTCGTCAGCAATCTCAGCCTTGATGGCCGCTGCTGTTGCTTTTCCGTCTATCAGTTGCATGTTTCCGTTTGTTTTGTTTGCTGCGACATCGTCGCATCATAGATTGACATTTAGAACCTTGGCATGCCGCCTTTCATTCCCTTCATTCGCTGCATCTGCGCCATAGCCTGAGCCATCTTCGGACTGGTCATCTGGCGCATCATCTTGCGCATCTGTTCAAACTGTTTCGTGATGCGGTTCACCTCGTCAATCGAGACGCCTGCACCTTTCGCAATGCGCTGTTTGCGCGACATGTTGATGCACTCGGGGTGTTCTCTCTCGTAGGGGGTCATCGAACCAATCATCGCTTCCACCGACTTGAAGGCATTATCGTCAATATCTACATCTTTCAGAGCCTTGCCCACACCCGGAATCATCGAAGCCAAATCCTTGATGTTGCCCATCTTCTTGATTTGGTTGATTTGGCCGAGGAAGTCGTTATAGTCGAACTTGTTTTTCGCAATCTTCTTCTCCAACCGCTTGGCCTCTTCCTCGTCAAACTGCTGTTGAGCACGTTCCACAAACGACACGATGTCGCCCATGCCGAGAATGCGGTCGGCCATGCGTTCGGGGTGGAACACATCAAGTGCCTCCATCTTCTCGCCCGTACCCACAAACTTGATGGGCTTATCGACCACCGTGCGGATGGAAAGGGCTGCACCGCCACGAGTGTCGCCATCCAGTTTCGTGAGGATGACACCATCAATCTCCAACCTTTCGTTGAACGTCTTGGCAGTGTTGACAGCATCCTGACCCGTCATGGCGTCCACCACCAACAAGGTCTCATGTGGAGTGACTGCCGCCTTGATTTGCTCAATCTGCTGCATCAGTTCCTCGTCAATTGACTGACGACCGGCAGTATCGACAATCACCACGTCGTAGCCTTTCATGCGCGCTTCCTGAATGGCATTCTTGGCCACTGCAATCGGGTCGGTGGCACCTTCCTCCAGATAGCATGGCACCTCCACCTGCTCGGCCAACACGCGCAACTGCTCCATAGCCGCAGGACGGAACGTGTCGCAGGCAGCCAAGAGCGGCTTCTTGTGGTTCTGAGTCTTCAACCGCAGTGCCAACTTGCCCGACATGGTCGTCTTACCAGCACCGTTCAGACCTGCCATCAGAATCACCGTGGGGCGACCCGTCAGATTCAGTTCGGTGGCCTTTCCACCCATCAGTTCGGCCAATTCGTCGTGTACAATCTTGACCATCATCTGGCCAGGCTTCACGGCGGTGAGCACATTCTGACCCAGAGCCTTCTGCTTCACCGTGTCGGTAAACGTCTTAGCCACCTTATAGTTCACATCGGCTTCGAGAAGTGCCTTACGCACATCCTTCAGCGTTTCCGCCACGTTGATTTCGGTGATTTTGCCTTCACCCTTCAGTATCTTGAAAGACCGTTCCAGTCTTTCGCTCAAATTTTCAAACATATCTTTTCATTTACAATTTTACAATGTACCATGTGCCTTTCGGCTTGCTCGCACTCACTTTTTCATCCCTTTATATATAAGGTATGCAACAATAGCCACCACGATGATGATGGCAGCAATGCCGATGATGTGGGAGTAGTGCGCGATGATGTCGATGAGTTCCTGCTTCGGCATGGTCGAGTGGAAAGCCGCGCCAATGCCCACAAGGATGCTGTTCCAGAGTCCTGCACCCAGACAGGTGTAGAGGCAGAACGACAGCAGGTTCATCTTGGCCAAACCCGCAGGGATGCTGATGAGTTGGCGAATGGCAGGAATCATGCGGCCAATCAGCGTGGAGATGGCACCTCGCTTGTCGAAATACTGCTCAGCCTTCTCCACCTTCTCCGCATCAATCAGACACATGTGACCGATGCGGCTGTTGGCAAAAGCATAAACGATGGGGCGACCTAGAGAATAGGCAAGACCATAATTGACCAATGCACCGATGAGTGCGCCCAACGTGCCACACAAGATAATCATCGGGTAAGACATCTCGCCCGTCTCTGCCGCCATGTAGGCAGCCGGTATCATCACCACTTCAGAAGGGAAAGGAATGAACGAACTCTCGATGGCCATGAACAGAATGACCCAACCATAGTTCAGGTTGTCGAGTGCTCCATTAGTGAGATTGAGGATAAATTCTTCCATAATGGGTGCAAAGTTACGAATAAGTGAGGGAAAAACAAAATTTATTTAAGTTTTTCCGAGCGTAAGTAACTTCGGCAGGCCAACTATTCACTTTTTCACTCTTCACTCTTCACTTTTCACTCAAAAAGTTTTGTCAATTCGCTAAAACTCCCTACCTTTGCACCCGCAAAACAAAAACATGGGTAAGTCCTATACGGCCAGCTCCCTCGGAATCCCCCAGGGCTTGACCGCAGCAAGGGTACTTGGTTGTAGCGGCGCGATGTAGTTCGCTTACCCACCCGCCTCTTTAGCTCAGTTGGCCAGAGCACGTGATTTGTAATCTCGGGGTCGTTGGTTCGAATCCGACAAGAGGCTCA
>OCVV011336900.1_pt1 | contig 18345 bp, 15 predicted proteins | sample 1539721 | NCBI WGS metagenome assembly OCVV01 (sample SAMN02144230, study PRJEB22623) | gut metagenome | biome: sheep rumen | host: Ovis aries | place: New Zealand | reverse complement strand
AACGACGGGCGTTTAGCTCAGCTGGTTTAGAGCATCTGCCTTACAAGCAGAGGGTCTGCGGTTCGAATCCGTAAACGCCCACACGAAGAGGACACCACACAAGGTGTCCTTCTTTGTCGTGGAAGATACATTTGATCACGGTATCTCGTCGGTATCTCGTCGGTGTCTCGTGATTTATCGTCCCGTATGTGTCTCGTATGTGTCTCGTAGATTCCGGGTAAAAAGTATTTTTGACAAAAAAATTTGCATATGTCAAAAAAAAGTTGTAACTTTGCACCCTAATTGCAAATCAGGCTAATTATGGTAACATTTATTATTGCACTCATTGTGCTGGTAGTGGGATTCTTTACTTACGGAACACTGGTGGAGAAGATTTTCGGAATAGAGCCGGAACGAAAGACACCGGCATTGACTAAAACCGATGGTGTGGACTTTGTTCCGATGTCACCGTGGCGTGTTTTCCTGGTACAATTCCTAAATATTGCGGGCTTAGGTCCGATCTTCGGTGCGATCATGGGCATTTTCTATGGTCCGGCGGCATTTCTGTGGATTGTATTCGGAACGATCTTCGCAGGAGGTGTGCATGATTATTTGAGTGGCATGCTGAGTATCCGCAAAGGCGGAGTGTCGTTGCCGGACATCGTGGGCGACGAATTAGGGCAAGGCACGAAGGTCTTTATGCGCGTGCTGAGTCTGGTACTGCTGATTCTGCTGACCACTACGTTTCTGAGCGGACCTGCTACCTTGTTGCAAGGTTTGGCGGGTTTGGGAACGATGGATTTCCACGGCAGGATGATTTCTATTATATGGGTTTTGATTATTTTCGGTTATTATGCTTTAGCGACCGTGCTGCCGGTAGATAAACTGATCGGCCGTTTCTATCCTATTTTCGGCGGAATCCTGCTGTTTATGGGTTTGGGAATCATGGTGGTAATGTTAGGTTGGCACAGTAGCGAAATGCCGGAAGTGTTTGACGGTTTGCAGAACCGTCAGACGAACGGTTTGCCGTTGTTCCCGATGATGTTTGTGAGCATAGCTTGCGGTGCAATCTCGGGATTCCACGGCACACAGAGCCCTATTATGGCTCGTTGCGTGACGAATGAGCGTCAAGGTCGTTGGATTTTCTACGGCGCGATGGTAGCGGAAGGTATATTGGCGCTGATCTGGGCTGCTGCAGCGGGTACGTTCTTTGCGGATCCGGAGAAGGGCTTGTACGGCATTGAAGGTTTGCAGGCGTTTGCGGCAGAGCACCCGGGACAGAATATCGCTGCTTTGGTGATCGACAGAGTGAGCCGCAGTTGGCTTGGCACAGTGGGTGGTATTTTGGCGATTATCGGTGTGATAGCCGCTCCGATTACGAGTGGTGACACGGCGTTGCGCAGCGCACGACTGATTGTAGCCGACTTCCTGAAATGGGACCAACGGCCTATTCCGAGACGTCTGATCATCGCTATTCCTCTGTTCCTCTGCGTATTCGGCATGGTGTTTGTAGATTTCAATGTGGTATGGCGCTATTTCGCTTGGACGAACCAGACACTGGCTGTTTTCACGTTATGGGCAGGAACGGTTTGGCTGTATAAAAAGGGACAAAGTGACAAAGTACAAAACACAAAGTATCATTGCGGGTACTTGATTGCGCTTGTTCCGGCATTGTTCATGACGATGGTTTGCAGCAGTTATATTATCATCGCGCCGGAAGGTCTGAACATCGCGCCGGAGTACAGATGGATCGGTTACCTGATAGCAGGGCTCGTAACGATAGGATGTCTCTGCGGGTTCGTTGCATGGAGCAAAAAAGTCAAGAAGTAAGATGATCCGTTCTGCCAGTTATATTATATCGAGTCCGGATGTGAAGGAATGCCCGCAGAGCGGGCTTCCGGAGTATGCTTTTATCGGACGCAGCAATGTGGGCAAATCGAGTTTGATCAATATGCTGTGTCATAACCCGAAGTTGGCAAAGACAAGCCAGAAACCGGGCAAGACACTGCTAATCAACCACTTTTTAGTTGAGAGTGGAGAGTTGAGAGATGAGAGAAGTTCAAAAGCAGAAAGTAGTAAGTGGCATTTAGTGGATTTGCCGGGATACGGGTATGCACAAGCGGGACAGAAACAAAGGGATGCCCTCAAACGGATGATCGAGCGGTATTGCCTGCTGCGGGAACAGTTGGTGTGTCTGTTCGTGCTGATTGATTGCCGCCATGAGGCGCAAAAGATAGATATTGAGTTCATTAATTGGTTGGGTGAGAACGGTGTGCCTTTTGCGATTGTGTTTACCAAGGGCGACAAGCTGGGCAAAATGCGGCTCAAAGAGAACGTAGAGGCATACAAAAAACGGCTGTTGGAAGAATGGGAAGAACTGCCTCCTGTATTTGTGACATCCTCCGAGACCGGGCTTGGCGGCGAAGAACTGACGGCTTATATTGAGGAACTTAATTTAATTCACAATTCTTAAAGATCGTGTATATTTGAGAATGGCGTAAGAGACGCGCAAGAGACGCGTAAGATATACTGAAAACCGAAATTGAACAAGTGTCCAAAATCTTAAAAATAGTAAGTTTTTTGTTGCTGTGCATGTGCACGGTTTCTTTGTACGCGCGCACGGCACGCGTGTACGGATATGTAGTGGATCAAGAGAATGTGGGAATAGAGTTGGCTAATGTAGCAGCATGGAAAATTCACAATTCACAATTCACAACTCACAATGACAGCAATATATTATTAGGCGGTACATCAACGAACCGAAACGGGTATTACGAATTGCTGTTGGAAGAGACGGACACGGTGGTACTTACCTTCTCGATGATCGGTTATACCACGGTGCAACAACGCATCATTGATCTTCGGGAAGTGATGAACATCAATGTGCAGTTGCTGACGGACGAACAGATATTGACGGAGATTGAGGTGCGCGGCGTGAAGCACACACAAGGTACGATGGACAGGATTGATGCTTCCGCGACACGTGTTATGCCGGACGCGACAGGCGGCAGCATAGAAAGTCTGCTGATCACTTTTGCGGGTGTGAGCCAGACGAATGAGTTGAGCAGCCAGTATAACGTCCGCGGCGGTTCTTTTGATGAGAACTCGGTATATGTGAACGGGATAGAGGTTCATCGTCCGTTGCTGATCCGTTCGGGACAGCAGGAAGGTCTGAGTTTCGTGAATCCCGAGATGGTAGAGAACGTAGCTTTCTCTGCCGGCGGTTACAGCGCACAATACGGCGATAAGATGTCCTCTGTGTTGGACATTACATACAAGCGGCCTATGGCTTTCGAGGGCAGTTTCAGCGCCAGTCTGCTCGGCGCACAAGCCTATGTGGGACACGGAGACAGTGCGTATTCGATGATGCACGGAATACGTTACAAGACCAGCAAATACATGCTCGGCGGCTTGTCCACTTCGGGCAATTATCAGCCGACTTATCTGGACTACCAGACGTTCATCACATGGAAAGTACAAAAGGGAAAAAATCCATGGGAGATGTCGTTTTTGGGTAATGTGAGCCAGAATGACTACCGCTTTCAGCCGGATTCGCTGAGCGAGAGTTTTGGCGGACAGAACGCCAAGAACCTGAGTATTTACTATGAGGGTCAAGAGAAAGACCGCTTTCTGACGGCTTTTGGGGCGCTGAGCGCGAAAGGAGAATACAAAATTGACCATTCCAAATTAAATATCGGTTTTGACCTTTCGGGTTTCTATACCAACGAGCGCGAGAACTTTGACATTACGGGCGAATATGTGCTTTCGAATGCGCCGGCAGGTGGTCAGCAAGCAGCAGGCAGCCAACAGTCGGCACAAGTGGATCCGACGGAAGGTCAGACGAATGTGTTAGGAACCGGCATCTTCCATCAGCACGCGCGTAATACCTTACAAGCCGGCGTGATCACCTTGGCGCACAAGGGATCGTGGCAGTTGGAAAACAACACGCTTCGTTGGGGTGTGAGCGGCCAGGCGGAACTGATCCGGGATTACATCAGCGAATGGGAATGGCGCGATTCCGCCGGTTACTCCATGCCGAATAACGGTCAGACGATGGAACTCTATTATGCGCTTTGTGGCAGTAGCGCGATGAGAACTGCACGTGTGCAAGGCTATGTGCTGAACGAGCATAAATGGCATACCAACTCGGGTCAATGGATCCTGACCGTCGGCGGCCGTTTGCAGTGGTGGAGCTGGAACAACGAAGTGCTGCCTTCTCCGCGTGCCAGCGTAGAATGGATTCCGGGCTGGAAGCGCGATTTCTGCTTCCGTCTGGCGACAGGTCTCTATTATCAGGCGCCATTCTACAAAGAGTTGCGCGACACGGTGACGGATGCATTGGGGATTACGCGTATTCAGCTCAACAACAATCTCCGGGCGCAAAGGTCGGTACATGTAGTGTTAGGCGGCGATTACTATTTCCGCGCGTGGGGCCGACCGTTCAAATTGACGGCTGAGGGCTACTACAAATATATCGACCGAATGGAGAGCTATACCGTTGATAATGTGCGTGTCCGTTATTCTGGCAAGAACGATTCCGAGGGTTATGCCGGCGGTTTGGATCTGAAGTTATACGGCGAATTAGTGCCCGGCGCAGACAGTTGGATCTCCTTCTCGACGATGGTAGCCCGCCAACGGTTGGTGAACGGCAGCGTGCCGGGTGTTTGGATTCCTTCTCCGACGGAACAGCGGTTTAATTTCTCGATGTTATTCCAAGATTATTTGCCGCAATTGCCGCAGTTGAAGTTCCACCTGAAGATGCAGTTTGCCGAGGGTCAGCCTTACTACGCACCGCGGAACAACGCCTCTTGGGGTCGCATGCCGACATACAAACGTATTGATTTGGGCGCGACGTACGTCTTCAACGCGCAAACCGCCAAGTTCATGCGCAGCCCGGGTGCGAAGCACGTCAAACAATGGGCAATCCAGTTCGAGGTATTCAACTTGGTGGGTTGGCGGAATGTCAACTCGTATTTCTGGGTAGCCGACGCGTATAACCAACAATGGGCGAGCCCGAATTACTTGACTGGAAGACGGTTTAATTTGAAAATAACAGTGGACCTTAGATAATTGATAATTATATGGCAGAAGGAAAAATCGTGCCGGACGGCAAAGAATTAACTCCGATGATGAAACAGTTTCGGGATATCAAGACACAATACCCCGATGCGATGTTGCTGTTTCGTTGTGGCGATTTTTATGAGACGTACGCAGAGGATGCGGTGCGTGCATCGAAAATACTGAATATCACGCTGACGCATCGTTCGAACGGCGGCAGTAGTAGTGCTCCGGCTTTGGAGATGGCAGGTTTTCCCTTCCATGCCTTGGACACGTATTTGCCGAAATTGGTACGTGCCGGTCTGCGTGTGGCGATCTGCGACCAATTGGAGGATCCGAAGTTAGCGAAGAAACTGGTCAAACGCGGTGTGACGGAGTTAGTGACGCCGGGTGTCAGTTATTCGGACACGACGCTGACGCAGAAAGAGAACAACTGGGTAGCCTGTCTGCATTTTGAGAAACACCAGATCGGTGTTGCGTTCCTGGACATTTCCACCGGCGAGTTCGTAGCCGGCCAAGGCGAAAGCGACTACATAGACAAGCTGCTGACGAATTTTGCGCCGAAAGAGGTGTTGTATCTGCGCGGCCGCAAGGCGGAAGTGGAGAACCTGTTCGGCAACAAGTATTTCACGTTTGAGTTAGAGGACTGGATGCTGGTGGAGAGCACTGCGAAAGAGCGTTTGCAGAAACTTTGGGGTGTCTCGTCACTCAAAGGATTCGGTTTGGAGAAGATGCCTGCCGGTGTGACCGCCGCAGGAGGTATATTGATGTACCTGGATATGACGCAACACCTCCAAACGGGTCATATTCAACACCTTAGCCGCATCGAGGAAGACAAATACGTGTGGCTCGACCGGTTTACGATCCGTAATCTGGAGTTAACCGGCGGTCAGACGGAAGAGAGCAAAACGCTGTACAATATTATTGACCGCACTATCACTCCGATGGGCGGCCGACTGCTGCATCGGTGGATCGCTTTTCCGCTGAAGAGCGTGCGGCACATCCGCAACCGTCAGACGGTGGTGGAATACCTGTTCAAACACCCGGAAGCGCGTGAGACACTACGGGACGCGTTGAGCCAAGTGGGTGATTTGGAGCGTATTGTGAGCAAAGTGTCCACGGGACGTATTGGTCCGCGGGAGATGGTACAACTCGGTCGGGCTTTGCGGGCTGTCAAACCGATCAAAGAGGTGTGCGAGGAAGCCAGAGAGAATGATTTTCTGTCGCTTTTAGGCAGCGAATTGGATCCCTGTTCGGAGATGCGAAGCCGTATAGAGCGTGAGATCGTGCCCGACCCGCCTTTGGCGCAAGGCCGCCCGAACATCATCGCACGAGGTGTTGATACGGAACTGGACGAACTGCGTGCGATACAGACGAACGGCAAGGAGTACCTCCTGCAGATCCAGCAACGCGAGATAGCACGAACCGGTATTCAGAGCCTCAAAATAGGCTATAACAATGTGTTCGGCTATTATCTCGAGGTGCGCAACACGTACAAAGACCAAGTGCCGCCGGAGTGGATCCGCAAACAGACGCTGGTCAACGCCGAGCGGTACATCACCGACGAGCTGAAGACGTACGAGGAGAAAATAACGAGTGCGGAGGAGAAGATACAGATCATCGAAAACCGCTTGTATCAGGAGTTGATGCTCGCCCTCTCGGAATGGGTGCCACAGATGCAGTTGGATGCGAATGTGCTGGCGCAATTAGATTGCCTGTTAGGTTTTGCGACGATAGCCGAAGAGTACCGTTACGTCTGTCCGGAAGTGAATGACAGTTTGGTGATTGATATCCGTCAGGGTCGTCACCCGGTGATCGAGCAACAGTTGCCCATCGGCGAACAATACGTGGCGAACGATGTGCTATTAGATAATAACGGCCAGCAGATCATCATCATCACCGGTCCGAACATGGCGGGTAAATCGGCGTTGCTCCGGCAAACGGCGCTCATTGTGCTGATGGCACAAATGGGTTCGTTCGTGCCGGCGGAAAGCGCGTCCATCGGTATTGTGGACAAGATCTTCACCCGCGTGGGTGCCAGCGACAATATATCCCTCGGCGAATCGACTTTTATGGTGGAGATGAACGAAGCGGCGTCTATTCTGAATAACCTATCGGAGCGCAGTCTGGTACTTTTCGACGAGTTGGGACGCGGAACGAGTACGTATGACGGTATTTCGATTGCTTGGGCGATTGTGGAGTATATCCATGAGAACAGAGGTCATGCGAAGACGCTTTTCGCGACCCATTACCACGAGTTGAACGAGATGGAAAAGACCTTCGAGCGGATCCGCAACTATAATGTCTCGGTGCGCGAAGTGAACGGCAAGGTGATTTTCCTGCGCAAGTTGGTACGCGGCGGTTCGGAGCATAGTTTCGGTATTCATGTAGCCAAATTAGCGGGCATGCCGGCATCTATCGTGGAGCGTGCAAATCATATTCTGGCTGATTTGGAACGCGCAGCGAAGAACGGCGACATAGCCAAACCGATCGAGCATATCGGCGAGACGAGAGAGGGCATGCAACTCAGTTTCTTCCAACTCGACGACCCTGTTTTAGAGCAGATACGCGACGAGGTGAAGAGCCTTGATATCAATAACTTAACTCCTCTGGAGGCACTAAACAAACTATCCGAGATCAAACGATTAGTGGGAGGCAAATAAAAAGAATATGGAATTTAAGAAGAGATATTTTCTGCGTGCAGGGCTGATCACGATAGGCATATTGGCTTCCGTGGTAACGACGATCGCGATGAAACATTACTATCGCTTGGAGGTAAGCAACTTCCGCTCGGTGGACGATCAGCCGCATAGCTACAGCATCTATCCGGGCACGACGATCGAACAGGTGTTGACGATGATGGAAGGCGATTATAACATCGGCAGCCACCGTGACGTGCTGCTTCATGCGCGTTTGATGCATTTCAACTACCCCGAGCCGGGGCACTACACGTTTGAGAACAACATCAGCAACCGCGAACTGATCGAACGCCTGAAGATGGGCAAACAGACGCCGGTTAAGATTACCTGGAACAACACCGTGCGCACCCGCGAGCAGTTAGCCGGCAAAGTGTCATCCTATCTCATGATGGACAGCACAACGCTGTTGAGCCACCTGGAGGACGAAGCGTTCTTGGAGCAGTACGGTTTCAACAAAGAGACGAGCCGATGCCTTTTCATCCCCAACACATACGAGGTCTATTGGACGATTACGCCCAAACAGCTCTTCGACCGGATGAAGACGGAGTACGAGCGTTTCTGGAACGACGAGCGCTCCGCCAAAGCCAAAGAGATCGGTCTGAGCCCCGTAGAAGTGTCTATTTTGGCATCGATCATCGAGTCGGAGAGCAACAACAAGAAAGAGCTGCCGATCATCGCCAGTTTGTACCTCAACCGCATCAGGAAAGGAATGCCGTTGCAGGCATGTCCGACGGTTATCTATGCCTCGGGCGACTTCACGTTGCGCCGTATTCTATACCGGCATTTGCAGATCGATTCGCCGTACAACACCTATCGTTACAAGGGTCTGCCGCCGGGACCGATCCGTTGTGCGCAACCACGGTCGATGGATTACGTGCTGAATGCGCCGAAGACCAATTACCTGTTTATGTGCGCGAACCCGGAACTGAACGGCACACACACCTTCTCCTCGTCGTTCAGCAACCATGCCAACGCCGCCGTGCAATACCATCACATGATGGATCAAAAGAAAAACCAGAAAGAGGAATAATATGATTTGGGATAATAACGAAGATATACGGTTGATCGAATGCGAGAACAAATCCCGCGTCATTCAGCGGCATCTGGATGCCTGTCGCGAGGAGCGGAGACCTTATGTATTCGTGACGCCGACCATGACCATCAAACCTCTCCGGCGGCTTTTAGTGCCCGTTTCGATGCTGGAGGAAGAGACCTATAAAGCGGAGATTTGCACGTATTTGGCGCGCAAAACGGGAGCGCATATCATCCTCCTGCAAGCGAACGACTACGGCTCCCACGCCCGGCAGAACGTCAACCGGATGGTCACGCATATCAAGGCGGTAACGGAGAAAACAGGCGAAGCCATTTCGTATGAGGTGGTGATGGCGCGCAAGGACAGTTTCAGTCTGATACGCGAAGCATCTGAGCGGCAAAGAGATTTTACGCATGACCTTTTGGTTCTAACCGCCAGCAGAGATTACGGCTTGGATGACATTCTTTTTGGTCCGCCGGAGCGCAAAGCCATCCAGCGCGCTTTGGTGCCTGTAATGTTAGTAAACCCGCGTGAAGATTTATTCTCACTTTGCGACTAATACTGCCATTTTGTCAACCGAATTTAGCATTTTTTAGTTTTTTGACACTTTTTTGCAAAAACATTTGGTCATATCGTCAAAAAGCAGTACCTTTGCATCGTGTTTTTCATGGTATTAGATTTAAGGTTAAATGAAAAGATTGGGTTGTCGGGAGACAACCTTCTTTTTTTTCTTTTGTAAGCACAAGCGTGCTTAGAAAAGTTTAAGAAGAAGGACAACCTTCTTTTTTTTCTTTTTCCTCTTTTTATTTGCATATATGAAAAAAAAGTAGTACCTTTGCAGCATGAAACGGCTTTTGCTTCTCATCGGTTTGTTTTGTTCCATAGGAATGCACGCAGAAATCCATCTGCCTGACTCGTTGTGGAGCTTCAACAAGAAAGGTGAACATCACCATGCCGAGATGAATGAGATCTGGCTCTCCGCAGACCGTCCGGGAGTGGGGGCGGAGGTTTTAGGCAAAGGGTACATCCAGTGTGAGACAGGATTTGAAGTGACGCATATGCTTGATGCACATTTTCTTCTGCTGCCCAATACGCTGTTCCGTTTCGGCGTGCATGAGAAAATAGAGATGCGGTTAGAATATGCCGGACAAATGCTGATCAACGACAAACCCAATAGTGCGATACCTTGGCCGAACGATCCGCTCTACCAACCGTCTTATATGTATTTGGGCAGTAAGTTCCAGCTATGTAAGCTTTATGGAGGCGAGTTGGATAAGAAATGGATCCCCCGTATTGCATTCCTGGTCAACGCAGGAATACCGGTTACATCTGCGATTGCGAAACAAACACCTTTCTACGGGGGTGCGTTTTTGCTTTTCGAAAACGAGATATTGGAATGGCTGTCAATCAGTTATGATATCGGTGTCAATTGGTCGGAATGGGCGCCTGTGCCGGATATATTACCCTCTGCTTGCATCAATTTTATGCCCACGGACCGGCTGGGCTTGTTTGTGGAGGCATTTGCATTGTTCGATTGCGATGCGGTCAATGAAAAGAACCAAGTTCATACCCATAGTGACATCAATTTTGACTTAGGTGTCACATATGCAGTCCATCCCCGTGTGCAACTGGATCTGTACGGAGGATTTAATCTGTATCAGACCAACCCGCATGTTTCCGGACCGGAGCATTGTTCTTTCGTCGGACTTGGACTCACATGGCTTATATGGCATCCTTATAATTAAGATAGAAGAGTAAATACGGTATCTCGTCGGTGTCTCGTGATATTAGAAATGCGTAAATAATAAAATGAATAAATGTAAAAATATGAAAGTAGTTGTTATTTCTACAAGTCTCCGTGCGGGATCGAACAGCCACGCTCTGGCGGAGCAGTTTGCAGAAGGTGCCAAGAGTGCCGGACATGAAGTGGAACTAATCTCGCTGAGAGGCAAAGAAATTAAGTTCTGTATTGGTTGCCTCAAGTGCCAGGAAACAGGTGCGTGCGTGTTCAAGGACGATGTGCCGGCGATCATGGAGAGCGTGCTCAATGCCGATGTCGTGTGCTGGGCAACGCCGATTTATTACTATGAGATGTCGGGTCAGATGAAGACGCTTATCGACCGGATGAACGCCATGTACCCGAAGGATTACCGTTTCCGCGACATCTATCTGCTGACCACCGCCGCCGAGGAGGAGGAGTTCACACCCAAACGTGCCGAAAGCGGTTTGCAAGGATGGATTGATTGTTACGAAAAATGCGCGCTCAAAGCCCATTTGTTCTGCGGCGGCGTGAATGATCCGAAAGAGATTGCCGGCAATGCCAAACTGCAAGAGGCGTACGAATTGGGCAAGAATATCTGATAGGTTACCTAACCATTACAAAAACAAACAGACATGGATTCGTTGGAAGAACTGATACACAGCGACTTACAGCAGTATTTGCTGAGCATCAACGAAATAGACGAGCGTTTGCCGGAGTGCCCCGATGTGGAGGACAAATGGGAAGCGATTGCCAATGCCTATATCCCGGATGGTGTGCGGGAGTTTCAGCACTACCCTATCGCCTCGCTCGGATGGATGATGTATATCGGCATGGCGGTTGCAAAGATGTGGGATGACAACTGGCAATACTACGCCGCGAAAGAGGACCTGTATCTTTATCTGCGGGACAAACGCGGCTATGATGCCATGGACGAGTATATCCGCCGTGACCTGCTCAAACTATCCGCCAAGGATTTTGCTGCGACCGAAGAACTTGTCAGCGAGTGCGCCTCGCGCGTTCATAACGGTCTGATGCATCAGTCCATCGAGCCGGGCACGAAAGAGGCATTCCTTGCTTACGTCGCCTGTCTGCATCAGTTGTATCTCTTCGGCGTTGCCGTGCAACTCAAACGTCTGGGTTACCACATGACACGAATTTAACCGGAATTTAGTATGATAGACCAAATTATTGATTACAACCGTCAGTTTGTGGCGGACAAGAGTTATGAGCGGTATTTGACCGACAAATACCCCGACAAGAAATTAGCCGTTTTGACGTGCATGGACACGCGTCTCACAGAACTGCTCCCTGCGGCTCTCGGACTCAAGAACGGCGATGCGAAAATCATCAAAAACGCCGGCGGACTAATTATCACACCCTTTGATTCGGCTATGCGTAGTCTGATAGTGGCAATCTACGAATTAGGCGTGGAGGAGATCATGGTGGTCGCACATTCCCAATGTGGCGCGTGTCACATGAGTTACAGCCATTTCCACCATGTTATGAAAGCACGCGGCATCAAAGACGAGACGCTCAACATCATCCGCGAATGCGGCATCGACCTCAACCATTGGCTCGAAGGATTCCGCGACACAGAGACGTCCGTCCGCAAGACCGTCAAGACCATTCAGACGCATCCGCTCATTCCGAAAGACGTCACCGTCCGCGGGTTCATCATCGACTCCGCCACAGGTGCTTTGGAGGAAATCAAATAATAATAGTTACGCAATGAAAGCTATCTTTATCAACGGTTCTCCGCGCAAGAACAAAAATACTGCGCAGATGTTGGAAGCCGCCATGCGTGGCGCACAGGAAGCCGGAGCAGAAGTGGAAATGATCCATCTCTACGGTCTAAATTACAAAGGCTGTATGAGTTGTTTTCTTTGCAAACGTAAGGGCAATACTGCAAATGGTCTGTGCGGTTTCAAGGACGAGTTGCAACCCGTTTTGGAGAAGGCCATCAACGCCGATGTGCTGGTTATCGGTTCGCCTGTCTATGATTCGTTTCCGACCGGCATGGCGCGCGCGTTCATCGAGCGGTTGGTCTTCCCTGCGGTCAATTACAACGACTACTCCAAACCGCTCATCCGCAAGCCGCTCCAATGCGCTACGATATACACGATGAACGCACCGGAGAACTTAATGCAACCCTTGCACTACGACATCATCTTGGGCGAGAGCAACCGCGTATTGGGTATCTTCGGCGGTCAGCCGGAAATGCTCTGTTCGCACGAGACATACCAGTTCAACGACTACTCCAAATACGAGACGGCCGTGGACGAACCGACCCGTGCGCATATCCGCGAGACCCGTTTCCCGCAGGATTTGCAGAAAGCGTTCGACCTCGGCAAACGCCTTGTTGAGAAAGCAAAAGCACAATAAGAATGCAACCCATTGAGTTTGCGGACATATTATCCACGGATTTGCAACTCGCGCACACGGGTTATCTGACGCACGCTTTGTGCTTGGAGGGAACAGCGACGCTGCTTTTCAACGGTGCGTCGTTCCCTTTGCAGCGCGGGGATTGCATCATTATGCAGCGAAGCGAGAACGCGCAGATAGCCGATGCAAGCCCTGATTTTCAGACGATTACCGTCTATGTCACGCCGGAGTTTATCCAGATGGCGTTGCCGCTCTCTAATTACGGCACACGCGGACACATGATGCTCTTCAACGATCCGGTCATGCACCTCAACGCACGGCAAGCTGAGCGATGCAAAGAGAATATGGAATACGTGCGTACGCGTTGCGCGGAAAAAGGACATCGTTTTTATCTCGACCTGACGCTCAATGCCGTGCAAGCGATGATCATTGATTTCTTTGATTTTCATGCAGAGATATACGCCGAGTCCAACGACCTTACCCACCAGAACGCGCACCTCATGAACCGCTTTCTTGAGATGTTGGAGCGCGGCGATTACAGAGCACATCGCGACATCGCGTACTATGCCGACCAACTGTGCGTCACGCCCAAATACCTCTCTGAGACCTGCAAGTCCATCAGCGGTTCCGGAGCTGCCTATTGGATCAACCGCTACACCTCGGTTGAGATAGCCCGTCTTCTCCGTGACCGTTCGCTGACCTTGACCGACATCGCATATCGTTTTGATTTCTCCTCCACTGCTCATCTCAGCCGTTACATCCGCCAAAACCTCGGCATCTCCGCGTCAGAGATTCGGGGAGGAGATAAGTAATAAAAAAGTTTCCGATTATTAAGATTCCGCCTCTCACGACAAGCTTACCTGCCGCGTACGACTCGGATACGGGACAGATACGGGAGGATAGAAACACAAGAATCGACTTGTTCTCGCCCTCAAAAGTTTCCGATTTTTAAGATTTGGGCATTGTTCCTACATCCCTCTAACCTACGCGCAACGTCAGCGCAAGGTCTGCTGTTTGAAACGATTTTAGACCGATGTTGAAAGGTGTATGATTATTAAGAATAAGGAATAGAACACCACTTAATATAACTGCAGTCAATCTTTTGTTCTATGTTCGTGCTTGTCCTCATAGTGGGAACTATTCGGGCACTTCACTCGGAGTGCGTTCCGTCGCACTCCTTCACTCTCAAACCACTCTCGCGACATTATTGCTTCAATTTCAATACCCCCTCTATATATAGTCCAAAAAGTTGCAAAATCTATCACCTGTTTTGCAACTTTTTTCATTTTTTTTGCATTTTTGGTCAAAATATAGGTTTCCAATTGACCTATAGACCATATTATCACGAAAACTATGCATTTGTTACGCAGTAACTTAATCGTTGATCATCGCTTCCGACGAAGGGCGAACAAGCGTGACAGAAAGGAAACCGCCGACTCGTCACGAGTCAGCAGTTAATATCAAATTTGAATGAATAATTGAACATTAACTAAAAGAGTAGTCATTTGGCGGACTTTAAAATGGATATGCCATATTTATCCATGAACTTTTTGCATTCATCAGCTACTGCTTTTATAAAATCATGACTCCTCATGGCGAAATGATTGGTATGCAACAACAAGCGTGGTTTTTTACCATCCGGCGAAAAATTGATATGCTCGTGAATAAATTCAGGTATTCTGCCATTATGTTTATCAAGGACAGGTGGACCTATATGCTTTTGATTAAAGCAATTCTCAATGTCTATTTTGTACCAATCATAGTACCTGAAAACAGCAAAAATTATAATTGGAAATTGTTGAAAAAAATCTTGTTGGAATATGCCATTTAATCTTGCATTTACCGAATCTGCAGTTAGTCGATTTGGACGGCTATAATTCATATTGTTCGTACTCAATTCTGTAATGAATGAGTATTGCCAAAAGTTGTATTGTTGTCCTCTTTTTGCAACAATCTCTTCTGGTAATAAATAATTGACAAATTTTTGATAGGCATCCCAAGTCTTGCTCCAACCAACACGATGTGAATTATAAGGGAATAAAGGATTGTATTTCTCGGCTAAAGGAAGATTTGTTGTTTCCCAATCTGGAACATCGGAAAAATCAATTTGATTTCTTTGATTCTTCTGCCAAGTCGAAAAGTTGTCATATGTTTCAAAAGAAACAAAAGGCTCCTTTGTAGTGGTGGTTTCTTTGCCAATAATAAGTATCTTAGCGCCTGGATTTCCTTGCCCAATATAATTACTAGGCTCGCTTCCTTTGAACTCATCAAGCAACTTTTTAAAACTATCAGGATAGGAGGCTATCATAATCAATAAATATATTTTATAATTTCTTCCGGCTTCGGGAACTTGCTTACATGCTGCCCGTCAGTAAATAGAATCTTTGTTCCAACAAGAGAAGATGCCAAGCGGCTATCTTGTGAAATCCGGTCTTTAGCTTTAGTAAAACCGGTAATTTCACACAACTCATAACCATTAAGGTCACCCAAGGACTTGAAACTATATCCCATCCAAGTCAATCCCTTGACCTTTCCAAAGAATGCCCAAAGATCTTGGTCTAAAACAATTATCAGCTTAGGGCGGATGACATCCTCAATAATATCTTGAGTTAGAGCAACCTGTGCGGCTACGTAACCAAACACTCTGGGATTGCAGATGATGTTCTGCATCGCTACATCGTGGTTAGGCTCCTTAAAGCCGAACATATCCAAATATGTGCTTCGTTCCATTAAGTTATTTTCAGGTGAAACAAGCATTTGTTTTACTAAGTATGGATATGGATGCTCTACATTAGGGAAACGGTATACAATAGATTTGCTATTACCTATCATGTGAGGGTTAAATCCCAAAATAAGGATATCCTTTTGCTCATCATTATTGGCAATTTTATAGCCTCTGGATAAAATTGGATGAGAAGATCCAAATTTGTTCCATAGCAAATCGTATGCACTTTCCATATATGTTTTCTCAACAACCTCTTTTTCTGCTTCGACTATCGGAGCCTCTTTAGTTTCAACAACAGGCTTTGCCTCCTCATGCGATGGCTCTTGTTTTGTATTTTCCCGCGCAGGAGCGTCAATTCCTGCTGCAAGAACCATTTGCTTATATATACGTTTCCGCTTTAATTTATGAAACCACAAACAAATACCCAAGATTGAATATTTGATAGCGAAGAGTAACAATACTGCTCCGATTGCAAGGACAATAGTCGGCATAATCATATCCTTATCAAATTTGCCTTTTTCTGCTATCGCACAAATAAAGCCAAAGATAATTACAAAAACTAACATCCCAAAACCCAATAATAATTTTTTCCCATCTTCTGAAAAACTGCCTCGTCGAATAGAGAATATCTTGCGCCATTTTGCGCACAAGTACTGCCATGTAATAAAGTCCAAACGAGAATTCATTGGATCAAGATATTCTAATAATGTAAGACCTTGCTCAAGTTTCGCCAAAACAGCCATTGTATATTTTGTACGAATCTTTTCTTCATCGCTCCGGGCTTTGAAGGAATTCGTCTTAACTTGAACAATCAGGGTCATTAAATGCTTAACAAGTTCTTGGGGGTTGTCCGAAAATTCACCGTCTATCACGGCATCTACATTTCTCAATACGGCGGCATCAATAGCGTTCAAATCAGCTCTGTCTTTTGCCCGAGCTATTTGCGATTCTCGTTCGCGAATAGCGTCAGCGCGAGCGTCCTGAATGATGTGGCGACGAGCATCTGCACCTTTGTCACCAAATATAGAATAGCCTGCCCAGTTACCGGCAATATGCCCAACGCGGCGAGAAAATGAATCTCCAATCTTACTCATATTTATTGCAAATTTATTTAATTGTCTTCTAACATAATCCTTCAATAGCCTTTGAAACCTTTCAGCATTTTGAAACGTTCCTTGCTACCTTTAGGAATAATTATCTTCTTGAGAGGACAATTAAGATTACTTCATATTTGTCTTTCATGATTAACATTGCTAAAAATTTTGCTTGCAAAATTACAATAAAAATTTGAAATATACAAACTTTTACCCATAAAAATGCGTATATTATTGTTATTTCATTAAAAATCGACTATTCATCGGCTTCAACAATATATTGTTTTGCAAGTTCACGACTTTCAACATCCTCATTCGTTCCTAATTTGTGTGAGGTACAAAAGCCATCGTGGTAAATCTGTTCGCGGATTTCCCAAGCGATAGCATCCTTATCGCCGGAACGGAATAGAGGTTTTGTACGCTCGTTCTCAACATAGAAGCGCAAAACGAGATTTTGGAAACCAAGTTCTCCGAGTGCCCAAAGTATTCCTCTAACGTACGCCAAACGGAGTAGAGAATCCCCGTCAAAAGCCACGTTTTCACGGATCAACTGTAAATGTATCACGTTGGAAAGAATTGCGAAAGCTTCTTCCTCTGTAATTGGCAAGTGTTGCCGGGCGCAAAGGTGGATGAGTTCATGCCACTCCAGTTGGGCACGATCAACAGGATAGTCCGCAGGCATTCGTAGGCGCACAGGTAAATAGCGATAGTCCTTTACCAGTTCATCAAAATGCGCCTTTATGAACTTATCTGAAGCATAGTGCGTAACGACCTTTGCCGCTTCAGAATCATGGTGTAACCCCCAAATGGTTTCGAGTGCCAACTGGTACATGGGATCATAGTACTTGTCCAAATACTTACATGCAAAATCGCGGTCTTTTTTTGCCAATGAATCCATGAAAGCGTACAAAATCTGCTTTTGCTCATAAGCGGTTAAGTACCTTAAACGCACTTGCATTTCCTTGCGTGCTTTCTGCCGATTGCCTGTTCCGTGAAAATCGTGCAGCAGTTCCTTCACCGGGCGGTATTTAGGCTGCTCAATAATATCGTGATGGTGTGTAAACTCGTTGCGTTCCCAAATGACTTTTCCAATGGCACGGTCTAAATTCTGTGATGGTTCTTTATCGTACAATCCTTCTTTCCACCACTCTTCCTCGGACTTAGTCCGCAAGAATGCGCGGAGTAGTTCATCTTCCGCACGATGAGCAGCAAGGAACAAAACTTTGTCTTTCCATGACATAGCCAATAGGCTATCTTCACTAATTAGTTCGTTGTTCATAACTGTATAAAATTAAAAGTTCAGCGTGACCTTTTCCGGATCACGCTGCAAAATTACTACTTATCACTTCCATAAGATGAAAGTGAAGTAGAAAAATGCAAATTATTTATATATTTGATGCATTTGGGCTATTTTTTCCGCAAACTCATCTCTATACCATTGAGGACTGAGGACTTCGAGATTAGCGCCTTGTTTGAGTAATTCCTGCGTAAACTCAAACGAAGGAATTATATTATAGCGGAAGATGGAGAAGTTCTCATTACGCTCTATCTCTTCCTGCGAATGATGGAGCGGTAATGTGCGGAAATAATTAGCCTCTATAGCGACCACTTTT
>OCVV011347890.1_pt1 | contig 18353 bp, 17 predicted proteins | sample 1539721 | NCBI WGS metagenome assembly OCVV01 (sample SAMN02144230, study PRJEB22623) | gut metagenome | biome: sheep rumen | host: Ovis aries | place: New Zealand | reverse complement strand
GATATGGAGCAGGCAGCGGGAGACCCGGGTCCGGGTCAGATTGCGGGTCCTGACCAGGTCGGTAAAGGCGGAATAACCGGTAAAAGCCGGCAGGAGTCCTTCCATTCGGTCTGCCAGATCGGGCGTTACATCCACGTAATCCGTCAGCGATCCGGCCGCTCCCAGCAGGGCCCGGAACAGGGCCTGGGAGAAGTGATCCGGTCCCAGGGGGACCGGCCGGGGTTCTGTCTCCAGCAGCCTGCGGGTGACAGCAGGGAGTTCTTCCGGCGATGGCAGAGGGGGATCCGGAAGTCCTTTCTGCAGATCATCCGGATCGGGCCGGACTGCCAGCAGCATTTGCCGCAGGTCCGTGGCGCTGCGGGCATCCGTCCGGGGGATGGCGTGGGGAGTCAAGGAACTGCCGGCAGCCAGCAGGGTCCGGATGTATTCAGCGGCCAGCAGATCGTTCGATGTACGCAGGACCGGGTTCCGGCCGGTCAGCTGGCGGATGGCCGCTTCCCGGGCAGCGGGAAAGGACATGCCCCGGCGCTGATACCGCAGCAGCAGGTCCGGCCAGGCCGGATCCTGTTCACAGTCATACAAAGTCCGGGCCGCCTGCAGAATTTCTTCCGTACTGCCGCATTCGGATCCGAAGCACAGATCCGTAACGGCTCCCAGCCGGTCCAGCAGGGTCACGGCGCCCCGGGCGAAATATTCCGCTCCGCCGCAGGCGTAATACAGGGGCAGCTCCAGGACCAGGTCTGCGCCGTGTTCCAGCAGGGCCCCGGCCCGGACCTCTTTGGGAAGGACGGCCGGTTCCCCGCGCTGGACATAATCGCCGCTCATGACGGCGATCAGCCGGTCACAGCCGGTGACCGCCCTTGCCTGTTCCAGAAAATATCTGTGTCCCTCATGAAAGGGATTGCATTCCATAATGACGCCGGTAATTTTCATGATCTTCTCCCTGCCTTTTTACATCCTACCAAAGTATAGCACAGTTTCCGGATCTGTTTACAGGGGAGCGGCCGGCGGTACCGGAGGACGCGGATACGGCTTGTCAAATATTTATCAAAAATGTTAATAAAATCACAGGAATAAGCATATTCTCAAATGACAGAATATGCGCAGAAAACCGCCGGAATGTATTGAAATTAATGCCTTTTCCATTCATTCATCCCTTGTATGCAATTTTTCCGGGCGGTATAATAAACATGATATGATTTAATACATTCCGCCGGCGGGGTACAGGGTTTCCGGTCCGCTGCCGGGGAATTGAATTCCGAATTTACATCAGAAGGGAGTTCTCAAATGGCATTTATTGATGGTATTAAGGCAAAAGCTAAAGAAGACAAGAAGATTATCGTTCTGCCTGAATCAAAGGACAGGCGTGTACTGATTGCGGCAGCACATATCCTGGAGGAAGGGCTTGCGGAGCTGGTCATGGTCGGTAATGAAGAGAAGATCATGGACGGTGCCGGCTGGCTGGAGATTGATCTGACAGGCCTGAAAGTTGAGGATCCCACAATTTCTGACAAGTTTGAGCACTATGTGGAAGTGTTTACCGAACTCAGGGCCAAAAAGGGAATGACGCCCGAGAAGGCCAGAGAGATCCTGCTCAGTGACTATATTACCTATGCAGTCATGATGCTCAAGTGCGGTGACGCGGACGGCGTTGTTGCAGGCGCCTGCCACGCGACATCCGATACACTTCGTCCCGCCCTGCAGATCCTGAAGACAGCTCCCGGCAGCAAGATCGTTTCCGGTTTCTTTGTCATGGACGTTCCGGACTGCAGATACGGCAAAGACGGCGTCTTCGTATTCGCGGACTGCGGCCTGAACCAGGATCCCAACGCGGAAGAACTGGCAGCCATCGCGGATTCCAGCGCCAAGAGCTTCCATGCCATGGTCGGCGGTGATCCCTATGTTGCCATGCTTTCCCATTCCACAAAGGGCAGCGCCAAACACGCTCTGGTCGACAAGGTCGTGGAAGCGACCCAGATCGCCAAGAGAGAGTATCCTGATCTCAAGGTCGACGGCGAACTGCAGGCAGACGCGGCCATGGTGCCCGCTGTTGCCAAATCCAAGGCAAAAGGCAGCCCTGTCGCCGGCAAGGCCAATGTCCTGATCTTCCCCAACCTGGACGCCGGCAACATCGGATACAAGCTGGTCCAGCGTCTCGGCAAGGCCGACGCTTACGGCCCCATGCTGCAGGGTATCGCCAAACCCGTCAACGATCTGTCCAGAGGCTGTTCCTGGGAGGATATCGTCGGCGTCGTAGCCATTACTGCCGTACAGGCCCAGATGGCCTGATTCCGGATCACAGCAGACAGCATGGTAATTACGTATTGGGAGGAAATAATACATGAAAATTCTCGTTATCAACTGCGGCAGCTCTTCTCTGAAATTCCAGGTGATCGACGCGGTCACGGAAGAACTCCTGGCCAAGGGCCTCTGCGAGAGGATCGGCATCGACGGTTCCATCACTTATGAAAATGTCAAAGACGGCACGGGCAAGGAGACGTCCAATCCCGCTATTCCGGATCATAACGTAGCCATCAGCCTGGTCATCGACGCCCTGATGAATGACAAGACCGGCGTGATCAAGTCCCTGGACGAGATCGGCGCTGTCGGCCATCGTATCGTCCATGGCGGCGAAGCCTTCACTTCTTCGGTCGTGATCAATGACGAAGTCATCCAGGCGATCAAAGATGTTTCTGACCTGGCACCTCTGCACAACCCCGCCAACCTGATCGGCGTGGCAGCCTGCCAGAAGCTGATGCCCGGCACGCCCATGGTAGCCGTATTTGATACTGCTTTCCATCAGACCATGCCCTCCAAAGCTTATATGTACGCCCTGCCCCTCAGCTATTATGAGGATTACAAGATCCGCAGATACGGCTTCCACGGCACCAGCCACTCCTTCGTATCCAAAAAAGCTGCGGAGATCGTCGGTAAGGATTACGCGGATCTGAAGACCATCGTCTGCCACCTGGGCAACGGCGCTTCCATTTCCGCAGTTATGAACGGCAAATGTGTAGACACCTCCATGGGCCTGACCCCTCTGGAAGGCCTGATCATGGGCACCAGAAGCGGTGACCTGGATCCCGCCATCGTAGAGTTCATCGCCAACAAAGAGAACAAGACCGCTTCTGAGGTCCTGAACATCCTCAACAAGAAATCCGGTGTCTTCGCCCTTTCCGGTGAATTCAGCTCTGACTTCCGTGATCTGGAGTCTGCCTATAAGAATGGCGACAAGAACGCCCAGCTGGCCGTGGACGCTTTTGCCTACCGCGTAGCCAAATACGTCGGCGCTTACACAGCGGCCATGAACGGCGTGGATGTCATCGCCTTCACAGCCGGTATCGGTGAGAACAGCCCCTTCGTGCGTGAGAAAGTCCTTTCCTATCTGGGCTATCTGGGCATCGAATACGATCCTGCCGCCAACGCGCAGCGCGGTGATGTCGTCAAGATCAGCACAGACAGCAGCAAGGTAGCGGTCTACGCGATCGCCACCAACGAGGAACTGGCCATTGCCAGAGAGACCTACGCGCTCTGCAAATAATGGCTGCTGACCGGAACAGGAGGATCCGCGGATCTTCCGGCGGCCCGGCATAAAACAGGACGCCGTTCCGGAAACTGACAGACCCGGAAAACCGATTATAAAAGCGCGCCGTGACCGATCCCTGACGGAAGAGGGTGCGGCGCGCTTTACTGCGCCTGTCCGGACCTGGCAGGACGGAAAGATCCGTTCAAAAATCCATGGAAAATATTTGTTGACAAAGAAGGCGGTGGTACATATAATACAGTTTGTGCGACCACTTTGAAGGTAAGGAGGTGTAACGATGTCTATCTGCCCTAAGAATAAATCCTCGAGAAGTCATAGAGATATGAGAAGAGCAAACTGGAAAATGACTGCTCCGACTCTCGTTAAGTGCAGCAAGTGCGGCGCTCTGATGATGCCTCACAGAGTTTGCAAGAGCTGCGGTTCTTACAATAAGAAAGAGATCATCAAGACTGAGGATTAATCACAATCTGAAAACTGATTTTGAGATGGAAATTTACCGATGCCGGCTGGTATCGGTATTTTTTTGGCCTGCCTTGCAATCCCCCTATGATTTTAGTATATTAATCTCATCATGAGGTTCCCGTGAGGAAAGCCATGACGAAAGGAAGCTGAAGATGAGTGAATATGTAAATGTTGCAGTAGACGCGATGGGCGGTGACAATGCACCCGGAGAGATCATCAAGGGCACGGTAGACGCGCTGAACGCGTACAGACAGCTCAGGGTCATGCTGGTAGGCCGGGAGGAAATCGTAAAGGAAGAACTGGCCAAATACACATATCCTGACAAAAGAGTCAAGATCGTACATGCCGCGGAGATCATCGAGATGGCAGAGCCCCCGGTCAACGCGATCAGGAAGAAAAAGGATTCCTCCATTGTTAAGGGACTGCAGCTGGTCAAGGAAGGAAAATGCGACGCTTTTATATCCGCCGGCAGCACCGGTGCCATCCTGGCAGGCGGTCAGCTGATCGTAGGACGGATCCGCGGTATTGAAAGATCCCCCCTTGCCCCGCTGATCCCCACATCGAAAGGACCTGCGCTCCTGATCGACTGCGGCGCCAACATGGATGCCAGACCTTCCCAGCTGGTCCAGTTCGCGCAGATGGGTTCCATCTACATGAAAAATATCACAGGCAATCCCAATCCCCGTGTGGCCATCGTGAACGTGGGCGCCGAGGAGGAAAAGGGAAATGCGCTGGTCAAGGAGACCTTTCCTTTGCTCAAGGCCTGTGACAACATTAACTTTATCGGCAGCATTGAGGCCAGAGACATAACAGACGGTTACGCGGATGTCATTGTCTGTGATGCTTTTGTCGGCAATGTGATTCTCAAGATGTTCGAAGGCGTTGCTTCGACCCTGCTGCATGGGATCAAAGATGCCATTATGTCCTCTTTCAAATCGAAGATTGGAGGACTGCTGATCAAAGACTCTTTAAAATCCCTGCTCAAGACCTATGACGTAGCCAGCTATGGCGGCGCGCCCATGCTGGGACTGCGGGGCCTGGTCGTAAAGACCCATGGCAATGCCGAAGCCATCGAAATTCAGAACGCACTGGGACAGTGCATCAACTTTACAGAGCAGAAACTGACGGAGCAGTTCCAGACCGGCGTCAGTCTGAAGACCAGAAAGACCGCCGCGGCTGACAACGCAGAAACCAGAACAGAATAAGCAGAGGGGGAAAAGATGGATCAGGAATATCAGAAATTAGTTGCAATCATTGTGGACGTTCTCGGCGTTTCTGAGAGTGAGATCACTCCGGACACTACTTTTACCGATGACCTCGGCGCGGATTCCCTGGATGTAGCCCAGATCATCATGGGCATCGAGGAGGAATTCGATGTGACGGTAGATCCGGACGTGGCCGCCACAGTTACCACAGTGGGACAGGCGCTTGAACTGATCAAGAACGCTGTGGAAGGGGCCTGAACCCCGCGGCCCGTACATGAGTCCGTCCGCTGACAGGCGCCGGAACAGGGGCTGAAAATTTGCTGATTGCTGGCAGTGTGGGAATGGCCCATACTGCCGGCTTATTGTGCACAGGATAAGAACGGGGGAAGATCTTGTCCTGTGCAGAGTAAGCAGCAGTACGTCAGTCCGGAAATACAAAGGACAGATGAAAGGAATACTTCTATGAAACTGCCTACTCTGGAGCAGCTTGAGGAGAGGATCGGATACCATTTTCAGGACACCTATCTGCTGAACTGTGCCCTGACCCACTCTTCCTGGGCGAATGAGCAGAAAATACACAGATATAAGGATTATGAACGTCTGGAATTTCTGGGAGACGCGGTCCTGGAAATGATTTCCAGCGCTTTTTTATTTCATGAATATCCCGACATGCGGGAAGGAGAGCTGTCCAAACGCAGGGCCGCTCTGGTCTGTGAGCCCTCCCTGGCGGAATGCGCCAGAAAACTGGGCATAGAGCAGCATATCCGGCTGGGCAGGGGTGCGGAAGCAGACGGCGGCAGGGAAAAGGACAGCATCGTTTCGGACGTAATGGAGGCTCTGATCGGAGCCATGTACCTGGATTCCGGATCGGTGCAGGTCGTCAGGGAATTCGTGATGACCCATATCCTGGCCGACGCCGGGGAAAGGCATCTTTTTTATGACGCCAAATCGATCCTGCAGGAGATCGTCCAGAAGGAACAGAAGGCGGTCCGTTATGAGGTACTGGAGGAGAGCGGCCCGGGACATGACCGTACCTATACGGTGGCGGTCCTGATCGACGGACAGATGGCCGGGACCGGCCGGGGCAAGTCCAAAAAGAACGCGGAGCAGCAGGCAGCCTTTGAAGCCGTCAGGGCCATACGGGACCGGCAGGAATAAGAAGACCGGCCTGCGCCGGATGAAAACAGACACTTTATGTATCTTAAAAGTATAGAAATACAGGGATTTAAATCCTTTGCCAACAAAATAGAGTTCAAATTCCATAACGGGATCACAGCCATCGTCGGCCCCAACGGCAGCGGCAAGAGCAATGTGGCCGACGCAGTCCGCTGGGTCCTGGGAGAACAGAAGATCAAGCAGCTGCGGGGACATTCCATGCAGGACGTCATCTTCGCCGGGACCGAGATGCGGCGGCCGCTGGGCTTTGCCTATGTGGCCATTACGCTGGACAATTCGGATCACGTCCTGCCGGTCTCCTATGATGAGGTGACGGTGGCCAGGCGCCTCTACCGCAGTGGGGAGAGCGAATATATGATCAACGGCCTGCCCTGCCGGCTCCGGGACATCAATGAGATGTTCTATGATACCGGCATCGGCAAAGAGGGCTACTCGATCATAGGACAGGGCCAGATTGACAGAATTCTGTCCAATAAACCGGAGGACCGGCGGGAACTGTTTGATGAAGCCGCCGGCATTGTCAAGTTCAAACGGCGCAAGATGGCCGCGGTCCGCAAACTGGACAGCGAGAAGGAGAACCTGGTCCGGATCGGGGACATTCTGTCCGAACTGGAGCGCCAGGTGGGGCCTCTGGAGAAGCAGTCTCAGAAGGCGAAGATCTATCTGGATACCCGGGAGGAAATGAAGGGTCTGGAGGTCAATGTTTTCCTGATGGACAATCAGGCCAACACCGCCAGGCTGGAGGAACTGGAAGAAAAGGAAGACATCGCCAGGGACGATCTGGAAGAAGCCAGAGAGCGTTACGACCTGGCCGGTGAGGAATATCAGAAGATCCAGGAGGAGATCTCCGGGACTGACAGGCGGATCGGGGAGACCCGGGACAGGATCGCCGGCGCGGATATAGTCCGCAGCAAGCTGGAAGCGGACATCAGTCTCTTTGAGGAGCAGATCAGTTCGGCCCGGCAGACCATGGAGCACTATGAGGGACGCAGGACCCGTCTGCAGGACCAGATCGGCCGCCAGCAGCAGGAATATGACGCCACCCGGGCCCGTACCGAAGCAATGGGACAGGAACTGGAGCGCCTGCGCCGTTCCCGCAGGGAGGCCTTTGACAGCCTCTGCAATATCCAGGCCAGGGCCCTGCAGGCCAATGACCGTCTGGAACAGGCCAGGAACGGACTGCTCCATATCATTGAGGAGAGAGGCTCCCTTAAATCCCGCCAGGCAGGTCTGGCTGCCCGCCAGGAAGAGAACCGCAGACGGCGGGAGGAGCTGGCACAGCGGATCGACCGGATTCAGGACAGCGAACAGGAGCAGGAACAGAAGATCCGGGAATACCAGGATCAGTTCGAGGAGATCAGCGGCAGGATCGTCCGCCTGCGGCAGGAGCAGAAGGAGACGGCAGAGGCCATCGACAGTAAAAAGCCCCTGCTGACAGCAGCCGACCAGGACCTGCGGCGGGTCCAGCTGGCTTACCATCAGGAAAAGTCCCGGCTGGATGCCCTGATCAACATGACGGAACGCTATGAGGGCTTTGGCGGCAGCGTCCGCCGGGTCATGGAAGAGAAGAAACGGGAGCCGGGCCTGATCGGCGTCGTTGCCGATCTCTTCAAAACAGACCAGAAATACGAGACTGCCATCGAGGTCGCCCTGGGCGGCAGGATCCAGAATATCGTGACGGACAACTCGGCTACGGCAGGACGCATGATCCGCATGCTCAAGGACCGCAAGGCCGGCCGGGCCACCTTCCTGCCCCTTTCCGATATACAGGGAGGACAGGGCTTCCGGGATCCCCGGGTTCTGGGCGAGGAAGGCGTGATCGGGCCGGCGGACTCCCTGCTGCAGACAGAGCAGAGATTCCGGCCGGTGGCTTCCTATCTGCTGGGCAGGATCATCATTGTCGATACCTATGACCGGGCGGTCTCCATCCGCCGCAAATACGGCAGCCGGATCAGTATGGTCACCCTGGAGGGGGAACAGTTCACGCCCGGCGGCGCCATCAGCGGCGGCTCTTTCCGCAGCGGCGGAAATCTCCTGGGCAGAAGACGGGAGATGGCGGAGCTCCGGGACAGGATCGCCCGCTATGAAGAGGAGCAGGACCGGATCGAGGACCGGATCGAAGAGATCAAGAAAGACCGGACCGATCTGCGGGCCAGGGCCGAGACCCTGCGGATGGAACTGCAGCGCTGCGTGCTGGCCCAGAATACGGCCCGTATGAATATCATTACGGAACAGGAAAAACAGAAGGAATCGGCAGACTCCCGGGAGGAGATCCTGAAGGAGCAGCAGGAACTGGAAGCCCAGACCGCGGCCCTGGAGGAGGAACTGAAAGCCGCCGGCAGGGCCATCAGCCAGTCCGGCAGCCGGGAGGAGACCCTGACCGGCGATGCCGACAGTCTCGAAGAGGAACTGGACGCCCTGCAGCAGGCTGAGACAGACCAGCAGGCCGTTGTCAGCAAATGGGAGCTGGAGCTGCAGAAAGCAGACCAGCAGGCCGCCTATGAGCGTCAGAACGCAGACCGGATCCGGGAGGAACTGGAAGGCCTGCGGGAGGAAATGACAGAAGCAGAGGAAGGCATCCGCGCCGCCCGGCAGAGCATCGCGGAGAAGGAAAAAGCCATTGCGGAGACCCGGTCCGGCATGGACAGGGGCAGCAGTGAAAGGGAAAAGGAAAAGGCCCTCCTGCGCCGCTGGCAGGAACAGAGAGAGGATCTGGACGTCCGTCAGAAGAAATGCTTTTCCGACCGGGAAAAACTGGCCGCCAGGACCGCCTCCCTGGATAAGGAGCTGCTGCGGCTGACCTCCGCGGAGGAAAGGATCCGGGAGAAGGTCGACAGCCTGGTCTCCTATATGTGGGAGGAATACGGACTTACCATGTCGGAGGCGGCCGCCCTGCGCGATCCTTCCCTGACGGACCTGACCGCCATGCGGGCACAGGTCGGCAAGCTCAAACGCAGGATCAAAGATCTGGGCAGCGTCAATGTCAACGCCATTGAAGAATACAGGGAGCTGATGGAACGGTATACCTTCCAGAAGCGCCAGTACGACGATCTGACCGACGCCACCGGCAAACTGGAAAAGATCATTGAAGAGCTGGATGAAGCCATGCGCAGGCAGTTCAAAGAGGAATTTCAGAAGATCATGACGGAATTCGACCGGGTCTTCAAGGAACTCTTCGGAGGCGGCAGCGGCCGCCTGGAGCTGATGGAGGATATGGATATCCTGGAAGCGGGCGTCCGTGTCATCGCCCAGCCTCCGGGCAAGAAACTGCAGAATATGATGCAGCTTTCCGGCGGTGAGAAGGCCCTGACAGCCATCTCGCTCCTGTTCGCCATCCAGAACCTCAAGCCCTCCCCTTTCTGCCTGCTGGATGAGATCGAGGCGGCGCTGGACGAGAGCAACGTGACCCGTTTCTCGGGTTATCTGCATAAACTGACGGAACATACACAGTTCATTGTTATCACACACAGAAGGGGTACTATGGAAGAGGCGGACCGCCTCTACGGTATCACCATGCAGGAAAAGGGTGTCTCCGCGCTGGTCAGCGTTTCGCTGGTCGAGGCATCCCTTGACGACTGATAAAGGAGGACATACAGGATATGGCCAAGGAAGAAAAGAAAGGCTTTTTTGCCAGACTGAAAGAAGGGCTGGCCAAGACCCGTGCCAATATCACCGACAACATGGATATGGTCTTCGCCTCCTATGACAAGGTGACCGACGAGTTCCTGGAGGAACTGGAGGAGACCATGATCATGGGCGACATCGGCGTAAAGACCACAGAAGAGCTGCTGGACCATCTGCGCCAGCAGGTCAAAGAGGAGAAGATCCGCTGGGCGGCCGACTGCCGGCAGGAGCTGCTTCTGGCCATCCGGAATCAGATGAAGCAGGGAAAAGACGCCTACGACTTTGAGAAAGGCCCGGCCGTCATACTGGTCATCGGCGTCAACGGCGTTGGCAAGACCACTTCCATCGGCAAGCTGGCGGCCAACTACAGGAACCAGGGAAAGAAAGTCCTGATCGCTTCCGCCGATACCTTCCGGGCGGCCGCCAATGAGCAGCTGGCCGAATGGGCCAGAAGGGCGGATGTGGACATCATCAGCGGCCATGAAGGGTCCGACCCCGCCAGCGTGGTCTTTGACGCGGTCAACGCTGCCAAAGCCAGAAAGACCGACCTGCTCTTCTGCGATACGGCAGGCAGGCTCCATAATAAAAAGAACCTGATGAACGAGCTGGCCAAGATCGACCGGGTCATCAGCCGGGAATATCCCGGATGCATCCGGGAGAACTGGGTCGTTCTGGACGGCACCACCGGTCAGAACGCCATTTCCCAGGCCCGGGAATTCGCCTCTGTCACCAACCTGACCGGCATTATTCTGACCAAAATGGACGGCACCGCCAAAGGCGGCATTGCCATCGCGGTCCAGAATGAACTGGGCATTCCCGTCAAATTCATCGGTGTCGGCGAGAAACTGGAAGACCTGCAGAAATTCAATCCCGACGAGTTCGTGGACGCCCTTTTCTACTGATCGTTTTCTGTGAAAGGAAGCGGCAGGCACACAGCCGGTCCCGGTATATTACAACAGTGAGGAAATACAGATGAGTGAAGCATTATCATTGGACAGATTTGAACAGGCTTATGAGACCGTCAGAAAAGTAACCCTGGATACCAGCCTGATCTATTCCGATTATCTGACAGAGAAGACAGGGGGCAAAGTCTATCTGAAGCCCGAAAACATGCAGCGTACCGGCGCTTACAAGGTCCGGGGCGCCTACTACAAAATCAGCACCCTCAGCCCGGAGGAAAGGGACAGGGGCCTGATCACCGCCTCTGCCGGCAACCATGCCCAGGGCGTGGCCTACGCGGCCAGGGAATTCGGGGCCAGGGCGGTCATCGTCATGCCCACCGGCACCCCCCTGATCAAGATCAACCGGACCAGGGCCCTGGGGGCCGAGGTCGTCCTGTTCGGGGATGTCTACGATGAAGCCTGCGATCATGCATACCGGCTGGCCGAGGAGAACGGCTATACGTTCATTCATCCTTTTGACGATCCCGATGTGGCGACAGGCCAGGGCACCATTGCCATGGAGATCATCAAGGACCTGCCCCTGGTAGACATGATCCTGGTCCCCGTAGGAGGGGGCGGCCTGGCCACCGGCGTCGCCACCCTTGCCAAATATTTAAAACCCAATGTGAAGGTGATCGGCGTGGAGCCCGCCGGGGCGGCCTGTCTGAAAGCCTCCCTGCGGGAAGGCAAAGTCGTGACCCTGCCCGATGTCAATACCATTGCGGACGGTACCGCGGTCAAGACCCCCGGCGTCCGGATCTTCCCCTGGCTGCAGCAGAACCTGGACGAAGTCATCACGGTGCCCGATGAGGAGCTGGTCACAGCTTTTCTGGACATGGTGGAAAACCACAAGATGGTCGTTGAGAACTCCGGCCTGCTGACCGTGGCGGCCCTTGGCCACATCGACTGCAGGGGCAAAAAGGTCGTTTCTGTCCTGTCCGGCGGCAACATGGATATCATTACCATGTCTTCCGTGGTCCAGCAGGGCCTGATCTTCCGGGACCGTATCTTTACTGTATCGGTCCTTCTTCCGGATAAGCCGGGCGAACTGCACAGAGTATCCGGAGTCCTGGCGGATATGAAGGGCAATGTCATCAAACTGGAGCACAACCAGTTCGTGTCCATCAACCGCAATTCCGCCGTGGAGCTGCGGATCACCATTGAAGCCTTTGGCACCGACCACAAAAACCAGATCATCAGCCGGCTCAAAGAGGAGGGCTATGGCCCCAGGCTGGTCAGCACCAATATCTGACCGGATCCGGGGCGCCGCCCGTCAGCAGCGGAGGTGTGATTTTGAAAGATACAAGAGCGGATAAAAAGAGCAGAGTGAAACTGAGAGGCATCTATCTGTTCAATATCATATTGATGAGTGTGATCTCCCTGGTCTCCCTGTGCGGGCTCCTGATCATGATCTTCATGCCGGATACTTATACCCGCAGGGATGTGGAAGAGGCCGGTGAAGAGGCAAAGGCCCAGGTGCTGGACAGTCTCAAGAACGATCTGGAGCAGACCGGCGACCCGCTGGAAGCCATCCGCAGCCAGTACCGGGATTATCTGGTCGTCGCCCAGAATGACTCCTATAACTTCTATCAGATTCTGGACAATGTACCCCGCCACAATCTGCAGGAAGACGGTTTCTACCGGGACGAGGAGGGCAGACAGGCCTACAGTGATACCAAAGGAAGATACTCCGAGAACGGCCTGACCGTGACAGAGGCCAACGGGACCATTGACTGGGAAACAGTCTCTGACCAGTCCATTGATTACGCTTTTATCAGTATGGGCCGGTATAATTCGGAAAAATATCTGATCGAGGACAGCCGCTGGGTCGAAAATCTGACCGGCGCTTCCGAAGCGGGGCTGGATGCCGGCGTCCGGATCACTGTCAAGATCTATGACAAGGAATCCGGTAAGGAGCAGGGCCGGGAGGTGATCCAGAAACTGCAGGAAAAGGCCCCTGATTTCAGGGGAACCGTCGCTGTGCTCGTGGCAGAGGATTTCGGCAGGGCTTCGGAGGAACAGACGGAGCGGGTCACCTCCGGCGTCGTCGCCTTCTGCAGGGCCCTGGATAATGCCGGTTATACGCCGGTCGTGGCGGGAGACCTGCTCAATCTGTGCGGCCTGCTGGATCTGGGCAGGCTCAAGAACTATGAAAAATGGATCTCGGATTATGGTAATGTCCCCTATTATCCTTATGAATTCGTCTATTGGGATTACGGCAGGGGCAGCCAGATCAACGGGATCGAGGGCCGGGTCTTCCTGTCCATGCGGATCAGGGACGCCTCCTGATGGAACGCGGCGTCAGACTTCCGGCCCGCACCCTGGTCAAGAAAAAATACTTGACATCCCGGAAGCCAGCATATAGAATAGGACAGGTCAGGTTATTCCGGCCTGTTCTTTTTATGCCTTCCGATATGGAACGGTTCGCCTTATGGCAGGGAACAGGGCCGGCAGATGGGAGCCGCAATGGAAAATATTGTTGAACAGGGACTGCTCTTTGATTTTTACGGGCAGCTGCTGACCCCCCACCAGCAGAAAATCTACAGGCTGGCGGTCTACGAGGACCTTTCACTGAATGAGATCGCGGAGACAGAAGGAATCAGCAAACAGGCAGTACATGACCTGATCCGGCGTACCACCCGGATCATGCAGCGGTATGAGGAACATCTGGGCATGATCGGACGTTTTGACAAGATCCGCCGGAGCGCGGACAGGCTGATCGGAGCCGCTTCCTCTATGGAGGATGGGAAAGATTTCCGTCAGCTGGTCCTGCAGGCGGCAGAACAAATCAAAAAGGATCTGGAATAAATGGCATTTGACAGTTTAACAGATAAGCTGAATAACATATTCAGGAACCTGCGCGGCAAGGGACGTCTGACAGAAGCGGACGTCAAGGCAGCGCTGCGTGAGGTCAAGATGGCCCTGCTGGAAGCGGACGTCAATTTCAAGGTGGTCCGCCAGTTCACCAAATCCATTGAGGAACGGGCCATCGGCGAAGACGTCATGCACGGACTGAATCCGGCCCAGATGGTCATTAAGATCGTCAATGAGGAACTGACCCGGCTGATGGGCTCCGAGACCACGGAGATCACCCTTCTGCCCGGCGGACAGACCACCGTCATCATGATGGCCGGCCTCCAGGGTGCCGGTAAAACGACAACGGCCGCCAAGATCGCCGGCAAGATGAAATCAAGGGGCAGAAAGCCCCTGCTGGTCGCGCTGGACGTTTACAGACCGGCTGCGATCAAACAGCTGCAGGTCAACGGCGACAAGGTGGGCGTTGAGGTCTTCACCATGGGAGACCGGCACAAGCCCGCAGACATAGCGAAGGAAGCCATGCGCCACGCGGCGGCCAACGGCGAGAACGTGGTCCTGCTGGATACGGCGGGCCGTCTGCAGATCGATGAAGGCATGATGCAGGAGCTGGCCGATATCAAAGAGGCCGTGACTGTGCATGAGACCCTGCTGGTGGTCGACGCCATGACCGGTCAGGAGGCAGTCAATGTCGCGAAGACTTTCGATGAGAAGGTCGGTATTGACGGCGTCATCCTTTCCAAGATGGACGGCGATACCCGCGGCGGCGCGGCCCTTTCCATCAAGGCTGTTACCGGCAAGCCTATCCTCTATGTAGGTATGGGTGAGAAGCTGGAGGATCTGGAGCAGTTCTATCCCGACCGTATGGCCAGCCGGATCCTGGGCATGGGAGATGTCCTGACCCTGATCGACAAGGCTCAGGCTTCCCTGGACAAGCAGGATGAGGAAAACAGCAGGGACATGGCCGCCAGGCTCAAAAAGGGCAGGTTCGATTTCAACGACTACCTGGAGAGCATGAAGCAGATGCGTAAGATGGGCGGATTGTCCAGCATCCTGGGCATGCTGCCCGGCATGGGCATCAACCGGAATGACCTGGAGAACGCCATCGACGAAAAGCAGCTCAAGCGGACAGAAGCCATCATCCTGAGCATGACCCCGGACGAGCGGGCCAACCCCAGGCTCCTGACGCCCCAGAGGAAATACAGGATCGCCAAAGGCTCAGGCAACAGCGTGGCGGAGGTCAACCGCTTTATCAAGCAGTTCACACAGATGCAGAAAATGATGAAACAGATGCCCAAAGGCCGGCGCCGCGGCGGCGGATTCGGCGGCATGGGCGGTCTGGGCGGCTTGATGGGCGGCAAAAGGGGCGGCTTCCCCTTCTGATCCCGGGTCCGTCCGGATAACGGAATATGACAGAAGCAAAATTTTGTCATACATAAAATCAGCGTTATACAAAAATCAGTAATATAAAGCAGTATAAATCAATAATATCAAGAAGCGACAGATCCCGGACACAGCGTCCCGTTCTGATATAAATTAGAAAAAAGACCATAGAAATAGCAAGGAGGAAGAAATGGTTAAGATCAGACTTACAAGAATCGGCGAGAAGAAGGTACCTTTTTACAGAATTGTCGTAGCAGACGCCCTGACCCCCAGGAGCGGCCGTGCCATCGATACCATCGGCACCTATGATCCCAACACAGATCCCAGCACCGTCAAGGTTGATGTCGAGGCTGCAAAGAAATGGCTTGCAAACGGCGCACAGCCCACTACCGCTGTCAAAAAACTTTTCAAGCAGGCAGGGATTAAATAAGAAAGCTTTTCCTGACCTTATGATCGGAAGGAAATCAGAATGAAAGAAATTGTAGAAGTTATCGCGAAAGCACTGGTAGACCATCCCGAAGAGGTCGTTGTGACCGAAAAGCAGGATGGTAAAGATATCAGGATCCAGCTTCACGTCGCACCTTCTGATATGGGAAAAGTAATCGGCAGACAGGGCAGGATTGCCAAAGCAATACGTTCTGTCGTAAAAGCAGCTTCTTCCAGAGAAGAATACAGAGTGGATGTGGACATTCAGAATTAAAAGTCAGGGCGGCAGCGGAAACTGCCGCCTGCTTAATTTAATTTAAATTTAAATATTTATATTTAAATTTAAATTTGGATATCTATATTTAAATTTAAATTTGGATATTTAAATTTGTAAAAGACCACCAGGCAGCGGCCCCGCGGTTCCGGACAGATCCGGCTCACGGGCCGTGGGAGGAAGAAATGACAGAAGAATTTCGAATCGGCGTCATAAGCAGTACGCACGGGCTCCGGGGAGACGTGAAGGTCTTTCCGACCACAGATGATCCCGCCCGTTTCCGGGATGTGAAGGAAGTGATCCTGGATACAGGCAGAGAGCGCAGAAGGCTCAGAGTCCGCAAGGTCAGCTTTTTCAAGAAATTCGTGATCATCGGATTCGAGGGGCTGGACCGGATCGAGGACGTGGAGCGCATGCGGGGCGCGGACCTGCTGGTCAGCAGGGAGGATGCCCTGCCCCTGGAGGAAGGGGAATACTATGTGCCCGATCTGCTGGGACTCAGGGTCGTGACGGAAGAGGGGACCGAGCTGGGTAAGATCCGGGACGTCCTTTTCACCGGCGCCAATGATGTTTACTGCGTGCAGCGGCCGGGCCAGGGACAGAAGGATCTGCTGATCCCCGTGATTGAAGACTGTATCAAAGAAGTCAACCTGGAGGAAGGGTACGTGAAGGTCTGGCTGATGCCGGGACTTCTGGACCTGTAACGGAGGACGGTATGCGGTTTCATGTACTGACATTGTTTCCGGAAATGATTGAACAGGGCATTGCCACCAGTATCCTGGGCCGGGCTATGGACCGGGGACTGCTGTCCCTGGAAGCGGTCAATATCCGTGACTATACCGCCAGCAAACATAAGAAGGTCGATGATTATACCTACGGCGGAGGCGCCGGCATGCTGATGCAGGCCCAGCCGGTCTATGACGCCTGGCAGGCAGTCCAGGACAGGATCGGAGACCGGAAGGCAAGGGTCGTCTATATGACGCCCCAGGGGGCTGTCTTCAACCAGTCCATTGCCCGGGAGCTGGCGCAGGAGGAGGATCTGATCATCCTCTGCGGCCACTACGAAGGAATTGACGAAAGGGTCCTGGAGGAGATCGTCACAGACAACATATCCATCGGTGATTATGTCCTGACCGGCGGCGAGCTGCCGGCCATGGTCCTGATCGACGCGGTCTCCCGCATGATTCCCGGCGTCCTCAATAACCATGATTCGGCCGAGACCGATTCCTTCATGAACGGACTGCTGGAATATCCCCAGTATTCCAGACCGGAGGAATGGCGGGGGAAAAAGGTACCGGAGATCCTTTTGTCCGGCGACCACGCCAAAGTGGACGCCTGGCGTCTGGACCAGTCGGTACAGCGGACCCGGGAAAGACGGCCGGACCTCTATCAGGCCTTTATGGAAGCCCACCCGGATTACGGAAAGCCCAAAAAGAAACGAAGAAAAAAAACCGGGGACCAGGAAAATTTATAGTTGCATTGGTACACGGTTTGTGATAAATTATCAATGTTGCGTTACAATATTTTAGAGATGGTCCACTGCCGCCGCAGGCCGGACAGACGCCTGCCGGGATTGTAATGAGAATCCCCTTTAAGTCACAGGACTTACCAATATAGAGGCAAGAACATCCGTAGAATAAGGAGAACAAAATGAACCAGGAAATCATCAAAGAGCTCGAGAAAGAGCAGCTGAAATCTGAAGTACCCCAGTTCCACGTTGGTGACACAGTACGTGTCGCGAACAGGATCAAGGAAGGCAACCGCGAAAGAGTACAGATCTTCGAAGGCACAGTCCTCAAGATCCAGGGCGGCGGCGCAAGGACTACCTTTACCGTTCGTAAAGAATCCTCCGGTATCGGCGTCGAGAAGACATGGCCCCTGCACTCCCCTAACGTAGAAGGCGTTACCGTCGTAAGAGAAGGTAAGGTCAGAAGGAAAAAACTCTTCTATCTGCGTCAGCTCAGCGGCAAGAAGGCAAGAGTCAAAGCCAAGAACAACAGATAATCAGATTAAGCAGAGCCGTACTGAAAAGTGCGGCTCTTTTGATAATGTATTATTATAAACAGGATTATAAAAGAATGATCAGCTGCAGCTTTGGAAGATACAGTAATACCGCATTCTGACAGGAGGTATACATGGCGGATTATCAGTGGTATCCCGGACATATGACAAAAGCAAAAAGGATGATGCAGGAAAACATCAAACTGGTGGACCTGATCATTGAGATCGTGGATGCCAGGATTCCCCTGAGCAGCCGCAATCCGGATATAGACGGACTGGCCGCGGGCAAGTCCAGGATCATGCTCATGAGCAAGGCGGACCTGGCCGATCCCGAACGGACCAAAGCTTTCTGTAAATATTATGAAGGAAAGGGGTTCCAGGTCGTCGCCCTGGACGCCAGGACCCGCAAGGCCAATGAGCAGATCCGGGCCAGCGTCCAGAAGGCCTGTCAGGCCAAAATAGAGCGGGACAGAAAGAGGGGCATCGTGGGCCGTCCTCTCCGG
>OCVV012859516.1_pt1 | contig 18360 bp, 12 predicted proteins | sample 1539721 | NCBI WGS metagenome assembly OCVV01 (sample SAMN02144230, study PRJEB22623) | gut metagenome | biome: sheep rumen | host: Ovis aries | place: New Zealand | reverse complement strand
ATCTTTTCGTTTTCTTTCGGTGCATACTGTCAGCATCTTCAGTCACATAGCCCGCTATGCTCCTTCAGCTGCTGACACTCTGCCCTCGAAACAAACTCGAAAATCTGACAAAGCTAATTAATAGAACCCACCTACGCTGCTTTTCTACCGTCTGTCATAACGATGGAGATTGAACACCATATAATATAGTTATTTTTAATAGGACGGACAAATTTCTGGATTGTAAACTCTACATTGCAGTTTACCTTTTTTTAATAAAAATATACAGATTTTTCATAAAAAAACATATCATTTTGTTTTGTTTTTAGTAATTTTGGAACGATTTTTCGTTTTTGGAGAAAAATCATAACTGACTAACAACACAATTACTAACAATACAATACAATTACTAACAAACCTACAAACAATGCGAAAACAATTAGTATTTTCCATGATGCTGCTTACGGGAGCAGTAGGGGGACTGACGTTGCCAGCCTCTGCCCGCACAGCCGTAGAGCAGACGCAGACCATTGAGACAGGTGGTCAGGTTGTTGACCAGAACGGCGAGCCGCTCATCGGCGTCACCGTGAAAGTCAAAGGAGCGCGAGAAGGCGTGGTAACTGATATTGACGGTAACTTCCGTATCAGCGTGCAGCCAGATGCCACACTCGTAATCTCTTACGTGGGCTACAAGGAACGCGAGGTGGCAGTACGCTCTCGCGCTACGCTCGGTCAGTTGCAAATCGAGTCAGACAACGTGCTTCTGGATCAGGTGGTCGTAGTGGGTTACGGTACACAGAAGAAAGCAGACCTTACGGGTTCCGTGGCAGTGGTCAACGCTGACGAACTCAAGCGCATCTCCAACTCCAACATCTCCACGATGCTCGAAGGTAAGGTGCCTGGCGTGCAGATCACCTCTGACGGACAGCCTGGTGCAGACCCTTCAGTACGCATACGTGGTCTGGGTACCTTCGGCAGCACGGCACCGCTCTACGTCATCGACGGTGTGCCAATGGGAACTACTATCCGCGACTTCTCTCCTAACGACATCGAGACCATACAGGTGTTGAAGGATGCTTCGGCAGGCGCTATCTATGGTTCGCGTGCGGCTAACGGTGTGATTATCATCACCACCAAGAATGGTAAGAAGGAACAGCCGCTGAAGGTAGATTACAAGGGCTACTTCGGCGTAGATAAGATTTCAAGCGGCGTATATGACGTGATGAACTCCGACCAGTACAGCCAGTACCTCGGTCAGGCTTGCACAAACTCTGGTATAGCTGCCCCTGGCGGCTACAGCATCGGCGAGGACGGCAAGTGGCACTTCATGGACAATACCAACACCGACTGGTTCAAGGAAGTATTCAAGACCGGCATACGCCAGAACCACAACATCAATCTCAGCGGCGGCGGTGCAAACAATACATATAATGTAGGTCTCGACTACTTCAAGCAGAAGGGCACGATGGAAGGTGCAGGTCCTAACTATGAGCGTTTCACTGCACGCGTGAACAATACTATGGACACGAAGTTCATCAAGTTCCGCACGTCACTCGTGTATTCTCACTCCAACCAGGACAACATGTCCATATCAAATGCCAACGAGTACATACAGGGTCTGTACGGCAACCTGCCTAACGTGCTGCTCGGCACGCTGACCATGCAGCCTACAATACTTGCCTACGACCCAACGACATGGTGTCTTGACGACAAGGTGGGCGCAGCAAAAAACTGGCAGTATGACGCTTATGGCTACGGTGTGTACTACGACGACATACACGGCGATATCTCGGCTACAAACCCACTGCTGACCAACAATCTCTTCACGCGTAACACCATCGTTGACCGATTGGTGGCAACTGGCTCGGCTGACTTCGACATACTCAAGATGTTGGGCATCAACAGCAAGAACCACAAGCTCTCTTACAAGCTCAACCTGTCATACAGCACTACGCACTGCAACGACAAGACATGGATTTCAGCTTGGATACAGAGTAACCGTGTATATCTGGCAAAGGACAACGAGCGCCTGACCAAGGCTCATCGTAAATATACTGATTTCCTTGCTGAGAACACAATCAACTACGACGGAACGTTCGGCCAGCACCATGTTAACCTGCTCGGTGGTATCACCTACGAGGAGGAGAACACCAACACTCTGAGCGGATGGGGTCTGAACATGCCGGAGCCTTACTTCCTGCAGCTGCAGAACGCTACCGACCGTGATGCTGACTCTTACGAGTATAAGCACGCTATCAATTCTTACATCGGCCGACTGAACTACGACTACGGCGAGAAGTACCTCCTCTCTGCCGTTATCCGTCGCGACGGCAGCTCACGCCTGTCAAAGGACATACGCTGGGGCACCTTCCCTTCCGTTTCTCTCGGATGGCGCTTCGATAAGGAGAAGTTCTTCCCATTCAACAAGGACGTGGTCAACCTCTTCAAGCTCCGCGCCAGCTATGGTGAACTGGGTAACGAGAACATAGGCGAATACGTATATCAGGTTACCATGAGCCGTAACAATATGAAATACAGCTTAGGCAACAACGTGGTAAGCGGTTCGGCTGTCTCTACCTACGTTAACGAAAACCTCTCATGGGAGAAGAAATCTACAACCAATATCGGTATTGACGTTGCCATGTTCCGTAACAGACTGGAACTCTCTTTCGAGTGGTACAAGAATAAATCTACCGACCTGCTTTATAACGTGGCAGTGCCACTCAACGCAGGTGTAAGTAACTCTACCGTGACGATGAACGCTGCCTCAATGCGCAATGCTGGCATAGAGTTCTCTGCTACATACCGCAACCATGACCACCCACTGAAGTATGACATATCTGCCAACCTGAGCACCGTGCGCAACAAGGTGCTTGCACTCTATAGTGGCAAGGACTATCAGGACGACGGCGACTACATCACATACGTAGGTCAGGAGGTAGGTCAGTTCTACGGTTACGTATATAAAGGCATCATCCGCACACAGGAACAGCTCAACAATCTCAATGCCTACGCCGTAGAGCACGGTTCTGAGACCTTCCAGCCTGGCGCACAAGTAGGCGACTGCTACTATGAGGACGTAAACGGCGACGGACAGATTACCGCTGATGACCGCACCGTACTGGGCAGCGGTATGCCTGACGTGAACTTCGGTCTCAACGCTCACCTCGAGTGGAAGGGCTTCGACCTCAGCATTGCCACTTACGGTGCTTTGGGTTACCACGTTACTGACCATATCTACAACGCGCTGAACTCTTGCTATGGCTACGGCAACAAGGACGTGGCAATAGGCGATGCCAACCAGTGGAGTGCTGACGGACTGACATACATCTCTAACGTGCCACGCACCTACATCACACATCCAGGTGCCACGATGGGATGGAACGACCTCTTCAGTGAGCGCAAGATACAGAACGCTTCTTACTGGAAGATTGCCAACGTAGAACTGGGCTACAACTTCCCTAATAAGATATTTAACAACTACATAAGCAATGCACGCATCTACGTCTCAGCACAGAACCTCTGGACTATCTCTGGATACAAGGGCTACAACGTTGACTTCGCTCCAGGTACATTCACTCCTGGATACAACTACTGCTCTTATCCAAGCGCATTCAGCTTCATGTGCGGCGTTAACTTCTCATTCTAAATCAAGTAGTCAGTAGTTAAGTAATCAGTAGTTAAGAAATCAGTAGTTAAGTAGGAAGTAATTAAGTAGGCAGCAGTTAAGTAATCAGTAGTTAAGATAATGGCTCGTTGATAGCAAATGTAATGTCTTAACTCCTTAACTTCATAACTCCTTATCTCCTTAACTCCTTAACTTCTTAACTCCTAATATAAAATAGATATAATTATGAAACTATATAAATTATCATTAGCCTTGCTGCTTGGTGCCGCCGCACTGTCATCATGCAATGACAAACTGGAACTGGTCAACCCAAACCAGCAGACTACTAGCACATTCGGCAACACTGCCTCTGACTTGGAGGAGTGTGTGATTGCTGCTTACAACCATATACGTATGGAGGGTTCATACGCACGTGTGGGATATACCATCGACCTCTGCCGAGGCGACGAGGTATGGAACTGCTCTCAGGTATGGTATCTTGGTTTCGACGACCTCAACGTAGATGCAGGAACGGACATCCTCGAATGGTCGTGGCGTGAATGGTACTATACCATCAACGTGTGCAACTTCATAACATCACGCACCGAAGGCGAACTGACAGATGCCATGAAGCGCGTAAGGGGACAGGCTCTCTTCCTGCGCGGTCTGTCATACTATAACCTCGCTGGATACTACCAGAACCCACCGCTCATCACTGACTACAGCCAGTATAGTTCCATGAAAGGTCTGTATGCTTCAAGCTCGTCTTATGACGCTGTGCTCGAACAGTGCGAGGCTGACTTCAAGGAGGCTATGGAACTGCTGCCTAAGCGCGACGAAGGCGGCGAATGGGCAAAGGGACGTGCTACCTGCGGTGCCGCCGCCGGTTACTACGCACGCACTCTGATGCAGCGCCATAAGTACGAAGAGGCACTCGTAGTGCTGAAAGATATCATGAACTCTGCTGACGGAGGCAACCAGAAGTATGGTGCATACAAGTTGATGGCTAACTACGGCGACAACTTCCGTGAGGGTTCTGCATACGAGAACAACGACGAGAGCCTGTTTGAAGTACAGTTCCTTGACTATGGTACACAGGGTACCGACGAGGAGTGGACTCCTGTCAACACATCGTCTAACGCTACGCAGGGACATGCCGTGGAAAGCAACTGCTGTCCGGGCACATACGGCGGATGGGCTGACCTCGCAGCTTCACCATGGCTCTACCAGTTGTTCAAACAGGAGAAGACCACTGCAGGCAAACTCGACCCACGCCTCTACTGGACCATCGGTACATACGAGACTGACTGGGAAGGTTTCGAATATGGCAACGTTGCATACCAGAGCACAATGACAGCAAGCAACAACGTCATCGTCAACACCAACAATGGTGGTCTGCCAATAGCCAAGAACACGAACTTCCGCACGGGACTCTACAACTCCGTCACGCAAGGTCTGCACTGCGGTATCAACCTGCGCATGATGCGCTATGCCGACGTGTTGCTGCGCGCTGCAGAGTGTGAGAACGAAATCAACGGCCCCACACAGCAGGCTATCGACTGGATTAACAAGGTGCGTGCACGCGCCAACCTGGCAGGACTGCAGCTCTCTGACTTCGCTGACGCTGATGCCCTCTTCGAGCAGATTGCCAACGTGGAGCGTCCGAAGGAGTTCGGCTGTGAGTTCGGTCGTGGCTTCGACCTCATCCGCTGGGGTTTCTTCTATGACAATGACCGTCTGCAGCAACTTAAAGAGCACGGCACGTTCCGCCGCTCTGCCGATGCTTCTGTAGCCAAGGATGTCGTAAGCTATTCCGACATAGCAACTAACTCAGAGTTTAAGAGTTCGTATGACACCTACGTGAAAGGACATGAGTTCCTGCCTGTACGTCAGGCTGTGCTCAACGCTAACCCTAACCTCAGGGGTAACTCGGCAAACTACAACTCTGACAACAGTGTTTATTTCTTAGGTAAGGGCTGGACAGTACACCCAGTGGTAAAATAACGCATAATTCATAGTGCATAATTACAACAAAAGTAAAAAGACACGATTATGAAATATTTTAGAAAATTATTCAACGGCAGCCTTGCTGCTCTGCTGGGCATGGCAATGCTGACCAGCTGCGAGGGCTCCGACTTATATAATGTCTTGTCGCCTGACTGGCTGTCAGACAAGATTGACTCCATTGCCGCAGCTAACCAGCAGGGTGAGCTTGAGGGTATGATGGACGATGTGTATACATTCGGCAATACCGACTATACTTCCAGTTTCTGGACAGCATTCTCCAAGTACTACGTGGTTCCGGCCGGACAGGTGTGGTACGCACAGTTCAACCTCAATATCAATCCGGAAGCACCTGCCGTATATAAGAACTTTGCTCTTGTATTTACCAATGACAACTATGAGGTACGCAATGGAGACGGATATGCAGAGTATGGTGTTATTCGTTTTGATAACCGTCCTGACCCGGGTAACTCAGAGTGGGGTGACTACATTGACCGTGGTCTCGTGACCAGCACGCTGACCTTCGGCACTGATACTGATGAAGGTATTGAGAAACTGGGTGGCAAGGTTACGCTCACCGTTGACCGCACCGACGGCGGCCTGAAAGTGACGATGGACAACGGCGTGGTGACAAAGACCTACAATCAGACCACCGCCTGGCCCACGGAGGCGGCGGCCGCGGAGAACGTACGCTGCTTCCTCGTGCCTGAAGGCTCTTACATCGACTTCCTTGCTACCAACATAGAGCCTATCGGCGGATGCACGTCGGCTGAGGACAAGCAGCCCGTAAGCATGACGCTTAACAACGTGCCTGACGAGATTTCTATGGGTACAGACCTAAGCGAAGCCCTGGCTGACATGACCGCTACGGTGACCTATGATGAAGGCATTACCGCTACAGTAAGGTTCAGTGACCTCATCGTCGAGACAGTGCCTGATATGACTGAGCCAGGCGAGAAGACTCTCGTAGTGGTCTATAACAAGACGATGAAGGGCGAGACAGCCGATGCTCCTGTCATGGCATACGGCTCATTCAAGCTGATGCTGAAAATAACGGCTCTCGAGGTTACGGCCCAGCCTACTCGCGACACATACTACTTCTATACCTCTGACGCTACTAAGAGCATGACCGACCGCACGCTGGCGTTCGACCCAACAGGCTTGGAGGTAACAGCAACGTATAGCGATGGTTCCAAGGCTGTGGTGAGCAACGATAAACTGACATTCTCTGCCGTAGCAGCTTCTGCTGGCAAGAAGACCGTTACTATTTCATGTGCTGACGGAGTTTCTACTTCCGTAAGCGTCAACGTACAGGCTTCTACCGCAACTAAGGTTAATCCTACACCTACCGTTCTTGGTCCTGAGGACAATTCTGCCGGCTGGTGGTCATACTTCTCTAACGACATCAAGGTAGAAGGCGGAGAGACAAAGCAGGTGAACTTCATCAACTACGCCGGTGGTGCCAACTGGAACAACTGGCTCGTGATACTGCGTCAGGCATCAGGCACTGAGTATGCCGTAGTTCGTGCCGACAACTATGGATGGAGATATGCCGTTAATCCTGTGCCAGGGGCACGATACAGCGGCGGTCAGACCAACTGGAATACATGGCTCGCTGCCATGAACGGAGCACACTGTACTGCTTATATCACCAACTGTAACAATGGTACTGTTGACGTGCAGGTTGTAATGAACGGTACTGATGGTAATAAGTACTACCAGTATTACCTCGGAACAAGCGACATCATCGTTGATGACTTCCAGTTTGCGTTTACCGTAGATGGTTGCCACCTGACATTTGAGTAATTCATAATGCATAATGCATAATTCATAATTCATAATTATTTGCTAAAGCTTATCAAGCTAAAGCAGTTATAATTTCTTAAAGGATAAAAATATGAAGAAACTATCAAAGATATTTTGCTACACAGCAGCCGGTCTCGTACTGGCTGCATGTAGCGACGACTTCACACCGCCTGAGGATATCACCATGGAGGCTCCCACGCTGGGCGTGGTGACAGAGTCAACGGCTTCGTTCACTATGACTGCCTACGGTCGCAGCGTGCATGAGAATGCCGTGGGTATATGCTATGCCACGCATACGGAACCTACCATTACCGACAGTAAGGCTACACGCTCTCGCGGTACTGGCGTTGGTCTGTCTATCAGCGGACTGGCAGAGGGCACTACATACTATGCCCGCACCTATGCCGAGACTGACTACGGAGTGAAATACTCTGACGAGGTGACATTCACCACCAGCACCACGGCGGCTACGCTCGACGCATGGACAGCACCTACCTATGCTGACGACTATCGCAGCATCAGTTCGTGGTCGCTGCGCGCACAGTGGAACCTCGCCAACGTGCATGACCCATCTGTCATGCTTGCCGACGACGGCTACTACTATATGTACTGCACTGATGCCGGCTATGGTGACCCACAAATCGGACACGGACACTTCCATGCCCGTCGCTCACGCAACCTCATTGACTGGGAATACCTCGGCGGCACCATGACCGATGCTCCTGCATGGGTACTCACCAAGCTTAACGAGATACGCGAGAAGCAGGGACTGCCAGCCGTCACCAACCCTCAGTATGGCTACTGGGCTCCTACGGTTCGCAAGGTCAAGGACGGTCTCTACCGTATGTACTACAGCATCGTGGTTGACAACTATATCAAGACCGGTAATCCTGCATCTGGAGCCTTCGACGGCTCATGGGGCGAGCGCGCCTTCATCGGCATGATGGAGACAAGCGACCCTGCCTCCAACCAATGGGAGGACAAGGGTTTCGTGCTCTGCTCTTCTTCTGACAAGGGAAAGGACGGCTGGGCTCGCTCAGGCACTGACAACTGGGATGGTTATTTCTACTTCAATGCCATCGACCCATCGTTCATCATCACACCGGAAGGCGAGCACTGGCTCATCTACGGTTCTTGGCACTCAGGCTTCGCTGCCGTACAGCTGAACCCTGAGACCGGCAAGACCATCACTGAACTGGGCGACCCATGGGCTACAAGTCCTGCCGGACTGGCTGCCAACGGCTATGGCAAGCGCATCTTCAGCCGCAACACCACTCGCTGGCAAGGCTCTGAGGCTCCTGAGGTAATATACCATGACGGTTACTACTACCTCTTCATGGCTTACGACGGACTTGATGTGCCTTACAACACACGCGTGGTACGCTCAAAGAACGTTGACGGTCCTTACCTTAATGCCAACGGTACCGACTGCACCAATGGTGCTGACGCCATCACGGTGCTCACTCACCCATACAAGTTCAACGACAACCAGGGCTGGGTAGGCATAGCCCACTGCGCAGTGTTCGACGACGGCAAGGGCAACTACTTCTATGCCTCACAGCAGCGCTTCCCTACTATAGCAAGCGGCAATGCACCAAACGCAGTGATGCTTGGCGGCGTGCGCAGCATACAGTGGCTCTCCAACGGATGGCCTACGGTAATGCCGGAGCGCTATGCTGCCGTACCGAAGGTAGCCATAACAGCCAGCGAACTCTACGGCTCGTGGGAGGTTATAGATATGTCTTACAGCTACAACAACATGAAGACCTCTTCTATTGTCTCAGTTAATGCCAACGGTACTGTCAGCGGTGGCGCATGGAACGGCAAGTCATGGTCATTCGATGCTGAGAGCAATACCCTGACCATAGGTACAGCCGAACTGAAGGTACAGCGCGAATGTGACTGGGAGGCCAGTCCACGCAAGCACACCATCGTGTTCTCTGGTGTTGACTCCAACAAGACTTACTGGGGTAAAAAGAAGTAAAAGATTACATTTACGGATAACAAAGAACACCTGACTGCGTTGTTGCAGTCGGGTGTTTATTTTTCCATATTATTGCTGATTTTCACGGAAATGCTTTATTTATTGATTTATTTTTTGTACTTTTGCAGTCTGATAGCTGATAACAAGAAAACAAACAAAATAACTTACACTTATGAAGATAGCACTTATAGGATACGGAAAGATGGGCAAGATGATAGAGCAGATTGCCCTTTCGCGCGGTCATGAAATCGTTAGCATCATCGATATCGACAACCAGCAGGACTTCGACAGTCCTGAGTTCCAGTCGGCCGACGTGGCTATTGAGTTCACTGCCCCCATGGTAGCATACGGCAATTACCTGAAATGCTGGGAGAAAGGCGTAAAGGTAGTCAGCGGTTCCACGGGATGGCTCAAGGAGCACGGCGATGATGTGCGCAAGGCTTGCACCGAACAGGGCAAGACCCTCTTCTGGGCTTCCAACTACTCCATCGGCGTGGCCATCTTCTCTGCCGTAAACAAGTATCTGGCAAAGATAATGAACTCTTTCCCTCAGTATGACGTAGAGGAGACAGAGACCCACCACATCCACAAGCTCGACCACCCGTCAGGCACCGGCATCACGCTTGCTGAGCAGATTGTGGAGAACCTTGACCGCAAGACAGACTGGCAGATGGGCACGCTGACGCAGCCTGACGGCACCGTGCTGCCGGCAGAGGGCACAGACGAAAACAAGCTCACCATCCATTCCATCCGTAAGGGCGAGGTGCCGGGCATCCACTCTATCACGTGGAACTCCGAGGCAGACCAGATTACCATCACACACGATGCCCACTCACGTCAGGGCTTCGCCCTGGGCGCAGTGCTGGCGGCAGAATACACTGCAGAGCACGAGGGTCTGCTGACCATCGACGATATGTTCAAGTTCTAAGTTCCTCGTGTCAGCCTTAGAATTGACAGCGTCATGCCATGGCTTCGTGAAAACTATCTGATTACGGTCTTATCGCTATGTGATTATACAGCAATCTCTACCTGATTATAGGGTAAGAGTTATGCGATTAAAAATGTTACTCATACACCGTATATTTTAGCGTGAATAATTCATGGTAAACAAAGCATAAATATACGTAGGTCTTTGATTTATAACACGAATTATCCGCGAATTATTCATAAAGCGAGACTACACACATCATGTAGTCTCGCTTTTTTATGGTTGTATTCTATTACGGTGGAAATTAGTAGTAGAACATATCTTAATAACCTCTGCCCTTATTCAACCTTGATTCCTATGGCTTTTGTGGCATTAGAAGAATTGCCGTAGATGAGTTCATAAGAGCCAGCCTTTGTGTGAACAGTGTTTGACTCCTCATCAAACCACTCGAAACTCTTGTCAGTGAGAGTAATCGTAGCGTTGACTGTCTGGCCGGCCTTTACATCCAAACGCTTAAAGGCGCGCAGCTGCATGATGGGACCATTGGCATCGCTTGGGTTCTTTACATACACCTGAACGACCTCTGCACCATCCTTCTTTCCCTTGTTGGTAACGGGGATAGTCATTGTAATTGTCTGTCCATTGCTAATCCTGTCAGCAGAGACTGTAGCATTGCCAATCTCGAAGTCTGTATAAGAAAGCCCATAGCCGAATGGGTAGAGGGGCTTGTCGTTCTTCATATAGCGATATGTGCGACCAGCCATGTTATAGTCCTCGAAATTGCCAAGCTGTTCTGAGTTTTTATAGAACGTGACAGGTAGCTTGCCGCTTGGGTTAACCTTGCCATAGAGTACGTCGGCCACTGCCTCACCGCCCTTCATGCCCGGATACCAGGCCTGAACGATAGCGTCGCATGACTCCGTTTCCGGCTGAAGAGCTATTGCAGAGCCAGAACAGTTGACGTAGATTACCGTCTTACCTGAAGCCTTGAGAGCCTTGAGGAAGTTACGCTGCACGGCAGGAAGCTCGATGTTAGTGCGGTCGCCGCCCTTGAAACCGTCGATAATAACGGGCATCTCCTCACCTTCGAGTGAAGGAGCAATGCCTCCTACGAATATAACCTTGTCATATCCGGCGAGTTTCTTGATTATGTCATCATAATTGATAACTGACTCTGTGCCTACATTCACGCGGATACTTGCGCCCCATGTAGGAACGTGTGCAAAGTGAATTTCAATCTTATACTCCTTGCCTGCTTCTACCTGAATAGGTGTGCGGGTAGGGGTTATACGCCATGTGTTGTGCTTCTGCTTAACCTCACCGTTAACGACGACGTCGAAATTAGAAACAGACTCTACGTTGATGACTACCTCGCCTGATGTCCTCGGGCGGAAGACTGTCTCATACTGAGCACTGAAATCCGTAAGGTTCACACCGGGAGCCCACTGATAGTTGCCTGCCGTGGTCTTGAAGAAAGGTGTGTCGTGCCATAAGGTCGCAACGGGACTGCCCTCACGCTTTGCATTATTCCAGAAAGTACCCTTGAAGCCCTTCTTCCCTTCGAACGAGAGTTGGTCGAATACGTCGGTGACTATCTTGTTGTCTGTAAGGTCGCATCCCTGCATGTACTTGGCATTTTTGTTGTAGAGACGAATACCATCAAGCACGGTCGATGTAGTTGTAGGAGTACCATTATAGTTACCCCACATCATCACCTTGTCATTAGCATTAGGACCTATAACTGCTATCTTTTCTGATTTTGCAAGAGGAAGCACGTTGTTTCTGTTCTGAAGAAGAACGATACACTGACGAGCCATGTCAAGGGCTATCTGTAGATGTTCCTTGCTCTCAAGCACCGAAGCAGGAATCTTGCTCCACTCCACGACAGAAGGATCATCCATCTCGCCAAGGTCAAAACGCCCTTCGAGAAGTCGGATGACGTGCTTGTCAACCTCAGCCTCCGTGATAAGGCCACGCTTCACGGCCTCTGGAATACTCTTGTAGGCATAGTTGAAACCACACTCCACGTCAGTACCGGCAAGTGTGGCACGGGCAGAAGAGTGTACGGCATCACTCGCCACCTTGTGACTTTCGTGAATATCGGAAACTGCTCCGCAGTCACTGACTACGAGGTACTTGAACCCCCACTCGTTACGGAGGATATCCTGAAGCAGACGTGTGTTTGAACAGCAAGGCTCATTGTCGTAACGCTGATACGCACACATCACCTCACGTACCTTCGACTCCTCTACGAGATACTTGAAAGCCGGAAGATATGTCTCCCACAGGTCACGTGCAGAGATGTTATTGATGTCTGCCGTGTGGCGGCTCCATTCCGGTCCTGAGTGTACGGCATAATGCTTTGCACAAGCCCAGAGCTTGCGGTATTTGGAGTCCTCAGGTCCCTGAAGACCACGAACCACAGCATCACCCATGAGAGAACTGAGGTATGGATCCTCACCATAGGTCTCCTGACCGCGTCCCCAGCGTGGGTCACGGAATATGTTTACGTTAGGTGTCCAGACTGACAGAGCATGGAAACGCAGCACGTCATCGCCTGACCTCTGTAACTCGTTCCACTTCGCACGTGCCTCGGTGCTGACTGCATCAAACACCCTATATACCAAATCATTATTAAAGGAAGCAGCCATGCCGATAGGCTCAGGGAAGTTGGTCACATTCCCCATATTGGCATAGCCGTGAAGTGCCTCACTCCACCACTGCCAATGCTTTATGCCAAGGCGTGGTATGGCAGGAGAGTCATCGAGCATCAGCGAGGCCTTCTCCTCAAGCGTGAGACGTGAGCAAAGATCTACAGCACGCTCATGAGCAGAGAGTGACGTGTCTTGATAAGGATATTGCCGGGCATGGCAACCCATTTCTGCCTTACCTAAAGGCAGTAGTCCAGAGAATAGTAGGATAAATAATGTTTTCTTCATTTACTCTTGTAAGATAAATTTAATCAACTTGATTTACGAATAATAGTCTGTATATATCGTTTATTTTAGTATTCACTGGAGCAAAAATTATAGTAGATAAGCGCAATATGGATGCAAAGTTCGGAAAAATTATTGAAATATGCAAGAGATTTACAAGAAATCAAGCAAACGGAGTGAGGAAATGTCACTCGTTGCAGTGTCCTATCCATATAAAAAGCTTAAGAATATGATTCTCGAGGGATTCACTCACTGCTTTCTCTTTGTGCGCGTACACAAAGAGTTTAGCATCAAAAAAGTTCAGGAAAAATTTGCAAGTAAAAATAAAAATGTGTACATTTGCAACGTCTTCCATATAATTACATGTTCTGTCAAGGATATGTGATACAGGAAGATGCATACATATTGGAAAAGCGTTTATCTGGCGCTTTGTCTTTGGCTATTCGGAACTTCGCAAACTCCAAGCTTACCAAACGACAAGGCAACGATAGATGCCTATCAGGGTGTATATATAGTCCACGCCTTAGGGGAAAGTTTGCCTGTTTAGGCAGATACTGTGGGTATTATAATACATTCGGCGTGGGCTTCTGCGTTGCTCGTTCTATGGTAAGTGGGCAATGCGAAGGCCTCGAATAGCGGGACGAGTAACGGATACAGTTGCCCCGCTTTTTTCATGACTATGCCCAAACACTAATCTGATACAGAAACCGTCCTCGTCTGGGCCGCTGCAGGGACACTATTAATGAGAGAAGACCATGAAAATTATTCTTTGTTATCATTTAAACAATATATTATTGTAGAAGACCTGTAAGGCAGAGTTGCCTGTCACGTGCTGTTGCTCCGTCGTATCGAAAGTGTAGGAAACTTTATTGATTGGAGCCGGAAGTACAGCAGTGACAGACATGTCTCATACCCTCTTTCTTTCGTCTGTATGGTATGGCAATAAATGTGTCAACAGCTATTGTTCACCCGAGATACCTGGCGACGGGTGTCTCACAAATGATAAATTAGTTATGGCTATTAATCGTATCTTCATCACTCTTATAGTGTTGTCATCATTAATCAGTACAAGTTTTTGTACTCAACTTTATGCACAAACCACAAACAAGACATCTAATGCTCTGACAGACCCTGATTATACTGGTGAGAAAGGGCAGCGTCTCTCTCCGGTAATAGCGTTCAAAGCAGGAAAAAGCCTGATTGACATGAACGGTATGGCCAGCGTGGAACAAGTAGCCAACTATCTGAAAAACCATTCCTCAACGAAAATCGTCATCGAAGGCTATGCCTCAGCTAACCTGGATGCCGAAACGAGCAAGAAACTGTCAGCGGACAGAGCTGCTTCCGTAAAAAAGACATTGACGGAAACCTATGGCATTCCTGCTTCAAGAATAGTGGCCAACGGCAAAGGCTCTGCCGACGAGGGAGTAATACAACTGCGAAAATCAGGAGATGCAGTACTTGTGTATGAACAGAAAACACACGAAGAGCCTCGCCCAGCTAAAAAAACATCTTCATACCAAGAGCAGGCAAGACGCACGGGGACAAGTTCTAAAAACGGTAACGGTGGAAAAGCCGATGGTTCCGGCAACATACTATATGACATACTTGCATATGCAATGATTAACACCATGACAAGTGACTACCAAACCTGTATCTACTGCGGGGGAACAGGATGTTCATATTGCAACAATGTTGGAGAGTATATAGTGACTAACCAAGGTCTAACAAATTCTATCTTTGGACTGTACAAAGATATTTCTGGCGGAAGTATGCAATCTCAAACTACCCACAATAGTATAAAAGATGGATACCAAAAAGTTGAAACGGAAAATGGGTTTACGATTGAAGGAAATTTCAAGAATGGAGTGCTAAACGGTCAAGGCAAAGCCTACGATGCAGACGGCACGATGTATGTAGGTAATTTCAAGAACAGTACAATAGATGGCAAGGGTACGATGACCTTCTCCTGGGGTGGCAAGTATGTCGGCGATTTCAAAGACAACGAAATAGAAGGTAAAGGGACTTTTACCCGTGATGACATCAAATATGTAGGCGATTTCAAGAATGGCAAGTTTAATGGTCATGGCACTATTTACATAAAAGAAGAAAAAACATTTATTAAGGGAATTTGGAAAGACAACGAACTAATCGAAGAAATTGAGCGCGGACAATGGAATCCGAACGCATCAAAAACACCAACAAAGAAAACTACAAGGAAAAAATAAGTTATCAATCATTCAGCCAATGGATGAAATTATTACATTAACCTCTTAAATCACAAAAAATCATGAAAAAAATCTATTCTATCGCAATGTTGCTGCTCATGGTATTCTCTGTAGCCGCACAAGACAAACCAACCGTCTGTATTGAGAATTTCATAAACAATTCTGATTTAAACAATCAGTATGCAAAGCAACTGTACAACGAAATCGTCTCAGGTCTTTCGAAGAGTTCCCGTATAATCATAGTACAAACCTCTTCATTTGGCAAATTACCAAAAGATCCCACCGCGTATGAAGATGCCCTGATGGCTGAAGGAGTGAATTATCTTTTAAAGGGGACTGTCGACGGATATACAGCTGGCAGAGGCAAGGGGTTCTTGACTGATAAAATCTACGACCAGTGCGAGATTAAGTATACACTCACTTTGATTGATATTGAGACACATCAGACCTTGAGTTCTGAGGCTATGTCATGTTCATACACTTTGGGTTCCTCAGCATCTGAAGCAATCTCAAAGGCCATAGAAGAAGCCTCAGGAGATATGAAAAAGTATGTCAACAGACATTTCAAGGTAAATGCAAAGGTTAAAGCCATTGACCAAGTGGATTCCAAGCAACGAGCCAAAACCCTGTATGTAACCATGGGTTCGTCTTCTGGAGTCACGAAAGGGGATGTACTTGAAGTTTTTGCAGAAGTAAACATAGCAGGTGAGAAAGCCAAAAAGAAAATAGGAGAAGTCAAAGTGACAGAGATAATGAGTGCAACTCTCAGTCAGTGTGAAGTAAAGAGTGGAGGTGCAGAAATCAAGGTAGCATTTGATAAAGGGTCTACTCTTTCCGTTGTAACACGTGTAAAATAGAATAGGGAAATGTATAACCACTATCATTTAAATTAGACGTATGAATCCTATGAAGAAATATTTAAGCTAATGCTGTTAGCTTTGTCGGCTATGGCGTATTCGCAGACTTACAAGATGAACCTGCATTTCAAGTCGGGGACGGTCGTTGATTTCTATGTGAACGACCTCGACAGCACATTACGTGTGCCGTGGAGGAACACGTAAACCATGACACGAAACAAGCAGTCAGTTTGTACAGCGGCGTAAAGAGGGTGATGTGCAACGTTGGCGTCAGGAGCCCACATGAATACGGCGACTATTTCGCATGGGGGGAGACCAAACCGAAGAAATCCTATAGCATAGATACTTATGTGTGGTATAATGAGAATCAGAAATATACTAAGTATAATTGTGACAGCAAACAAGGTGTGGTAGACAGCCTTACCGTCCTTGAACCTCAATATCTATGATGGTGTAACTGTCCGCCCCGTCTGTCCATAAATTATGTAAACTAATGTTACATCTTAATTCTTGTAAACCATGAAGCATAAATACATTTTTATTATAGTTATAGCACTATGTTTTTTTGCAGACGTACAGTCCGCACCTATTTCGGAAGGTGAGGCACGAACGAAAGCCTTGGGCTTTATTAGAGAAAACTTGGGCATGGCAGAATCCGCAGGGGCAAAAGGAATTGGAAATATCACAGAGACAACGCTGACAACGGCAGAGGCTTGTGATGCCTATTACGTGTTCAACAATGAGAGCGATGGTGGGTATATTATAGTAAGCGGTGATGACAGGATGCCGACAGTGCTGGGTTACTCAAGAAGCGGCAGATATGATATCGATGACATGCCCGAAAACATGCGGGTGTGGATGCAGGGCTATGCAAAACAGTATGATTATTTGCAGAACAAGGGCAGTGCAGTGGCTGTTACCACTAACTCTGTTTTGGGAGAGAAGATATTGCCGCTGTTGAGCTGCCAATGGAATCAGAGTTATCCATTCAACATGCAATGCCCCAAGATTAAAGGGAAAAGAACACTTACAGGCTGTGTGGCCACCGCCATGGCGCAGATAATGTATTACTGGAAGTGGCCAAAGAAAACAGTCAAGGAAATCCCTGCCTATGATGATGTGCTTGCCATCGGTGTTACAACGATTAATTGGGAAGATATATTCCCTGTTTACTCCAGCAACGCAACAAGCGAACAGGCAGAGGCAATATCGAAATTGCTAAAAATTTGTGGTGCGTCAGTAAAGATGACATATGGTCTGGTGGCTAGTAGTGCATCTACTGAAAATGCCATGAAAGCTTTTTATGAATATTTTGATTACAACAGTCTGTTGATAAAAAAAGTTTATAGAGCGAAGTATTCTGCAGAATTGTGGAATCAGATGATTTATGACGAGCTCAGGGAAGGGAGGCCGGTGCTGTATGACGGTCAGTCTTCTCATGGCGGTCATGCCTTTGTCATTGACGGCTATGACGGCGACGACTATTTTCATGTAAATTGGGGATGGGGCGGACATGAAGATGATTATTTCCTGCTCAATGCGCTCAATGGCTATGACAGTGATCAGTCCGCCATCATCGGTATACAAGGCAAAAGTGCGGTAGACGATAGGCGCTTTTATATATCATTGGAAAATGGTGTGCTTACATTCCATTATGACAACAAACGGGAGGAGTGTACGGGCGAATTATATTATAATGTCCCCACATGGTATGGAGAACAGTATTTAAACAGAGCTGAAGAAATAAAGACCGTTGTTTTCAATCCTTCGGTTGCTGACTGCCATTACATCACCAATGCCTCATTTATGTTCTACAATATGAAGAACCTGTCTTCTATCCAAGGTTTGCAGTATTTTGACACACATAATGTCATGGATATGCGTTATATGTTTTATGGGTGCAATTCTCTCAAATCTCTTGACGTAAGCAACTTCAACACCCAGAATGTCACGAGCATGGGTTCGATGTTCTCTGGATGCTCTCTACTCAATTCGCTTGACGTAAGTGGTTTTAATACTCAGAATGTCACG
>OCVV011307667.1_pt1 | contig 18360 bp, 16 predicted proteins | sample 1539721 | NCBI WGS metagenome assembly OCVV01 (sample SAMN02144230, study PRJEB22623) | gut metagenome | biome: sheep rumen | host: Ovis aries | place: New Zealand | reverse complement strand
CCCGCCGCCGACGTGTCACACTGGTGACGTTGCGCCGCGGCAAGGCGCCGCGGTTATAGCGTCGCGACAAGGCGCCGCAGCACGAGAGGAGGCGACCGACATGGACCGTACGCGCGTGGGCGAGAAGTGCGACGCGGGCGAGAAGTGCGGCCGCCTTGGCTGCGTGGTCATGGCCAACGGCGAGGCGCGGCGCTTCGGTCGGCAGAAGCTGCTGGAGCCGCTGCACGGCAAGGCCGTGGTGCTGCACGCGCTGGACGCGCTCTTCTCGCCTGCGCTGGACGTGGTTGTCGTGAGCCGCTGGCCGGAGGTCAGGCGCGTGTGCGCAGAGAGCGGCGCCGCCGTGGCGGAGCCCGCGGGGGCGCTCCAGAGCGACACCGTGCGCGCGGGCGTGCGTGCGCTGGGCCCACGTGCGGGCTACCTGTTTGCCCAGGGTGACCAGCCGCTGCTTTCCGCCCAGAGCGTGGACGCGCTCGTGCGGGAGTTCTGGGCGCACCCGGGGTGCGTGGCGCGGCTGGCGTGGCATGGCGAGGCGGGAAGCCCCGTGGTGTTTCCCGGTGCGCTGGCGAGCGCGCTGTGCGCGCTTTCCGGCGACGTGGGCGGCGGCGCGCTGCTGCGCCGGGACGCGGAGCTGGCACGTGGCGTGCGCCTGGTAGAGGTGCGGCGTGCCGCGGAGCTTATGGACGTTGACACCCCGGAGGACCTCGCACGCGTGGCGGGGGAGCTGGGGCGTCTTGCAAGGTCCTTGTGAGGGGGATGATGGCATGGCTGCCGTAACGAAGGTGCTGAGGGGCGGAAGCCTGGTGACGCCCGAGGGCGTGTTCGCGGGTGACGTGGTGCTTGAGGGCCAGCGCATCGCGGACGTGGTGCCGGGCGGCCTGGACGCGGCGCAGCTGGACGGCTGCGAGGTGTTCGACGTGGCCGGGTGCTGGGTGTTCCCGGGCTTTATAGACGCGCACACGCACATGCAGTGCTGGACCGGAATGGACTGGACGGCGGACAGCTTCGAGACGGGCACGCGCGCGGCTGCGTGTGGAGGCACCACCACGATCGTGGACTACGCCACGCAGGACCGCGGAATGACCCTGACGCAGGCGCTGGACGCGTGGCACGAGCGTGCGGACGGCACGTGCACCGCGAACTACGCGTTCCACATGGCGATCGCGGACTGGAACGAGCACACGCGCCAGGAGATTGACCTCATGCGCGACGCGGGCATCACCTCGTTCAAGACGTACTTTGCCTACGACCACCTGCGCCTGGACGATGCCCAGACCATGGAGGTGCTCGAGGCGATCAAGCCGTTCGACGGCATCCTGTGCGTGCACTGCGAGAACGGCACCCTGGTGAACGAGCTGCAGCGCCGCGTGTTCGAGCGCGGCATCACGGGGCCGGAGGGGCACCCGCTCAGCCGTCCCGCGGAGTGCGAGGCGGAGGCCATCGGGCGCCTGATGTACCTCTCGCACCTGACGGGGGCCCGCGTGAACGTGGTGCACTGCTCCACGGAGCTGGGGCTTGAGGAGGTGCGTGCCGCCCGCGAGCACGGCGTGCGCGCGATGCTGGAGACCTGCCCGCAGTACCTGCTGCTGGACGACACCCGCTACCTGGAGCGCGGCGAGGACGGCTTCGCGGGTGCGAAGTACGTGATGAGCCCGCCTTTGCGCAAGCCCACGGACGTGGCAGCGCTGCGCCGGGCCGTGCTTGCCGGCGAGGTTGACCAGATCTCCACGGACCACTGCAGCTTCAACCTGCACGGCCAGAAGGACCGGGGCCGCGCAGACTTCCGCAAGATCCCTAACGGCGGTCCCGGTGTGGAGCACCGTCCCGCGCTGGTGATGACCACGTTCGAGGACGACCTGGGCCCCATGGAGTTCTGCCGGCTGCTTTCGACCGGGGCGGCGCGGGAGTTTGGCATGTACCCGCGCAAGGGCGCGCTTGCGGCGGGCTCCGACGCGGACGTGTGCGTGTGGGACCCGGCGGCGCGCTGGACCATAGGCGCCGCCACCCAGCACCAGGCCGTGGACTACACGCCGTACGAGGGCTTTGAGGCGCACGGTCGTGCGCGGCTGGTCTTCGTGGGCGGCGAGCTCGTTGCGCGCGACGGCGAGCCCACGGGCGCAAAGCCCGGCGCGTACGTGGCGCGCTCGTAGCGAGCTCGCGCCGCACGCCGGAGTGGGCCGCAAAGGCCGCAAAGGCCGGGGCCAGGCGCCAAGGCCCTTCTCGGCCGCAAGGTCGTTGGAGGGCAGACATACCAAAGGGTGCGCCGCCGCGCGTGGCGCATCGCGATCACGTAAGGAGAAGAACATGAAGAAGGCAATCGTTACCGATAAGGCACCTGCGGCTCTTGGTCCCTACAGCGCGGGCGTGGAGTCGAACGGCTCCATCAACGTGAGCGGCCAGCTGGGCATCGACCCCGCAACCGGCAAGCTTGCGGGCGACGACATCCAGTCCCAGACGCGCCAGAGCCTCACGAACCTGAAGAACATCCTGGCCGCGGCCGGCGCCACCATGGCGGACGTTGTGGAGACCACCGTTCTTCTGGCAGACATCAGCGAGTTTGGTGCCATGAACGAGGTGTACGCCGAGTTCTTCGAGGCTCCGTATCCCGCGCGCGCCGCGTTCCAGGTGGCGGCGCTTCCCGGCGGCGGCAAGGTCGAGATCAAGGCCGTCGCGAGGGTCTAGCGCGAATCTGGCACACGAGTTTTTGGGGCGGCGTCGGCTGTGGCTGGCGCCGCTTTTTTGCATGCGAGGTGCCGTGCCGGCGCGGAAATCGACACCGCAGAACGCGGAAATCGACACCAAGAAGCGCGGAAATCGAAAGTGAAACTCGCGGAAATCGACACCTAAACTCGCGGATTCTGACAAACATGCAGGTAAAACGCTTGTAGATGATGCTGCTATCATGGGTGTGCGGGGACCGCGGCGTTCCCGCGGTCGAACCCAAGGGAGGCTGTCCATGGGTGGCATTGCGTTTGAGCAGATGAGGCAGGGCCATTGGCTGATGGCGGCATGCTGCGCGCTGTACCTTACGTGGTGGGCGATATTCTTCTGGCCCAAGGTGGGCGGCGGGTCTGCCCACGGGGCGCTCAGGGTCGTGGGCGTCGCGGCGATTCTGGGGGCCGTCGTCTGCGGCCTGTTGGGGGCGTCCCGCGTCTGTGGGGGAGCGGCAAGGCTCGCTGCCGCCTGGGCGCCCTGGGGGTTTGCGCTGGGGTCCGCGGCTCTCTACTTTGTGCTGCTTGCGGTGACGCAGCGCGCGTTCCAGCGGCAGCCCACCACGGAGCTCGTGCTCTTCGTGGCATGGCTCGGCATGGAGGCGTTCTGCGCGCTGGCGCTGGGGTGCGCCGGAGAGGCTGGCGCGGCCACGCTGGTGGCCCTTCTCGCCGTGGTGGGCTTTGCCGTGAGCCTTGTGTGCTACGTGCTGTATTACCGGCTGGGCGCGCTGGCCTCGTTCGTGGACGGGTGCGTGCCGCTGGCGCTCATCGGCGTGGTGAGCGCCGTCGTCGCGGGCTGCATCGCCGTCGTGGGGTGAGGCCTGGGCCCATCCCGGGCCTTGTGATCGAGTTGTGAGCGATTGGAACCGTCGCTGGACTTAAAGCTAGGTTTAGGTCCTATAACAGGCGTGTCGAACCATTCGAACGGAAGGAACGCGCATGCTTGGCGACTTTACCTACGAGAACCCCTGCCGGCTTCACTTTGGCCCCAACGCCCTGGACGAGCTTCCCGGCGAGCTGGCGAAGTTTGGCCCCAAGGTGCTGCTTACGTACGGCGGCGGCTCCATCAAGCGCAGCGGCCTGTACCAGAAGGTGATTGCGACGCTCGAGGCCGCCGGAAAGACCGTGGTCGAGGTGCCGGGCGTCATGTCCAACCCCACGGCAGACAAGCTCCGCGAGGGCGCCAAGGTCGCGCGCGAAAACGACGTGGACCTGATCCTGGCCGTGGGCGGTGGATCGACCATCGACTACGCCAAGGGCGTGTCCGTCTCTGCCTGGACGGAGGGCGACCCCTGGGAGCACCTGTACCTCAACATGGAGCAGCCTACCGGCAAGATCATACCCGTGGGAGACATCCTCACCATGAGCGGCACCGGCTCCGAGATGAACGCCGGCTCCGTCATCACCAACCACGAGGAGGGCCTCAAGATCGGCCACGTCTTCGGCAGCGACGTGATGCCCAAGTTCGCCATCGTGAACCCCGAGCTCACGTTCACCGTGCCCGACTACCAGATGCGCGCCGGCATCTTCGACGCGTTCAACCACATCCAGGAGCAGTACTTCTCGGGCACCGACGACAACACGAGCGACTACATCGCCGAGGGCCTCATGCGCAGCCTCGTGCACGCAAGCCGCATCGCCGTGAAGGACCCCACCAACTACGAGGCGCGCTCCAACATTTCCTGGGTGTGCACGTGGGCGCTCAACACGCTCATCGCGTGCGGCAAGTCCACGGACTGGGAGGTCCACATGCTGGGCCAGGCCATCGGCGCCGTCACGGACGCCACGCACGGCATGACGCTTTCGGCCGTGGCCCTGCCGTACTACCGCCTGGTCATGCCGTATGGCGTGAAGAAGTTCGCGCGCTTCGCCACGAGCGTGTTCGACGTCCCCGCGGACGGCAAGACGGACGAGCAGCTCGCCGAGGCCGGCCTCGCCGCCATGAGCGACTGGATGGACCAGATCGGCGTCGTGCGCCACGCCAGCGAGCTCGGCCTCACAAAGGAGAACATCCCCGCCGCGGTCAAGGCCACGATTATCCTGGACGGCGGCTACCACAAGCTCACGACCGAAGAGGTCGAGAAGATCTTCCGCCAGAGCCTGTAGGCGCGGCCGTTGGATGCGGGCGGGGCGCTTTCGCGTCCCACCCCGCGCTTTGCGGTGGCTTTGGTCTATATCCTGAGCGTGAACCGTCCGCTGCATCGTCAGCTCAGGCGGTAACGCCTCTTCGGACTATTTTTAGTGCCGATGGGCTCTAGCACACCCTCGTCGAGCAGATCCTTGATATAGCGTCGTGCTGTTTTTGTTGACATTCCGGAAGCTTTGGCGACTTCAGAGGTGCTGGCGCTCTCATGCTCGGTGAAGTAGGCGAGTACCGCCTCCTCGACGTTGCTCTTAGAGTATCCCGCCCCCTCTGCCTCGGTCATCCTTCTGTGCCTGAAAGTGATGTCGAACTCGTCGAGTGTGCTTCGCAAGATGGGTCTTTCCATGAGCGCGTCAGCGAGTTCGCGGTTGATTGTTGGGATTCCTGACCCCCGATTCTCGACGACGCGGCCTGTGCTGCCGTCGTAGTCGGCGTAGGGCACATCCTCCAAAATGCGTGCGAGGAATTGGTTTCTCGAGGCAGTGCCACCCTTCTTGCCCAGTCGGTCCACCGTGAGCGACCCAAAGAGTCCGCCCGGGTTGGATACCTCCAGTCGGTCGGGGTACATGTCAACGAGCACGGGCGTGCCCTGTCCGTCGGCCGAGTAGTCGCGGTGCATGAGTGCATTTGCCACTGCCTCGCGCACAGCTGGCAAGGGGTAGTCCGGAACGTCCTCGCGCAGGGCTCCCCTCACGATTGCCCCGTGCTTCATGTTCCGTGACACAGCTCTTACGGTCTCCACAACCATTTGCGGTATGGGCCCATCGACGTTGGCCGAATCCACGAAACGTTTCCCCACCTCGTCCACCTCGCCCTTATGCGGGCTGGGGTAGCTGGTGAACACCACGTCAAGCCGCGGGAAGAACTTCTGTGGGTACCTCCCGAGTGCCATGATGCCTGCAACAGTGGGCCGAAGGATGCCCCCGTCGTCGACGGCGGCAACACGGCGGTTTACCATGAGCTCCTCATCACCCACCGCCCCGGTTCTACCAAGCGTCGTAGAGCGTGCGTGAGAGAGCCAGCCTTCTAACAGGTTTCTATCGAGGTCGGAGAGCGTGGCGTCGGGGACCACCGCGGCGTCATTGCGCGCAGAGCGGTGTTGGTTCTCTATGAAGCGATCTATCTCGTAGAGGGACATCTTATGGTCCCCATCGCCCGTCCTGACGAACGACCCGCCCATTTGACCGAGCTTTCTTACATAGCAGGGCTTCTCGCGGACTGGGGCTTCCCGTACGTTTGCCACTATAACGGGGACACTCCCAAACTGCAGCACTAGGATGTCGATGGCTTGTGGTGGTTCGACGAGTTCGCGGGCTGCCTGTGCGAGTTTAGACTGAAGCGTTTTTATGTCGGCGTCTTGGACGGGAACAAAGCCCTCCTTCTCCGAGATACCGAGTACTATGGTGCCGCCACAGGTGTTCGCGAACGCCGATATCGTGTCGGGGATGCTCTTTGGGAAACCGCCCGCAGCGGACTTGACTTCGTACTCAGCCAAATCAGTGCCAGCTTTTCTCATGCGGTCTACTGCGGCGTAAAGCTCCTCGTCGCTAGTTATGTTCATACGGTCCCCCCTCGAGCTGCTTGGGAACTCTGGAAGGTTATACTTCCTAAGTTCCCAAGTAAAGTTCCCAAGTGGGTGACATTGTATCTTCGAAAAGGTCCAGACGGAAGGCCTTGGGATGGGATATTGCCCCCGTTTCGCGCATGATGTCACGGGAACTTGGGAACTCTGGAAGGTTGGACTTCCCAAGTTCCTAAGTAGCTTTTCAAATCGCTTCAGCCTCATGTAGCGTTGCGCGGCTACGTCATGGACAGACATCGTTTCCGACTGCCCGCGGAGAACGTGACGGCTGCTTTTGGCGTGAGAATTTAAGCGATTATACTGTGGTGACATGCGAGAGCCGGGAGTGCGCCGACTGGCTGGCGTCGCTCTTCTCGACCACGAACTTCTGGGGAAGGGCGCAGGAGACCGTGGCGCGGGCCTTCGGGCTGGGGACCGGGGCCTTTGCGGTGTGGATGGACGTGGGGCGGCGCCTGGTGCGCGTGCGGCACTACGACGCTCGCATGGTGGTGCCGCTGTCGTGGGACGCCGAGGGCGTGAGGGAGTGTGCGTTCGTCACGAGGTGCTTTTCGCGCGGCGCGCTTCTCGACCAGCTGCAGATGCACGTCGTGGGCGACGACGGCGCGTACCGGATCCGCACGGTGTGCTTCGACAGGGACGGGCGGGTCATGGGCGTGCCCGGCATCGCGGAGGAGGTCGGCACGGGCTCCGTGGGGCCGACGTTCGGCATCGTGCGGCCGGCGTTTCCGAACACGAGGGTGGACTTCTCGCCCTACGGGCAGTCTGTGTTCGCCGACGCCGTGGACGCGGTGCAGAGCGTGGACCTGGCCTACGACGCGCTCATAAACGAGGTGGACGCGGGCAAGATGCGGGTCTTTCTCTCCGACGTGATGTTCGACCAGGAGAGGACGGCCGACGGCAGGCGGGTGCCCATCCCCTTCGGCAAGGGGGACTGCACCGTGTTCCGCAAGGTCATGTCGACCGAGGACACGATCCAGGAGTTCGCGCCGGCCCTGCGCACCGAGGCGCAGGGCAAGGCGTTCCGCCTGGCGCTGCAGGTGCTGGGCGACCTCGTGGGGCTGGGGACGAACTACTTCGACCTGGACAACGTGGGGTACGTGAAGACGGCCACGGAGGTCTCGAGCGACAACAGCGCCCTCATGCGCAACGTCCGCAAGAACGAGAACGCGCTGGAGGGGGCGCTCGCGGGCGTCGCGCGCGCCCTTCTCGCCTGCGCGCGTCACATGGGCGAGGATCTTCCCGACGAGGGCGGCGTGTCCGTGATATACGACGACTCCATCGTGCAGGACACCGCCTCCGAGAAGCGCCAGGACATGGACGAGGTGGCGGCCGGGCTCATGCGGCCGGAGGAGTAACGGGCTCGATGGTATGAGAAGACGAAGGAAGGCAACGATTAGAACGCTTCTTCAACCACTCAAACAGCCTTGCGGAAATGAACCCAAACCTGCACGTCATAGCTGATAGCCAGCCAGAAACGATAACAGCATCGACTCGAATTTCTCGGGCGGTATGGTGGGCTTGTCATCGTAGACGTCGATATGGTTGCAGGCGCGTATGCCCGCAATGGCACGTTCCATGTCTATCGACTCGTCGAACGTGACGATTCCATCCGTGGCCTTAGAGAACGCCTGATAGTCATCTTGGATGTCAACCAATTCCCATCCCGGCCAAAAGCGCTGGAAGTACTCTGGCGGCCTGTCCTCGTCCACGTACCAGTACGTGAGGGTTCTACCGTCGCAGTCGATGAGAGCGGACGAGCAGAGCCCGTCACCATCGATGCCGGAAACGAGCTTGTCCAAGCCTGGCTTGAGAAGCGGCGCGACAAGTTCCTCCCCATGATCGAGGATGTCGGTCACGTACATGGAGTCGATAGTATGCAGGTAATGCGCACCACCTTTTCTCACCATGATCGCGCTCGAAATCTCGCCATCGTTGAGGCTGTCTAGGCGCGACTCACTGCCGATCCAGTACTTCAAATCATAGAGGTCTGGCGCATCACCTAGCCACGGCGTCATCGGGCTTTCGAGCCCCAGCGCCTCCGCGAAGTCCACGAGATGGCGAGGACAGAACCGCACACTCCAGCCCGGCCAGAGGGAGCGCTCAAGGAAGGCGCCGAGCACTTTGCGGAACCCTATCTCCCAGGTGCTGTCATCGCTGCCGAAGTAGAGCAGCTGCTTCCCGTCTGCGTCCATAAGGATGCCCGTCTCGCTCCAAACGCTATTGAGGCCGCTCAGATCGAAGCGGGTGGAATCTGCAAACGCCTTCAACTGCCCGGGCCGCAGGAACAGGTATGGAAGCGGGTCATAGAGGCTCAATCCGTGAAAGCTGCTCTTCCCGCCTTCCCTTATGACGATGCTCGCACGATAGCTCATGGCAGTCTACGCCGGCCACCAGGTGCGGACGAGAGGCAGGATGGCGCGGGCGTCCTCGTCGGTGCGGTCGTAGAAGTCGGCGTAGAGGCGCGCGAAGCCATCGAGGTCGAGTAGGCGCACGGGGACGTTGGAGCGGTCAGCCTCGTAGCGGGTCTTCTTCGTGAAGCCGCTCGTGCTGACGTAGAGCCTGCGGTCACCGCCGCGCAGCCCGCCGATGAATGCGCGCAGCTGCGGAGCGCCCATGGAGCCCTTGCGGTGCTTCACCTCGCAGATGATGCGCGGCACCTCGAGGCCCAGCGCGTCGGGCGAGGCGATGACGTCCCTGCCGCCATCGAGACCCTTCGGCGTGACGCGGGCGTGGTAGCCCATCGCGCGCAGGAGCCCGGCAGTGAGCTGTTCCATGTCGTCGGGGTCCACCGTGAGGATCTTGTCCTTGATGCGCTCGCAGCCGTTGTCGAAAGTGGCGTAGCGCGCGTCCTCGTCGGAGTCCTCCGCGTCGTCCGTGGCCTGGGTTGCCTTGGCGGCCGAGCGCTTCTCGCCCACGGCACGCCCGAGGTCGGCCATGACCTCGTCCGACACCGAGAAGATGGTTGATATGCCACCCAGCGAGTTCTTGGAGGCCGGGAGCAGCGCGTCGCGCGGTGCCTGCCTGCCCCAGCTCACGGTGCGCCGGTAGGTCATCCCGTCGTCTGAGGAGGCGACGCAGGGGCCGGTGACCCTGCCAAGGTGGTAGAGGCGCGTCTCGGGGTCGTACATGACTACCGTGGAGCCCTTGGCCATGTCGTGCGCGAACTTGCTCACCTGGGAGACCGCTGCGCCCACCCTGCCGCGCGACTCGCCAGGGTGCGAGGACACGTAGGCCTCGCGAATCTGCTCCTTGGTCATGCTTGCTATGTCCGCGCGGCCGAAGTCCCAGCCGATGCCTATGATGCCGGCTTCGAACCAGCTCTGGGCGTACACGCCCCCGCGCCCCGCGCGGATCATCCATCCCGTCATGTGGTGCCTGTCTCTTGTTGGTAAAACCGTTGCGTGCATTATCTCACGGACCCAGGGTGCCGCACGGGGGCCATATGCACCCTAGCAGCGCGGCACTTCCACCCACCTGTCCCCGGCAACAGGTGGGTGGAAAAGGTTCTTCTCACCGGTGTCGCAGCTCTTTGCACGCAGCAATTAGCTCGCCGTTCTCATCGCATGGTAGAATTGAAAACCGTTCGATAGCAGTCGGCCTTGCCACAACTTCCTCATAGCTGATTTCCTGGCTAAAGGCCACCTTCCCGTCTCGTGAGGAGCCACCATGTCTAAACAGCGATTGCAGCTGACCTGGTACAACAAGGACATGGCGCTAATACCTACAGAGAACGGAAAGTACGGCTACATGTGGGTTGATCCCCACGACCCGCGCTACTGCGAGACGCATACCCTCGTGTTCGACGAACGCGTCATGGGCACCCAGAGCGTGAAGAGCGACGATTTCACCTACTCGGAGCGCGCTGATTACGAGCCGCAGGATGACAACCTAATGGTCCTCGGAGAGTCCGGCGATGTACTGGAAGCGCTTACGCGAGTGCCTGAGCTGGCGGATAAGTACGTCGGCAACGTCAAGCTGGTATACATCGACCCGCCGTTCAACACCGAGAAGACCTTCGAGTCCTATGAGGACAACCTGGAACACTCAATCTGGCTTACGATGATGCGCGACCGGCTTCTCAACCTCAAACGGCTGCTTTCGGATGACGGTTCTATCTGGGTGCATCTTGATGACAGCGAGAATCATCGAATGCGTCTTCTTCTGGACGAGGTTTTTGGCCCCGGCAATTTCCTTGGCGAGATTATGTGGGAAAAGGTTTACTCGCCTCGAGGTGACGCTAAAGAGTTTTCTAGGCGCGGTGATTACATTCTCGTCTACAGAATGTCCCCAAGCTTTGTGCTGCATTCGATTGAGCGCCCGGCTGATATGACCCAGTTTCGGCTTGTTGACGAGAACGGGAAACACTACCGTTCCGACCCTCTGAGGAAATGGGGCAAGAACAGCTTGCGGGCAGACAGACCAAACCTGTGGTATCCAATCATGTCACCGGACGGCGTTGAGGTATGGCCTATCAAGCCCGACGGCACAGAAGGCAATTGGCGATGGCAAAAGTCCACCGTCGAAGAGAGATATGACGAGATTGACTGGCTTGATAAAGGCAACGGACTCCAGCCCTATCTTCGCCAGTATGCAGATGACTCTGATACCCGGCCGCCCGAAACGCTATGGTTCGCATCCGAGGTGGGTCATAGCCAGGAGGCAAAAGAGGAGATAAAGGCTCTTTTCCCAGGTGCAATACCTTTCTCCACCCCGAAGCCTGAGCGCCTTCTCGAGCGCATCATCCACATCGCCACGAACCCCGGCGACATCGTGCTCGACTGCTTCGCGGGCTCCGGCACGACGGCCGCCGTCGCACAGAAGATGGGACGGCGCTGGGTGACCTGCGAGCTGCTCGCCTCGAACTACAAAAGCTATACGTTGCCCAGGCTTACGAAGGTCGTGAACGATGAGGATCCCGGCGGCGTCACATCGACCGATAGCGAGCGCGTCGCCGCCGACGGCGTGGAGCTGCCCGACAATGTGAGCGTGCAGGACGCCTACGCATTCAACTCCGTTCTGAACAAGGTGCTCAAGAAGCTCGCCGACGACGCCGACGAGGACGGGGATGAGGCCGCCGCGGAGGCCGCCAAGGCGCTTAAGAAGTCCAAAGAGGTCAAGCGGCTCAAGGCGCTGACCAAGACAAAGAAGACCAAGACCGTCCTCAACTGGCGGGGAGGCGGGGGTTTCATGGTCGCTCACCTCTCGCCTGCGTGCTTCGACTACGACCCCGAGCTCAATCGCACCGTGCTCACCGACGCGGCCACAGGCGAGATGCTCGTGCGTTCGGTCGCCGCGAACCTCGGCTTCAGGCTCCTCGAGTACGGCGACTGGAGCCGCCGCGACGGAACCTACTTTGAGGGATGGCGGGGCGACACGCTGCTCAAGGTATGGGAGGGCGTGGTCACCAATGACGACATCGACTGGCTGGCCTCCCGGCTGCGCGACGGGCAGACCATGGTGATTGCCGCGACCGGCGCCGTCGACGGCGCCCGCGAGCACCTGCGGCGCACGAGCAAGGGCTCGCGCATCGTGCTCGTCCCCGACGAGGTCTTCTCCTACTCGAAGGAGGCATGATACCCATGGCGAAGAGGCTCTCCATCTCGTACGACTCCGGGCTCATCGACGCCATAAGCGCCGACTTCGACCTGCGCGCGCCGAACAAGGAGGCGCTGCGCAAGCTCGTCTTCGCGCTCGAGGGCGACTACGACCCATCCGTGATGCAAGTCATGGGGCTCGCCACCGGTGTGGGCAAGACCTACCTCATGGCCGCGTTCATCGAGTACCTGCGCCTGCAGGGCGTCGGCAATGTCGTCATCGTGACGCCCGGCAAGGTCGTGCAGGCCAAGACCGTGCAGAACTTCGCCCAGGGGTCGCCCCGCTACATCGAGGGCAGCGCGGTGCCCCCCGAGGTTGTGACGCCGCAGGACTACTCGGCCTGGGTCGCCCGGCAGAACGGCGCCGGGACGCTCGCCTACGGGCGCGAGGTGCCGGTGCTCGCATTCGTCTTCAACATCCAGCAGCTCATAGCCCCCACGAGCTCGGAGGGCACGACGCACGGTGCCGGCCAGCAGGCGCAGCGGCGCCGCCCCCGGCGATTCGACGAGAGTGCGGGCGTGCTCTTCGACTACCTGCGCGACCTCGACGACCTCGTGGTTATCGCCGACGAGTCGCACCTCTACAGCGCGAGCGCCGAGAAGTTCCACTCGGCCCTGGAAGAGCTTGACCCCGCCGCCTGCGTGGGGCTCACCGCTTCGCCCTCCGGCGACGACCACGTTGTCTGGCGCTACCCCCTGTGGCGCGCCATACAGGACGAGTACGTGAAGCAGCCCGTGCTCGCTTTCCGCAAGGGCGGCTACGGCACTGACGAGGCGTCCGAGGAGCAGCAGCTCGCGGACGCCTGCCAGCTCCGTCAGATTAAGCAGCGCTTCTACGACTCGTGGTGCGAGCGACAAGGCCTCTCACGTCTGAATGCCGTGCTCTTCGTCGTGTGCGCCGACACCGACCACGCCACGCAGGTGGCGAGCCTCCTGCGCACCCCGCGCTACTTCGGCGACCACACGGCCGTGCTGCAAGTGGACTCGAACCACGACGATGACATGACCACCCACCTGCTGGAGCACCTCGACGACCCGGATTCCCCCGTGCTTGCGGTTGTCTCGGTGAACAAACTCAAGGAGGGCTGGGACGTCAAGAACATCGCCGTCGTGGTCACGCTGCGTGCAATGGCCTCCGACGTACTCGCCCAGCAGACCATGGGGCGCGGGCTGCGCCTCCCGTTCGGTAGCTACACCCATGTGCGGCAGATTGACCAGCTCGATATCATCGCGCACCAGTCCTTCAAGGAGCTTTTGGAGACCGAGAACGTGCTCGTGCAGTTCGGCCTGGAGGACGCGGCCGCCGACGCGGCCAAGGTCGACGAGCAGATAAAGGCTGCAGCCAACGCAGCGAAAGGCGGGCGGGTGGGCGGCTCCCGTGCCGGCGCTGTTGGAAGCCCGGGCGCGGACGCCAGCGCACGGGGCATCGGGCAGGGCGGCGCGTCGGCAGGCGCCGTTTTCGGGACGGTGGGCCTCGCTGGCACGGAGACCCCTCGGGGGACGGCGCCGGAGCAGCCGACCCTCTTCGGGGGCGTCGGGTTCTCCTCCATCGGGCAGGACGGGATCGTCGACGATGGCACGCAGGGGCAGCTTTCCGTGGGGATCGTGCCTCGGAACCCCGCATTCGCCGACGTTTTCTACCTCTTCCCCCGCACCGCCGTGAGGCTCTCCGAGCCGGATATCGACCTCTCGAAGATTGACCCCAAGGATATCAGGGCCGCCGCCGAGCGCGTCACTTCCGCAGGCGACGTGCTGCTGCGCAAGGAGATTGTCACGGCGCTGGGCGTTCGGCTGCACGCCGTCGATACCGAGAGCGCCGAGGTGGACAGCCTGCCCGTGAACGAGGGCGATGCCCAGACGACGCTGCTGCGTCTCGTGATGAACGGCGGGCTCATTCCCGTGACCGAGGGCAACAAGCGCATAGCGAAGGCGTTCCTCGTTAAGCGCTTCATGCAGGCGGCGCCTCTCGACCACTGGACCGTGAAGTCCCTCGAATCGGCAACTGCCGAGCTGAGGTCGCTCCTCCGGACGTTCGTGGACGAGGCCCTGCGCAACCGCGTGGAGGAGACCGAGATCAGCCCGCTTGCGATGCCTAGCAAGGACGAGCTCACGCTGCCCATCGGCGACGTCGTGCACGAGCAGGTGGAGACGCAGGAGGAGTTTGTGCGCGGGCGCTTCTATGGCGGATGGTTCAAGTCGCTCTTCGAGGCGGAGTCGTTCGACTCGTACACGGGCGAGTACCTCCTCGCCAAGCTGCTCAACACGTCGCCCCACATCGTGTGGTGGCAGCGGCTCCACCCTCAGGAGGGCGCCTACGTCTACTACAACGCGAAGGATCGCTACTTCCCGGACTTCGTGGCGCTCGACGACGGTGGCGTGCACTGGATCATCGAGGGCAAGGACGCGCGCGGCCGCGACGACGCGACCGTGCAGGCGAAGCGTAGGGCGGCCGAGAGCGTCGTGGTGAGGCTACTCGGCGACGACCGGTTCACAGACCAGAGCTGGGGCTACCTCATCGCCTACGAGGACGACATCAAGACGTCGGACAGCTGGGGGGACCTGCTTGCGAAGAGCAGCCCGGTGAGCAACGGGTAGTGATATGACCTACAAGATTTCATCATCGGAACGAGCTGCTTCATCTGCCAGCGAGATGGAGACCAAGGCCATGCTCCATCTTATCTGCTATGACGATGCGAAAGATGACATTACCTGCTTTGCAATCGATTTCTTCAACGACGTCACGGGCATGGACGGTAATGCTTTTCGTTTGTATGACGTTCAATCAAAAGGCTCAGATGCCAGCGCCAAAGCCCTGGGAGAGGACCTGGTTACCCTTTACAAGAACTACGTCAGCGATTTCAAGGGTTATTTCGTCAAGCAAATCCTCTTTGTTAGACGTGTTACCGGCGCTGTTTTCGAGGATGCCGAGCTTTCTGAGTTTCACTACAAAGACATGAAGGAAGGAGCGAGACGTGCGGTGCGGTCGGCCCTTGTGAAGGCATGCAAGGCCAAGACCTACATTGGCGCCTCGGCCATCGACGATGATGAAATCGACTCATTCCTTCAGTCAGTCCTTTTCGTTGTCTCGAAACCGGATTGCGAAGATTACATACGCCCGCTCATAAAGGACAGCGTCAAACTCGGCGCCCGTGATAGTGACCTTCGGGCTATCTTCAATGAAGTACGCAAGAAGCAGGTAGGCATAAAGTCGAACTCCAAGGTAGAGGGAATCGAGCTCTCTCACCCTGATGAGGTCTTTAAATACAACAGAGTGTTGAAAAGGTCGGACATCATCCTTCTCGCTATCGCGCGGATAATCAACACGAACCCTCTTACACAAGGCATCCCCAGGCCATTCCTCCCTATTTACAACGGAATAGAGCCTGACGAAGCCGATGGTTTCTTGGAAGACTGTCAGAACGATCTTGCAAAGCAGATGTGTTCAGTGAATGAGTCGGCGGCCTTCTGGCGCCTGTTGGCTGAGATTATGACCGCGATACACAGTAGCCCTGACGCTGACGTCGGGTCTATCTACCACTCAATCAAGCCAGAGGTGCTTGAAGGATGCAGCCAGCTCAACGCCATCTCCCACCAATACTTTATCGCGATTGTGAAAGAGGGTCTTAAGGTTGATTAGCATAAAGGCGGTGTACATCGGAAACAGTACCGAATCTTTTATCGAGGACCACTTCTCGGACGATATGAATGTTATCTACAGCCTCGATAACAACCGCGGCAAAACCATAGTCATGCAGGGTATGGCTTATACGCTTGGTGCAATGCCGACCTTTCCTGATGGCTTCCCCTATCGCGAATACATGTACATTGTCGATTTGGACGTCAACGGTAACGAGGTGACCGTGCTTCGCAGCCGTGATACATTCGCGGTTAAGACGGGTAATGAGATTGAAGTCTTGGACAGCGCCGAAGCTTTTTCACGGTTTTGGAACGATAACGTCTTTGAACTCCCCGTCATTGTTAAAGACGGTAGAGCCGTAATCGTAGGACTCGAGCTCTATACACAGCTGTTCTTCGTAGGCCAAGATGACCTTTCATCTGCGAAGGTTAAAGCTGGGAGATTCAATAAGAACGATTATAAAGAAATGCTTTATTCGATGGCCGGGCTCAATGGCAGAACGCTTGAGCCTCAGGAGATTCAAAAGCTGAAACGACGGCGCAACGCGTTGAGAGGTCGACTGGGAACGCTCAGCAAAGAAGCTGCAGCGCTAAAGCAAAGGGGCACGGCGCTCTCAGCCATCAGCGCAACAACAGATCGCCGGGACATGGATGAACTTGCCAAGAGTCTTGATCAGTCTCGAAAGAATGTCAGCGCCCTTCGCAAGAAGAGGTCGCGGCTCATTGCCAGGAAGACTAAGAATCAGATAGTGCTCGACGAACTCAATTCGCTGAAGATAAATGTCAAGGTCGGAGAGCTTACCTGTCTAGAGTGCGGTTCAACTGACATTGGCTATAGGATGGCTGATTCGGGCGTTGTTTTCGATGTGACAACCTCGGAGATGAGAACTCAAATCATCAATTCGGTTCACGATAGAATCGATGATATAGACCGCGAGCTGGATACAACAGCACGTGAACTTAGACATGCACAGGCGAATCTTGATGCTCTATTAGAAGACAACTCAGACATCACGCTCGCTGACATTGTTGCCTGCAAGGACGTTTTTCTTGATGCCAAGGAAATCGACGCAGAAATACAGAGCGCCCAAAATGAAATAGACACCATTACGGATATGCTTGCCAGCGACCGGGAACTTTCTTCCGAGCTTAAACAACAGCAAGAAGAGTTCCGCAAGCAGCTCCTCTCCGCAATGAACTATGCACGTCAGACCATCTCTGGTAATCCTAGCGAAGCGGCTTATTCCGATTTATTCACAACTCAGGCCAACGTGCTGTCTGGTAGTGACGGCACGATTTATTTCGCTTCCAGGCTTTATGCCATTGCAACGACTCTGAATCATCCGATGCCCCTCCTTTTCGATTCATTCAGAGCCGATGATCTTTCCTCTGACCGTGAAGACCGTCTCCTCAACCTTTTCTCTAGCCTCAAGAACCAAATGATTATGACGACAACGATTAAGAGAGAGGAAGGTCCGTCGAAATATCAGGATGACACACGCGTTAACGCTATCGACTATTCCGGCCATCGCGTTGATCGTCTTCTTAGCGACGAGTACAATGGTCGTTTCACCGATAAAGCTGCTGACCTGGGAATCCTTTTGGGGTGACGTGCTCAGCTTGCTTCCAAAGCTCCACTTTGTGATCGCCTGAGACGATGCCTGCGCCAATCAAGGTGCGGGCATCACTGCGTTATAGGGCATCGCCCGCCAGCGCAGAAATGCGGCTCGAATGGACGGTGGTCAGGATGGCGCGCAGGCGCAGGGTGAGGCAGTCGAAGGGCGGCGGGGCGAGATGCAGGCTGCGGGGAAGCCGCAAGCGCAACGGCAAGGTGAGTCGGAAGGCTCGGTAACGGGCGCCAATGGTTTCGCAGAATACCAAGACGGCGCTCAAGGCCAAGGACGTGCAGATCGCCGAGCTCCAGGGCAAGGTCGCGAACGCGGCCAAGACAACTGAAGCGACCGAGGCGCTGAACGCGGAGATCGCAGCGCTGAAGCGGCAGATGGCCGACGAACTCGTTGAGTTCGCGCTCAAGGCGGCGGGTGCCAGGAGCGTTAAGGTCGCGAAGGCGTTCCTGGAGGAGCACGGCGGCGACGTGGCGGCGCTGGTCGCGGCCGAGCCACGGATTTTCGAGGGCGTGGAGCCCACTTCACAAACATCTGCGGGCGGTGCTATGGGCTTGGAGCCCGCAGGCGTCGCGGGCGGTAATGACACCGCCTACATGCGCCGCTGGGAGAGGATCGCAGGCCTCGCCGACGATGGCAAGGAGGGCTAGGACATGACGAACAACATCGCAGCCATCAAGAACTACACGACCATCCTCGACCGCGTGTACCAGCGCGAGGCCACGAGCTCGTGCCTGAACTAGCCGGCGCGCATGGTGCGCGCGGGGCGCCACGCGAAGGAGATCATGATCCCGAAGATCTCCGTCTCGGGCCTGGGCGACTACACGCGAAACGTGGGATACAAAACGGGCTCCATCGACTTCAGCTGCGAGACGAAGACCTTCGGCTACGACCGCGGCATCAAGCTCCTCACCGACGTGATGGACGTGGAGGAGGCGGGCGTAATGGACTGCTTCGTGCAGGCCGGCGCCGAGCTCGAGCGCGATGACGTACAGTTTCTTTCGCACTTTTGAAAACCGGATAGCCGCATAAAGAGGCATGGCCCCGTCTCGGTACGATTGGAAGCGACCAA
>OCVV011257295.1_pt1 | contig 18360 bp, 4 predicted proteins | sample 1539721 | NCBI WGS metagenome assembly OCVV01 (sample SAMN02144230, study PRJEB22623) | gut metagenome | biome: sheep rumen | host: Ovis aries | place: New Zealand | reverse complement strand
TGGGTTTGATGATGTTCCTGTTGATGGGTTTGATGATGTTCCTGTTGATGGGTTTGATGACGTTCCTGTTGATGGGTTTGATGATGTTCCTGTTGATGGGTTTGATGACGTTCCTGTTGATGGGTCTGATGATGTTCCTGTTGATGTACTTGTTGATGAAGTATCTTCAGGCTCTGGTGTTTGATCTCCTTGACCACCAAATGTTATATATACAGAGCACTGATTTCCATTACATTCCTCACTATCTTTGAATGAGTATTCAAACGTAGGTGTGTCTGGCACATTAACCTCTTTTTGCATAGCCCAGAATTCTTCAAGGCCAGGGAAAGCAGATACCGGAACAGATTCAGGTATATCAGCAATACTTCGAACTGGAATAATTGCATTGTAGTATGGTATTTTTGTATAGTCATCCTGACCTGCTGTTATTGATGTTGAATCAGGAGTTCCATCTGGGCCGAATCCCATTGGACAAAATTCAATTGGATCAAAAGCAATAGACTCTGTAGCACCAGCCATCGTATCCACACAATAAACTATTGCAGATGATGTTACCCCATGCTTTTGAACTTTATATTTACCATCTGAATTATCCATTGCAACATCACCAAATGGCCCAGTAAAATCTCTATATTGGAAGTATGTAGATTCAATAGTTGAATTACCACCTTTACTTTCATCAAAGGCATCGATATCCAATCCATTACTATTCGTTCTAGAAGCTCCTTGCCAGCTAAGTTTATTGCCTGCAAGAATATCTAGCTTTCCATCAGGAGTAGTTTTAACATCAACAGAATCTCCACTTGCTTGACCATACAAGAATGAATTATAGTAGTAAATCCATCCAGTTTCTGAGTTTTGTCCTTGGATATCATCTGAATTTTTGGTACAAGTTCCATCTCTGTCATATTCTTTCTCATCATATGTATAATATACAGTTGCTGTAACTTCTGCACCATCTACATATGGTTTTGTTCTATCTTTATCAATATTACATGTAAATTCAGTTACATTTGGGTTTTCAAGAGTATATGTATCATGGCCCTCTATTGCTAGCTCAAACTTAGTAATTTTAAAGTCATCTCTTACAAACTTTGGACCTCCACCTATCCAGTAATTTTCTGTTTTTGAACAATCAGATTTTTTATCTAGTTTAATTGGATAATGTATTTGTGTATCAGTCATTGTTGTTGTAATTTCTTCATATCTTTTAATATCAACAAAACTGTTGTCTCCACTTAATGTTCCTGAATCTACCTTATCGAAATTAACATAAGAAGTATAAGTTCCTTTTAAAGTTCCTGCTGCACCTCCAGCTCTTGAACTTGAATTAGAACGGCTACTATTTTCAACGCCTGCAAGAGCCAATTCAGTTTCTTGTGTTTCTAACCTTGCTCCACCTGCTGCTGGTGTTAATTGTGTTTGAGATATTTTAAATGCAGGAGCCCATGTGATTTTTAAGTAGTTACCTGTAAAGTATTCATATTGTCCACCAGCTGTCATATATTGGAATCCCATTTTAAAGTTCTTTAGTGAAACCATATCATCAATATAATCTACTGATAAATAGAACCACTCACCAGGACATGGATAAGGATAATCTTTTAGACTATCATATTCATTCATGTTTTTCTTATGGACTTCATCATCATCATAAACGAATCTATAGTTTTTACCTAATTGTAATCTGTTTGTTCCATCTTCATTTGTAAGTTCGTTTCCATTTGCATCAGCACCTACAAGTATTACTCTAGAAATACCTGCAAAGCTAACCTTTTCTCTATCTCCAGCTTTTACAGCTGCTCTAGTATAATCAGCTTTAAAAGGTCCTATTATATATTTGTTTTCTAATGCATTAAATCTAACTTTTATTTCATCTTGATGATCTTTATCTGGTTCAAATGAAGTTTTATAATCAATATTGTATAATCCATATTCATTATGTTTTAAGTCTGATACTGAAGAAGCATTATTAACTTTTAATACATAATCTTCAAAGGCTTGTGCTTCATCTGCTAAATCTGTATGTTTGAATCCAGATGATCCATTTTGTATAGATTTAGTACTCTTTTCCCACCAAGCATTTTGAGCTTCAGATTTAGTTGTCCATTGAGGATCACCATTTATTATTACATAATAGAATTTTCCATCTTTTTTAGCTATATATCTTTCTTCACCAGGGTTTCCTATTTCGTATATCTTAATTCCATCAACTGTTAGATTTTCACCAGAATATCTGTCTGCTAATGTCTCTTTATAATTAACAGGAGCATTTTCTTTTAATCTTAAAACTTTAGCTACATCTTCAAATTTAAGTTCTCTCTTAATTGGTTGACCACCAACAATCTTAGAATCTGTGCTAACATCAAAAACAGTATTTTTTGTACAATATACTACTACGCCATCTGAATCAGATGCATTTTTAAAGAATAAAATATCTCCAGCTCTATAATCTTCAAGTTTCTCTGGTTTTACTTCTTCCCAGTTATTTGATTTTAAAGATTGCTCTAAACTTCCAGCGTTTATATTATATCCTAATGTATATAAGCCCCATTTTATAAGGTCTCTATTATTTATCTTTTTAGTTGTATCATCTTTTCCAGGTTCAGGAATTGTTCCCATATTTCCATATGTATATTTTTTATCAGATATGAAAACTGAAATACTATTTAAGGCTCTAACAAATGTTGTTCTAGGGTTTCCTGTATCTCTTTCTGTAGGAGCAGTTCCTTTATATTCTTCATTAGTAAATTCTACTTTTTCAGCTACTCCATAAGTGTTTGTATTATATGCTGCCATAATATAGGCTTCAACTGGAGTACAATCATATATTCCTTCTAATGCAAATTTTCCTAATGTTTCACTAGTTGTTTTAACTAATTTGTTTGAGTGTGTACCAGATGCTTGCCATCCAGATAATAATCTAGAATCATTTTGGAAACATGTTGCAGTTTTAACATCAGAAGCAGTTAAATATGCTGTTTGTTTACCTTGATCAGTAACATCTGTCTCATAGCCAGAACTTTTTACTATTGTGTTTGAAAATCCAGGTAAGTGTTGTCCTTTATGAGTACAGAACAAACTTGGTATTGTATTTAAGTCTGTTGCAGAAATATATATTCCATCACCTGTAACCTGTCCTCCAGGTAACAAGTCTCTTAATGATGGTGCAGTTGGTGAACTAATAAAATCATGAACACCAGGTGTATTTTCATTAGCTGTCCATTCATTTACTGAATATAATGCTCTATCTTTTGATGCTTCTGTTTGTTCTTTTGGAGAAGCACCTTGTGAAGTACCATCAATATCACCTTTGGATGTAGCAGCAACACCTAAGTTAGTAAATCTTATAATAAGGAATAAACTTAGTAATAGTACGAGAATTGCTGCTAAAATAATGTTTGATTTGTTTTGTGTTATCTTTTTCATACTATCACCTCCTTATTCTTTTTATCGACAAATGTCTTAATTGCATACAGAGCAACCAGTAACGTTATAAGCGTTGTCGTTATAATCATTACATTTACGACACTACCACCAGTTTGAACACCTATGATAATATCTGCTCTAGACATATCGTCTTCAGCTTGTGCTTTATTGCCAGGAGTTGAATCGACATCTTCAATAGCATATTCGTTGTAATCTTTAGAAATTTCAAACATACTATTATAAATACCTGTTCCATCCTCTGTCATTTGTTTTGTAAGAACAAGTTTTATTGTCTTAGTTTCTCCAGGTTTTATTTCAACATCTCCTAAGTCATTGTAATATGCATTTCCATCAGAACCTACATACCAATGATCATTTAATGATGCATCTAAAACTAATCCTTCTGGAAGATATCCAACTATTTGTTTAGCATATCCTGCAAGTTCTCCCTTGTTAGCCACATCAATTGAGTATTCAATAATTAATCTTGTATTATTAGTATATTGTGGTTTAACATCATATTTTGCAAGTTTTGGATTTTCCATTTCAAGAACTTTTGTCTCATCAGGATTTTGTACAGTTACTTGATTAATATTTACATCTAAATCTAAATCAAATATTCCTGCTTGATATAAACCGATATCAATATCAGATATACCATTATCTTTAACTGTTATTTTATCTGTAACTGCTTTATAGTTTGATACTACAGCATCTGAGTTTCTATCAGCTGTAACTCCATCTTTCTTGTATGATGTTACTGCATATTTGTCTGACTCATATTCAAATTTAATGTAGTATTCACCTTCAGTTACATTATCAAAAATGTATTCACCTGCTTTATTAGTTGTAGTTTGAGTAACTACTTTTTGTGTTTTAGCATCACATAATTTAACAACAACGTTTGCCATACCTTCTTCGTCTTCATCTCTTTGACCATTTTTGTTAAAATCATTAAATGCTCTACCTATAATTTTTTGTGTTTTTACTTCAACTTTTTCTTCTTTTTCATTTAATGTTACAGTGTTTTCTTCTGAATTTACTATTGTAGGTATCTCATCTTCTTTAATAATCGTATAGTTAGCAAATTCTGGATTATTTGCAACATTTTCATTTTGTACTACTATATTTTGATATTGACTTGTTTGGAAATCATTTATACTATTTCCTGTTACAACCCAATTATTTGCAGTTACTTTTTCATTAACACTGTTATCTAAGTTTCTAACTGTACAGTTAGCAACAACTTCTGCAACCTTACCAGCTGGTATAGTTAAATTCATATTTAATCTATTGTCTGGTAATCCAACAACAGTATAATCACCAACATTAGCTTCAAATTTTGTAACTGTAAATTCTGAAGGTATCATATTATTAATATTAATATTTGTAGCTTCAACATCACTATCGTTCTTTAAAGATAGAACATATTTTATTTGTTCTCCTTCTTTTATGAACTTGTTCTCTGTTGATGTATATGATTTAACATCAAGTTTTGCTTTACCTTCAACAGCTCTTACTTCATTTGAAGTATATTTTCCTCCTAATTCATTAGCATATAAATCTGCAGAAGTTACTATATCTCTTGTATAACCATCAAAATCATTAATTACAAATTCGATTCTATATGCTTGATAAATTTTTATTTCATTTGTATTAAATGTAATTGTATGATTGTTGTAGTCGACTATACCTTCTTCACCTTTAACAACATCAATGCCATTTGGTGCAAAGTTTTCTGTATATGCTTCTAATACTTCTACATTATCAGGTATATGTTGTACAACTTGTACATTATGTAGTCCTCTAGAAATTCTACTATTAACAATTGTTGTATAAGTCATTTTCTTACCTGGTTGCCATACCTTACCAGCTTCAACAGATGTGACTTCTATACTTGCAGCAGGTAATCTTACTGGCATTTTTTCTTCAGTTGTTGTATATATAGGTTCTTGAATTCCATCAGCTTCTACATTACTTGCTGGTTCTATATAAGTTTGATCAGCTACAGTAGCATTGATTTCTACTTCATAACTTCTTTCTTCAGTATAACCAGGTTTTATTTCACTAATATCAAATGTTAACTCAGTAACATCTGGTCTAAGTTCTCCATTTTCAACATAAGTTGTTCCTTGAGGTATTAAACTATTAACTTTAACATTCTTTGCAACAGAGTTTCCTTTGTTTGCTACTTTTACAGTAAACTTAACATGTTGTCCACCTACTGCTGCATTATAATCTGTATCAGAAACTGTAGTAACATCTAACACTGGAGCATCACCAGTAGTAAGCATAATCTTGTCAGCTTCTTCTAATCCACTAGTTTTCTCTCCTAAATAATATGTTGCGAATGTTCCTGCCATATCAACTTCATTTGCAAGTTGTTCTGGTATTTCAAAATTATATTTGTATCCTAATATTGCCCCATTAGGAATTTTTCCATCTAATGTTATTAAATATGATTTTACTTTTCTAAAGTCTTCTGGAGTTGTTGTCCAACCATTATTAGAATCTTCTAATGAATCTGTTGCTTCTCCATTTTCAGAATAGTAAATAGTTCCTTTATATTGATTTACACTATCAGCAGTTATTTCAGAAGTCATAGGAGCATTTTGTGTTGTTCCTAATGCAAATTTTCCAACAATACTTGTATTTCCAGCAAATATTGTTCTACCTAAAATTCTTACATCTGTTAGGTCTTCTCCTGTGTTGTTAATTGATATTAATCTCATTTCTGCATTTTTCATCTCTGCATATGTTTCTATTGCATCTTCTTTGAATCCTTGATTTACAGAAATTATTGTTCTATCACCATTGTATCCTGATATACGTTGTGCATTTACCATTCCTTCTGGTGCTCTAATATATAAATCTGAACTAGCAACACCATTTTTTGGAATAATTGTATTTGCTGTAATATCAGAACTCATATTCCAATCTTCATCAAATGAATAATTTGTAGCATCTTCATTGTAATATTTTAATTCTATTTTTGAATCAACACTTGCTTGATACATATTAACTTTCATGTTTGTATTTAAAATGATTGTTGTACCATAATTTGATTCACCAAATGCATATTGTGTTTGTGTTCCTACTAATGGAACTTTTATCACAATTGAACCTTCATCATTTGTGAAGTATTCAACATTTCCAATTGAAAATTCACCGTTACCATATAATAAGTTCATATCTGTAATATCTACGTCTTGAACTTCTTTTGGTAAGATTACTTCAAATACTGGATTTGTATACATATCACTTAATTCGTTTGAGTTATTTAAATGTATTGCAATTTCAATGTCATCATTTGTTACAAGCGTACTTAATTCTTTTCTACTTGTAGTAATGCTTGCATCTGTTATAGTATCTTCAAGATTTATTCTTACATTTGTAGATCCCATGTCTGTTATTATGTCTCCATCTAAAGCTGCAGCTGCAACAAACTCAGAATTTAAACTTACAAAGTTCATTAAATCTACTTCACTGTATGTTGTCTTTACAATTTTCTTTGTAGCAGTAATACTTAAAACTCCATCTCCCTCAGGATTATTAATTCTAAATAATACTTTATCTATTGTACTTTCTCCAAAACCTACAGTAATAAATCCATCTCCATCATCTGGAGTATCTTTATTAATTTCAATTAATTGATCTAAGTTCTCATTTAATAATTCTAATGTACCATTTTCACCTAAGATTGAATTAACATTAGCTTTATTTAGTTTAACTGATTTATAGTAACTATTTACTCCGTCATTAGTTGTTGTTGCAAATCTATTTCCGTTTATATCTTCGAAGTATTCATCAGCTTCTCTAATTTCTACTATTTTTAATAATTCAACTCTTGAAATATTTACATTTAAATTATTATTAAACTCTATACTGTATTGTGGTTCTTCTGTATTTAAGTTTCCATATAAGTAACCTTTTGTGAAACTTTGTGTATTTCCAGCTACTTCATATGTAATTATATTTGAATTTGATTGAGATAAATCATACTCATTTGAGGTTTCATATTCTAACTCTTTGGTTCCATCACTGTTAAACACATTAGATTTAGCATATGTTCTTCCACTTATAATTCCTGGACTTTCTTCAGGATAGTTTACATATGTATATGTAATAATGTATTCATCATCACCATTAGCTACTCTGTATCTTCCGTCTACTTGATTATTATTAACACCTATAGTAACTATTCCGTTTTCATATTTCCAGTTTTCTAAAGTGAATTGTACATCACCATTTGCTAATCCATTAGTGTATGCAGTTGATATAGCAGCCACACTAACATTAGAAATTTCTGCACCATCAATAACAGGTATTTCAACTTCTACCATATTATCCATTACTGGCATATTAACTGTATTAGTTGATCCTGCTTTAACTTTGATTTGTGCAAGTGCATATCTAACATCTTCATTTATATAAGGAATTAATTTTTCAAATTCTGATTCAACTCCAAGATTAGCTGTGTTATCAATAAACATTTTTGTTGTCTCAGATTTTGTAATAATTTTCTCATTTCCTTCTTTTGTTACATATGTACCTGTGAAATTAATTGTAGTTCCTGATTGAAGTCTTCCTATATCTACTGTTTCTTCATTCTTTAATGTTATTGGAACTAAAAGGACTACTTCTATTCCTCCATTAATTTGATTCAACTTGATTTTGTTGTCATCAATAGATGAAATGTATTCACCAAGTTCTACATTATTATTGATAGTAAATAATTGATTTGCTAAATCTTTTATTTCGACTTTAGCGTTTTTCAAATATCCACTCTCTTTTACTCCTACCTTAATTTCAATTGCATATCCTTTTGAAACAACTGGTGTACTTTTTTGTACATCTACAGTAGGTTCAGTAGTGTCCGGTTCTTCTTGAACCTCCGTTTCTACTGGTTGAGGTTCTTCTGTTTCTTCTTCAACCTCTTCAATTTCTACTGAAGGAATTTCTTCATCTTCTTCAGTTTTCTCTTCGGTTGTCATTTCACCTAATTGCATTCCAACTGCTTGACTAGTAACTTCTTCAGTTTCAATTGTTCCTTCTTCAACGGTTTCAGTTTCAACAGTAGGTTGTTCCTCGTTGTTGGTAACTTCTTCTGTTTCTCCGTTCTGTTCAACAATTTCTTCTGTTGGTTCACTTTCTTCAACTTTTTCTGCTTGCGTTTCATCTTCTAATTCAACAAATCTTACTGCATAATTAATTGCATCTGCTGAATCATCAGCTGCATAAGCAACTAAAGCTGAACCAAGTGTCGCGAAATTACTAAAAAACATCATAAATGTAATTAAGCTTGCGACAATCTTTGTTTTGACATTTCTCCTCTTTTGCATAATTTACCTCCACAAAATTTGTGTTTTACATTTTACATGGGTTTATTTTAAATATACAAAAAAATCTGTCAATCTTTGATTTTTTAAATCTCATTAAATTCCAATAATTTATTTTTTAAAACTTTTACGGAAAATAAGGCTTTTGGAGGTTTTTTACAATTGCATTAAATTTTAAGTCCAAAAATCTCGCCTTCGTTTTTTGGTTTTCATAATATTTTTATGTACACCTTTTTGCGATTTTCCACATTAGTTATCCACAGCATTCATATTTTTCTTGTGGATAACACAAAAAAAGAAGTATGTTAATTTATCATAAACTTACTTCTTTTTTTATTATGACTTTAGTCTTATATAATAGTTTGTCTAGATATTTTTCTTCTAGTAACCACTAAGCAAATTACTATTATTCCAACCATTATTATGATTTCTATTATTGTTATTATATTTCTAATAATCATTCTACTTATTCCAACGCCAGTTGGTTCTGAGTATCTCTTGATGCATATTGATCTCTTTCTATTGCTACTTTATATGTGTTTTTATTTCCTTTTAATTCAAATACAGTTTCTAATGTATAATCTTCAGCAAGTCTTGTAAAGGTATTCTCGGCAATACCACCATCTAATTCAGAATCTACATATACATTAAATCCTACTTTATAAACAGGAAGATCTTTTGCTAATATATTTGCATTTCCAGGAACTGTTTCCATATTCCTTCTACCAACACTATTTGCATATACTAATATCTCAGCTAAATTATTATATCTCATATCACCTATATTAAGAGGTGTAGCATCAATGTCTACTGTAATAAATATAGTTACAATACTCTTATCAAGTTCTTTATCTTCATTTGCTTTTATAGGAATTAAATCTACTATTAAATCAGGATTATACTCGCTATTTTTAAGGTCTTTTCTCAATTCCTTATCTATTAAAGTATAAAGTTCATATTTTTTGTTTGCTGTAACTATCTTTATTAGTTTTTTTTTCACTAGTAACTTCTGTTGAATATACCCCACTCTTACCTTTTTCAAGTTGATTTGCATCAATTTGTTTAACATCATTTTCTAAGTAATCATTAATAGATACTTGTAAATTATTTCTACCACCATGAATAATATTTCTATTCATATTATCTAAAAGATTATCTTTAGTCTTTTGATATTCTCCATTTTCTGCCATATAAGCTAGTTTAGAGATTTTGTGTTCCAGATCTTTATCTGAAGAATCAGTCCAAGGCATATTTATTGTCTTTCCGACATGTTCATCCACAACTCTAGATGCACCGGTATCAACATAATCCACAATTTGATGAATTTTTGTTGAAACCACAAAATCTGGCTCATATTTGTCATAATTGTATAGTTCTTGTTGTTTTTTTAAAATTTCTTCTGCTGCTTGAATTTCATCTTCTACAGCTGAATCTAAATAACCAATTTGTGTATTTTCTTCAGAAATATCTAATAATGAAAAATCTTCATTTAAAACAGCAACAGAAGGAGTCTCTACTAGCGAGACTCCTTCTGTACTATTTTGATCAATAAAAGATTGTTCTGTTAGTTCAACAAATTTTACGGAATATTCTATGTTGTCTTGTTCTTCAGCATAGCTAACAAGACCTATGCCTAGAGGCAAAATGTCACTTATTAATAAAACTATTATTAAATTAGCTAACACCTTTCTACAAAACTTTTTTCATATATTCCTTATTTGTTCTTTTCTAAATTATTTATTTTTTCTAATCTTTCTTTGTTTGTCTATAAATATTACACCAAGTCCTATTACTACTAATGTTGCTGCCATAACTATTGGTAAATTGTTCTTTACAAACTCTCTCATTGGAATACCAGTTGGTGGAATAATAGCAACATACTCTGGTGCCCATTGGTCATCCTCAGGATATACAGTCCATTGTCTTGCTTGTTTGTTTATAACTCTAGCACTGTTTGCTCTAGCACTACCATCAATTAGATTCATTGCCTTATAAGCATTTCTTCCAACACTAGTAGCTCTTATACTGTTATATCCACTAAACCAAACTTTCTTCTCTAATTTACCTCTTCTACCAGCTGTAGCTCCTATTGACAATGCATTACCTGGAACAGAATATTCATCTTTTCTACCAGTTGTATTTGAGTAACTTAACACTTCCGTTAAATTATCAACAATTATTTCATCTGCAGAATCACTAGACGATGTTTCTTTAACAGTATAAATTGTAATTGTTCCGATAAATTTATCTAAAGTATCTTTACTAATATTAGCATCATCATAGAAGAATTCTTTATCCTCTGCTTTGTCTTCAGCTTTTACATAGTTTGGTAATACATAAACTAATGGTTCTAATTCTTTTGTTAAATCTCTATTGTCATCATCTCTTACAGTATTATCTCTATATTGTCTTCTATTCGTATCTGCCGCTTTAGTTTCTATAGCATCATTCTTAGAGAATCCAATATTTGAAGAACCTCTTAAAATGTATTTTCTATCTTTGTTATCAAAATAATCTAAGTCTTTAATATTTGAATCATTTCCTGATATATCTCTTACTGAAGCATCACTTAAGATACCATCAAATACTTTATAGTCACCACTATATGTAATTGTTCCGTCTGCTTCTTTTGTTAACTGATCAGTATCTAAATCACCGTTTGCTTGTGGAATCCATGCAGCATTTGCTATGAAACCTTGAGTAGGTAAATCAAATTCTGCATCTATATCTACATAGTTAACAAGTTCGTTTACAGCAGTTCTTACAATTCTATCTCTTTCGTATTCAACTTCAATAGGTTCTACTTTATCATTGCTTACATAATCTCTTATTACATATTTTTCTTTATTTGTAGGCAAATTGTAGATTCTATTTTCATAGTAATATCTTCCTGTAAATAAACCATATACAATTACTTCAGGTTTTATTGTATCTGTTGTTTGGGTTGATTTTATTTGACCACCCATTTCTTTAGATTTAGCATCACCTCTTATGTCGCTTAATCCATATATTTCACTTGTTGCATTTGTATTTAATCTAAAGATATTATCTTTAATTTGATCTACATTTAGAGTAATTTCTTCAGATCCTGTTTTAACAACTTCTTTATAGTACCTAACTAAGTCTTCATATTCTCTTGATGTAGGAACATCTTTTGCATATTTATCTATAACATCTTCTCTATATAATCCAGCAAGTCTTGATGTGAAGTCTATCTCTGAATTATTAATTACTTTTGTCTTATATACAATTTGTAGTTGTAGTCCATCTAAATATGATGCCTCTACTTCTATTGCATAGAATCCTTGTTGATTTTGATTTGTTCTATAAGTTGAAGGTGTTGTGACTAACTTTCTCGCATGAACTGTATCAGCTTTATAATCTATAGTACCGTCATCATTTACATGTACTCTAAATACCTCTTCATTTGCTTTATATACATAGATGTCAGATACTGTTGTTTTAAGCTCAATATCAGTTCTAGCTCTTTCTTCCAATCCAAAGTTAATATTCTTTATATCAACATGTATTGTTTTAAGTTTTTCACGCTCAGCTTTATCTGTATTTCCACCATATTCATATACAAATATATTTGTATTTGGATTTTCTGGCTCTTTTACAGTTGTATTTAATAATGTAGGATCTTCAACTTCAACTCTCATTATTGGAGTTTCTGCAAACATTTTTGTATTTTCAACAAATTCGTTTCCTATCTTATATACTCTATCTCTTAAGATTTCTGCTCTTTCATTTTCAAGAGTTCTTGAATATCCAACAACTTCTAGTCTTCTAGATTCATTATCTCTTGCTTTAGATACTGTTTTTTCACATAACTTGTTGTCATCTTTTCCATCTATAGGCAAGAATTTCATGTTTAAATTGTTACCACTTTTATCAAACAATTGATCACCTAAGAATCCAGTATTTTCATAATCTTGACCATTGTATTTAATTATTTCCTTAGTTTCTCCTTCTGGTTTTTCTCTACTATAAATAGTAGCTGTATCATCATTTCTAATTCCATAATCAAATCTAAGTACATAATCACCAGTCAAGAATCCATCAATTACATAATTACCATTTTCATCAGTCGTTACATCATAACCTGGTACTTTGTAATAGTATTCCAAACCAGCATAATTATTTAAAGTCTTATCATCAATACTACCAAGGTTTACTACTTCATATAATGAAACATCTACATTCTTTATACCTTTTTCGCCAGCAGTATAAACTCCATCACCGACTTTTAAATTTTGAGTTCCTGCAGAATCTACATTACCTGCAAAATCAACAGTAGTTAATGGAACATCTTTTGTCTTTTCATCTTCAAATACAACACCATTTACACTTCTTTCATGTACCTTAATATTAAATATTAATGCAGGTGCTTGATAAGTATCATCTTCATATGTATTAGTTGATCCATATACAATATTGTTTGGTGCAGAGTCTTTATCAACTCTACCAGCTATAACTCCAGTAATATGGTTTCTCGCAGTGTTCTTTGTTCCATAATATGTAGAATAACTTGATATTTCAGCTGTATTAATATGACCATCATTTCTTAATAGTTTTTCTCTCTTTGCTATTGTATCAGCTTCACTTAATCCCGAATTTTTAACAGCATCATATCCAGCTTTGTCTATTTCATAAGTAGTAAATATTTCAATATATTCACCAGCTCTAATCTTTAGACTATTACTGTCTAATGTCGTAGTCTTATATTTGTTATCTGATACTTTCTGCCATGTTAAATCTCCACTATTAGAATTAGTAAAGCCATTTAAGTTTTCTTCTTTTGTTGCTCCCCAAGTATATGTTTTGTTGCTTTCACATATTCTATAATATGGAGCTTCTGCAATTCTTGTTGTTTCTCTCTTCATTTGATCATTTATTATTGAACTATACAAGAATCCATTTTGTATATCATAATCTGATTGTCCGCTCTGTACTAAGGTATAGTCAGGTCCAGTATAATCTAGCACTTCTTTAAACTTGACTTCATCTAACTCAGAATTGTTATAAAGTCTGACTGTATAAGTTGCAAATACTCTAAGTTCTGTATTTTTCTTCAAGTCATTACTAATTCTTGCTAATGCATCCCTATAGTGATACTTACTATTGTATTTTAAGTCTGAATCATAAAGTCCTATTGTATAATTTCCTTCTGCTGTTTTTATTTTTTCTAGATTTGTTTCTAGATTAATATAATCACCATATTGTAAGCTGTATGGGTTAAATTTATAAACTTCTTTTTGTTCATTTACAACTATTGTTACTTTATATAAGTCTTTTGTTAAACTCATATCAACTTTCTTTCTCTTGCTTAGTCCAAGATTTAAATGTCTCATATACTCGTCAGCATAACGAGGACTATTATTAACAGAAGTTTTTATTTTATCCATAAAGTAAATTGTTTTTTCTGGATAATATGTTTGATAATTTGCTATAGTAAATAATCCATCTGAAGAAGAATTATTAGTATAGAACGTTGTTGCTTTTAATCTATATCTATTGTAATAAGCATTCTTAAACTTTTGCTCTTTTTCACTTGTATCGTATTCATACATTGGCTCGTCAAGTCTTGAAATTGCAATATTTGGAACTTTTTCATCAGCCGTATTGCCTGTTCCTGCTTTATATTCAAGTCTACCTGTAGTACCATTACCATTACCTGTAGAATCTGTTGTTTCTGTTTCACCAACAGTTGCTCCACCTGACATTTGATCTTTTCCTCTAATAATTCCAAAGCTATTATCAAATGCCTTTCTTTCGGCAACTTCTGTTGTTGCTTTACTTCTTTCTTTTGCTCCACTTCCGCCATTCATATCACTGTCATAAGCTCTTGCAGAAATTTGTTCAGCACCATTTTTTTCTAAGAATAACGTATCATTAAAGAATTGTCCGTCATATTGATACTCAACAACATAGAATAGTTTCTGTGCTTCGCCTGGTGCTTGGAATCTATAATTTTCATGATTCCATTTTCCAGATGAATTAGTAAATAATGGGAAAGAAACCTTTTTATTTGATGAATCATACATTGTAGCATATCCATCTGGATTAGATGCTGTAACATATTTTGATTTAGTATCCCTATTATATAGGAAAACTCTTACTTCAACATTTTGTACTCCTTTTTCTGGTCCAGTATCATATTCTCCATCTACGACTCCTCCAACCTTTTGAGGATCTTCTTCTGCCCAAACAGTTCCAGACAGTGTTGTAGTCAGATCTATATTCCACGTAAACGTTTTATTCATATTCGCTGGTTTGCTATCAGCATCACCATAATATCCGCCTTTATATCCTCTAGATCCATTATCTACATATGCAAAATCCTGTGCATCTTGTGATTCTCCATTATATTTTTCAGTTACTTTAAGATCTGCAGAACAATAGTGCCAGTCATAAAATCCATGATCACATTCATTAGCTCCACCACTACATACTTCATCACCGTCATCATCATATTGTGGGTCTTCATGATGTCCTCCACATTCACAATCTTTTCCATCTTCACATTTATCTACAGTAACTTTTGCTTTCCATTTTTGAGTATTAATTTTTCCTTCATATTTAGTATAACTGCCAGAAGCTTCTAAAACTCTAAAATAAAATTTCATTTTTGATAATTCTGTTATTCCATCTTGGAATCTTATTTTTATAAAGAAGTTTTCTCCACTATGTGGATAAACATTGTAATCGTCTGGAATATGAGGGAAATCTTTTCTTTTATGTGTAAATGAATCTTCGTTAAATTTGTCAGAATATTCAAACTTCCAATCTGTTTCATATGTTAATTTTGTCTCTGTTCCATTCTTTTTAACATATAATTCTGGAATTCCTGTTAATCCACAGAATTGTCCGCCTTTACGTCCACTTACCGCTGTATAATATTCCAAATATTCTATTTGGAATGGTCCAACTATATAAAAAGTATTATAATCATTATCTTTTTCTGTATGGAATTGAACATGCAAGTTTTCATAATTATTTCCAGTAATTTTCTTAGTATTATCCTTAACAGAATTCATATAATTGCCGCTGTAATTTGTTTTTATATCATCCCACATTTTTCCAAAAATAGATGCTTCTTGATATAAACTATTAGCAGCACTTGCAGCCTCTGGAGTTACTTTATTTACTAAATCTTCTCCTGTTGTAGTTATACCATCTATTTGTGATTGAGCAGCCTTTTTTGCCTTTTCAAGCTGTTGCCTTTGGGCAGCCGTTAGATTAGGATTTTTCAATAATTCATTGATACTTTTAATAACTTCTTTAAAAGAATCAATTGTTAAAGAAATATCATTTCCACCTGTAAAATATTCTGTATTAACAGAACCATTTTTAGCATTTGCATTATGCTGTAAAGACCAGAAAGCAACATTAACATACGACGCTCCTGGCCTCAAGCCACCATCTGCTGCACATTCAGCTAAAATATATGCCATAGCATTATTACTAAAACTTGGAGAGTCACTTCTTGAATACTCAGTCCATCCATTTGCATAAAGTGTAACTTCTACAGGTGCATCACCGCTTTTCTTCTTTGTATCAGTTCCCACATCCCAATTCGAAGGGTGATTATCCCTTGTCAATGTTAATTTTACTGTAGGATCATCTTGTTCAGGTTCGACACTATCCTCATCATCATTTTCATTTGTCCAAAAATCATCCTTTGTTTCAGAATAATTATCTGTCCATGATGTAAATTCCTTATCAAAAGAAAAATCTTCATCAAACAACTCTACATCTACTGAAAAAGTAGGATCCTTACCATCACGACCCATAGTTGCAGGTGTACCATGTTGAGCGCATAAAATTGATGCCTCATAAAAAGTTTGAAACCAGTACTCTATATTATTTCCATGATCGGCATTATAATCACTATCAGGAAAACTACCACTGAAGCTATCTTCCATAGAAACGCCTCTAGAAGATCTATCATTTACCTTACTTATTGCTAAAACTGCATTTGTTAAAACAAATGTTAATACAATTGCTATTAGAAGGGTTACTATAATTGAAACTATATTACTTAAAATCTTTTTCATTATACGTACCTCCTTCTGTCAATTATTCTCCATACCAGAGCACCAATCATAGCAGCCACTATAATACCGCCTATGATTACTGGTATAAGTTTTAATGTTAAACCAGTAGAAATACCAATGATAAGATCAGCTGAAGACAAATCATCTTCACTTAATTTATTATTTGGAGTAGAATCAATATCTTTGATTCCTTTTCTATTTGTTGCTTCTGCTATTTCAAAAGTATTATGAGCTAGACCTGTATTTTCTCCTGTCATACTCTTTAATAATACTAGTGTTACTTCTCTTTCTTCGCCAGGATTAATATACTCATTTACTAAATTTCTTGTATATAAAACACCACCTGGTTCCATATACCAACCAGAATTTAAAGTTTGATCAAAAGTAAAGTCGCTTGGCATATAATCAACTATTTTATTAACTTTTCCAGGAATTGATCCTTGGTTCTTAACAGTAATTGTATATTCAACAAATACTTTTGAGCCATTAACTATTTCCGGATTAATATCCACTTTTGCAAGTTTTCCATTTTCTACTACAATATTAGTATTTTCAGCTTTATTCTGAACTGTAATCTTAGAAACCTTAGCATCTAAACTTAAATCAAATACATTTTCATCTGTAAGAGATAAGTCCACACTTGAAATACTCTTTCCTTCTAAGTCAATATTGTCTGTTAGATTTTTCTTTTTTATGTTTAAAACTTTTGCATTATCATTTGTATTAATCCTATATTTACTTTGATCGTAATCGAATTTAACATAGTATTTTCCATCATCTTTATGTTTAAATTCATATCTTCCACCAACATTAGTTATAGTAGTTTCTATTAATTCATTAGTCACAGAATCAAATAAATTAACAACTATTCCATCTAAAACTTCCTCTTCTTCATCTTGTTTGTTGTTATTATTTCTATCTAGGAATGCCATACCTACTATTGAATGTCCTTCATCGTCTGATGTTTTCTCTATAGTTGTTTCATAGATTGCATCAGAAAGTGGAATTCCATTTAATAATAAGCTTAACTTATTATTAATACTATTATCAGTAGCTTCAACAGTTACATTTATAATTATTTTTGCATTTTCATGTGCTTTTAATTCTAATAAAACTGTATCTGCTAATTTAGCATCATAATATAGTTCACCTTTAGATGGTGTAACTACTTTTATATAATTTAGATTTTGATAACCGTAGCTCTTTAAATCTAATCCTATTGTATATAAATCGACATCACTTTGATTTATTATTTCATATTCATAATCTAAAGTTTCTCCCTCTTTAGAAAATCCAGTCTCATTATTTGTTATAGTTCTTACATCTAAAACAGGTTCATAATAAATAATTGGTTGTTCACTACTTATAGAATTTCCATTTATATTAATATGAGTAATTAGTTTTTCTATATTTTCAGACTTTCCAGTTCCTAAGTAATTAACTTTTAATTTGTATTCAATCATTACATATTTTTCTGGACTAAAATCTTCTATTGTAACATCAAAACTATGTTTATCTTCTGATATTGATGC
>OCVV011361695.1_pt1 | contig 18365 bp, 8 predicted proteins | sample 1539721 | NCBI WGS metagenome assembly OCVV01 (sample SAMN02144230, study PRJEB22623) | gut metagenome | biome: sheep rumen | host: Ovis aries | place: New Zealand | reverse complement strand
TGAAAGTAGATAATAAAGAGGTATCAGAAGTAAAATGGTTTGATATAGATAAAATGCCTAGAAGTATTCATGACCCAGATCAAAAAGTATTAGAAGATGTAATCCGTATCTTAAAATATCGTTAGGAGGTTTTATGAAAAGAACAAAGACAAGAAAAATAATGGTTGGTAATGTCCAAATAGGTGGACAAAATAAAGTAGTTATTCAATCAATGACAAATACTAAAACTTGTGATGTAGAAAGTACTGTAAATCAAATATTAGAATTAGAGTCAGTTGGTTGTGAAATAGTTAGAGTTGCATGTCCTACTGTTGAAGATGCTAAAGCTATTAAAGATATAAAAAAGAAGATTCATATTCCGATAGTTGCAGATATTCATTTTGATTATAAAATCGCCTTAGAAGCTATTAAAGCAGGCGTAGATAAAATCCGTATTAATCCAGGCAATATTGGTAGTGAGGAAAAAGTTAAAGCCGTAGTAGATGCATGCAAGAAAAAAAGTATTCCTATTCGAATAGGTGTTAACGCTGGATCACTAGAAAAAGATCTATTAGAAAAATATGGTCATCCAACTGCCGAAGCAATGGTAGAAAGCGCAAGACGTCATGTAGAAATACTAGAAAACTTAGACTTCTATGATATATGTATTTCACTAAAAGCATCAGACTTAGACTTATGTATAAAAGCCTATGAACTAGCAAGTAAAACATTTAATTATCCATTACATATTGGAATTACGGAAGCAGGTACCGCATTCTCAGGTACAGTTAAATCATCTATTGGTCTAGGAGTATTACTAAGAGAAGGAATAGGTGATACATTACGTGTTTCACTATCAGATAAACCAATAGAAGAAATAAAAGTATGTAAAGAAATATTAAAATGCTGCAATCTAATAAAATTACCAAAACTAGTATCTTGTCCAACTTGTGGTAGAACAAGAATTGACTTAATTCCAATGGCTAAAGAAGTAGAAGACTACTTACAAACGATCGATAAAGATATAACTGTAGCAGTAATGGGATGTGCCGTAAATGGGCCTGGAGAAGCAAGAGAAGCAGATATCGGAATAGCTGGTGGAATAGATGAAGGCCTAATTTTTAAGAAAGGGCAAGTAATTAAAAAAGTACCACAAAAAGATATTGTAAAAACATTAATTGAAGAAATAGAAAAGTCATTTTAAGAGGGACAACCCTCTTTTTTTAATACCCATTTATTGTCGAAAAAGCCTTTATAAGATATAATAAAGTAGGTGATTAAAATGTTTACAGAAGAAGCAAAAAAGTTTATAGAATTAGAAGTTACAAACATAGATGGTAGAGCAGACTCTAATTTTATAGTAGAGGATGTACCAAGAAAGATATATTGTTTAGAACAAGCACTAAGATTAAGTGAACATGTAGAAAGATTAAGTGGATTAAAAGATTCAATTGTTAATCAAATAGAATATATGGCCAAAAATAAGAAAGTTGATTCAATTGAAGAATTTGAAAAATCAGCACAATTTCTAGAACTATTTATATATTTAATTAATCCAGAAAAATTCGAAACTATTCAAGGAACTGCTGCTGGAAATAAAACTGCTGGTAACTCACAAGCAATACCAGATTATTTATATGAACTAAAAATGATCGATGAACAAAAACAAGTAGGATATCTACGTTGTACTTATAAAAATGCTGATTCTTATAAAACTTATTCTGATATGTTTAAAGTATTTGGAAATCTTTATTACATTCGTAATGAAGAAGCACATTCAGTAAGAATGTTATCTCCTACACAAGAATGGCAATATGTTAAAGAATTATTAATTTTATACTTAGAAGTAGCAGGACGCTATGAACAAAAATTAGCTACTGAAACAAATCGCATGGATCTAATTAAAGCTACTAGAGTAGAAGACTATTTAAAAGATGTTAAAGAAAAATATGAGTTAGATGCTTCTAAAAAATCATTAAAATATGTAGCTTTAGATGGTAGACAAACAAATACTAATTCAAAAGAATCATTAGTAACATTAATACGTAAAACAGATAATTGCAAAATAAAAATAATTGGTAATGCTGGTATGGGTAAAACTACTACTTTAAAATATTTAGCATATCAAGATATAAATGAACCAAAAGGTAGAACACCAGTAATTCTAGAATTAAAAGAAATAAGCCCAGTTGATAATACCATTCTTGGAATGATTGGTAATAATACGCACCTAGATTGTTCAGAAGATATGGTTAAAAAACTATTAGAAAATGGCTATATTAATTTATATATTGATGGTATTAATGAAATATATGATATTGAATTAAAGAAAAGTGTAGTAAGCCAAATTAATAGTATTATTACAACATACCCAAAAACAAAAGTAATTTTAACAGATCGTGAATCTAATAAGATAACTGTTACAGATAATGTAATTACATATATTATTGAACAATTAGATGATCAAAAAATAAAAGAATTTATAAAGAATAATACAAATGGTGATACTGAAATATCTAAAAAGGTACAAGATATTGTAGATAGTAATGAAACAATAAAAAATATGGTAAGAATACCATTTAGATTATATAAACTAATTACTATTATTAAAAATGGTAAAAATATACCAAAAACAATAGAAGAATTTGATATTGCATTCCGTAATGCCATTATCGAAAGAGAAGTAGAAGAAAAAGCATCTCAAGATGCAGATAATTTATTATTATATTTAGATAATATTATTTCATTAAATAAACAAGAATATAATAGAACAGAATTAATCGATATTATAAGTTATACAATTAAGGATAGAAATTTATCTAATACATCATCAGATGAAATAATTAAATTATTAATAGATTTACATATTATGGAAAAGGTTTCATTCCAAACATATCGTTTTGAAAATCAAGAACTACAAAAAACAAGTGAAGATAAAAAAGAAGAATCTGAAACAACAGATGTACAATTAGAGGGTATTATATAGAAAGCTGTGATAATTTGAATAATCAAGAGAAAATTGAATTTGCTAAACAACAAATAGATAAAGTAATATCATCTGGAAAAAGAAAAGAAGATGTTTATACAACAGTACTAAATACAGCTAAAAGTATCGATTTAGCAGATATTCTATTTCTAGATTTAATAGAACAAGATATTACAACATCTTTAAAAGTATTACAAAAAATTACTAATATTGAAGTAAAAGAAAGATTACAAGAATCTTTCTTTTCGTACTTGAAAAATCAACCTATAACAGAATATACAATATTAGGTTTATATACTTTAGGCAGAAGTTTCCAAGAATCATTCTTTTTAGAAAGAAAAGAATTATTAGATAATTTAACAGATATTGATGATTATGCATATGATGCATTAATCAAAGTACAAGAACATATTCTATATATAAATTATATTGAAATGTGTTATGCCTATACTGGAATAATTCCTGATAATACAGAAAAACTAATTAATTCAGATATTCGTACAAATAGTTTTATCCAAGAAAAATTAATGTCTATTGAAACAGAAATGTATGAAAGTGAAGACTATGATAATTTATTCTTTTTAGCTAGTTGTACAAATAGTTTAGACAATGTTAAAGAACTATTTAAAAATGATTCAAAGAATATTTATGAAATAGTAAAAAGAAAAAAATGTAAACAAAAAACATATTATTATGCTTACTTTATAGATAGTCAATTAACTGAATTAGAAAAAAGAATTAATTGGTATGAAAAACTAATTAAAGAAACAATTAATAAAAGAACCATTGCGGACCTAATTATTACGCGTTATCTAATTCGTCTATTAGAATTAGATAATAACTTACCATTTAGAAGATTAACTATATTACCAGATGACAGTACTAAAAAATATGTAGAACAAATCGATGAAGAAGATAAGTTTGAAATATTTAAATTACATGCAAAATTATTTAGTAAAACATATATGAATCCAGATAAATATAAGACTATCTGTGAAGAAGACCCAAAATGGAATCCATTCAAATCGATAGATACTTATGCTTATGAAAGAGTATTAGAAAATAAAAAAATTCCACAAATTACACATAATAGACCATTAATTAATTTTAGAAATATTGAAAGTGTTGCAAAATACTTAGAAAAAGAAAAAGAAGTCTTAAAACAAGAATCTATAGTATTTGCCAAAAGTGTAAAAAGTTCATTTGACAGTATAATAAGATTATATTTCACAAGTATCTTACACTATACAATACCGTTTGGAGAATTGTTAGAAAACTTTAATAAAATACGTTCTAAAGGAGATTTCTTCTTAATATATAATACTTTAATTGAAGGTATATTTGAGTATGAAAATGATGAATTATATTTAAATACTCAATATGGTAAATTAAGAATAACTTATACTGAAGAAAGTAATCTAGAAAGTAGAATAACTCCATGTACTACTGCTTATGTAAATATATCTTCTTATGGGTTTGATACTAGACAATTCCGTATTGTTAATTTCGTACCTCAAGCAAACGATAATAATTATAAATACGCTGTTGTAGTATCAAGAAAAGTAAGAAGAGGCGAAGACTATGCGATGCAAATAGAAGAAATAGAAAGACCTAATTTGTTTTCCAGCCTTTGTAGAGCAGATGTTTTAACAGGAATATACTGTTATTTAAAAACTAATACTAAATCACATATTGTAAAAAATGAATTAAAACAAATTCTTAAATTTAGGTCTGATCATTTAGATGATGATAATATAAATAAATATTATTATGAATATATTCTAGGAAGAGATAAAGAAAAAACTATTGAAAATATTGCAGAATGCATAAGAACTATGTTAGATAAATACTCATTCCGTTCTACAGAAGATCTAACTAGATATAAAGACTTTGATCAATTCCGTACTAATGCTCAGTTAATATTCCGTTTCTTAAAAGAATTTGATGAAGATTTCTATAAAGACTTACTTAATTATTTAGATAATAATGATTTACTAAGTATCACATATATAGATACAAATAAAGATTACTATAAAGAATTATTAGAAAAAAAGAATGAATTTATAAGAGAATTCTATAAAGTATATCCAACATATTCATACCAGCTACAAGATATAAAAGAACTTTCAAAAGATAAAAAAGACGATTTAAAACTATACTTATATTTAAAAATTCTATCTAAAGATCTACGTAATTACGATGATTTAGAAAATGATATATTAAATAGTTTTAAAGAAGATAATAGATTTATTGAATGGATTAAACGAATAGATCTAAATATCCAATTAATGAATAAAGAAAACTTACTATATCCATTAAAAGGCTTACCATATACTAGTGAAGATGAAGATAAAAAGAACTTTATAGAACTAGCACATAAACTACTAGACTATAGTGAAGAACCAATTGTTGGTACTACATTAAAAGAATTAATAAGAAGTATCCAATACTCAATTTCAGATGAGAGGTTAAAAAGAATAGAAGAATTATCTTTAATGGAATTACCTAAAAGTGAAAAGATGGAGTTAGTTATTCCATTAATAGAAGCTTTAGAAAATACAAATTGTACACCTATCAGTAGATTAAATTTACTAAAAGCATTAGGTAAAAATAATCCATTCTACAGTAATGTTCATTTTACAAAAAATGAATTAAAAGGGATAGATAGAGAATTAAATATAAAGATTAATTCAATTGCGGCAGCACTAACAAAAGAACAAAAAATAGATTTATACTTCTTATCTCCACAACATCTACTAGTAGATACATATATTTTTGCTCAACAAAATAAAGAAGAAATAGTAAAAACAAATTATCTAATAAAAGGTACAGTAAACATAAATAATCGTGGAGGTAAAATGGCAATTTACCCAACAAATGTCTTATGTAAAGAAACTCATCTACTATGTAATATAAATACAATAAAAAATGATGATTTTAGTATTATTCCACACTATGATGAAATATCATTTAGAATAACTGGACTTAAAGATAGATTTATCTACGTAGAACCAGTTTTATCATTTGAAAAAGTAGAAGAACAATTAAAAAAATCATTAGATAATTATTCATATTTCGAATCATTATATCGTGAAGAAAAAGAACAAATATTAATGCATTATTGTAGAAAAGATGTAGTAAAAGCATATGAATTTGATAAAGATAAAATAATATCTCAAGATACGTACCTAGATATTGCGAAAATAATGAGTACATATTCTATCTCAGGAACAGATTATTTATACTTAACTTTATTATTAGATAAAAAAGAATTATTTAATGAAAGATTCCTAAAAATTAATAAAATAAATGAAAGACAAGAAGCGTGTCTAGCACTACAAAGAAAAATACTTGAGTGTAATGAACCTATATGTTTTGATAGATTAATAATTTATTTAAATGAATTAAACTGTCTACATGATGTATTCTTATTAGAAGAAGCAAAAGAAAAGTATAAAGATAGAGAAGTATTTATAAATAATTATAAAAAATATAATGAAGCTGGATTAGTAGAAAGTGGCTTAAGAACATACGATTTAAAAGAGTTTATTTCTATAAAATCTCTAGAATTTGAAAAAGTATTTACCTCATATGGAGTAGACCAATATCTAGAAAAATATATGAATCATTCATATCCTACAGATAATGAAATAGGATATACACAATTCTTAATATATCAATTAATTACATTAAGAAAAGAAATAAAAGATGAATACTATAAATATCTAAAAGAGAAAAAAGAAATAATAGGTTTAAAAGAAGTAGTTAATGATAAGATATCAAATAACGATGTTAAACAAGCATTCAAAGTATTAAAAGAAAAAGCAAATAGTTATGAAGATTATCAAAAAATAATTGAATATGCTAAAATATTCCCATTCATGACAGAAGAACTAGAGAAATTAATTGCAGAAGATAGATCACTATATCCATTATTAAATGAAATAGCAATAGATAAAAATGCCTTGCTATACTTAGAAAAACGTTTAACTCAAGATTATAATATATTAAAGAAAACAGGAATATATTCACCATATTATATTAAAATTATAGAATTTGTTAATAATATAATTAATAAATTAGAATTATATAAAACACTAGACAGAAAAGAAGAAGCACAACAAGTTATAGATTTCTTATTAAAGAATATTATTCATGTAAAAAGTATTATTAGATCAGAAGAATATTATCCATATCTTACAGATAATCAAATAAAATTAATAAAAGAACAAACTAAAACATCTAAGACTAAATTAGAAGAGTCAATTAAAATAATACCTAATTCTTTCAATTTAACAAAATTATTTAATTCAGAATTTTATAAAGAATTTGTTGATTTTTGTTATAACATAGAAGATCTAAATAAAAATAATGCATCAAAAGAAGAAGTAATAGAAGAAATTAAAAAAATAGAAGAAGTGCTAGAGCAAGAATCAAATAAAAATATATGGGTTAATATTTTATTCTTTCAATTTAAAATATATGGACTTTTAAATGAAGAATTGTTATATACGCAAACATTAAAAGATAATTATTTAAAATTTATTAATGAGAATAGAGAAGATATAATAAGAAAACAATATTTAAAAAATATAAAGAAATATTTTGAATTAGATGAAGAAGATTTAACTTTATATAAAGAATTCGTTGAAAGCCCTAAAAAGGAACTAACTAAGATTGCGAATAAATATAGAACGTATTATAAGAAGAATAGATTTGTTAAAGAAATCTCATTCCAAAAAAATCTCTTTGATAAATTCTATGAGTTCTTCAATACTCTAAAATTATTAAGAAATAATAATCCAAAAGGTTTAAATCGAATGCTAGAAACACTAGTCTATGTAAGCATGTTAGATAAGTCTTTTGTTCCAGAAGGAATCGATGTAAGTAAATATACACAAGAACAATTAGAATCAAGTAAAACAAAAATAATAGATGCTGATTATTATTTATTAGATAACTATTCTAAACAAGAACAAGTCATCCTAGATGGTGCAAATGCTAAATACAAATATTACATCTATTTAGTTTTATGTTATTGGAATAAGAAAAAAATAGATTATAAAATAGATCTAGTATGGAATGAAGAAATATCTAATATGTTAAAAGATTTTATTGTAATTGCTTTATATGAAGGTATTAATGTAGAAGAATTCTTAGATTCATTAGAAGAAAATGATATAAGAACAATTATCGATGAAGATACTTTTAATAATGTTTATGTATCCGCAGTAAAAGAAGCTTTTGCAATAACAGAACAAAAAACTGAGTGGTCTATAACTAGTAGAGTATTAAATGTATTAAAAAAGAATCCATTAGAAAAGAAAGATAAAAAAGTACTAAAAGAAGTATTGGTAAATAAATTTTCAGAAGAACAGTTTGATATAGTAAAATCATATTTTGATATTGAAATTAAACCTAAAGAAATAATTCAATAAAATAATAAAAAGGATATACGATTCAATTAACTATAAAATTAGAAACAATAAATACACCGTTGTTCCAATTAATTAAATATAAAAAGATATAGTCAAATATATCTTTTTATTATGCTATAATCTAAATAGCGAGGTGCGTATATGAAATTAATTATAAAAGGTAATAAAACAGAAAAAGATAAAAACTTTTATGATGAATTCTTATTTGTTGCAACATTTCATAAAAGAGTAAGAAAAAGACCAGATAAGAAAACACGAAAATTAAGTACTAATTATAAAATCGGATTAGGAATATGCATTGGTTATTCCATACTATTAACTATATTGGGACTATCTGTAGGTTTTGACTTTATAGATTATGTTTTTATAGGAATGTTTGTAATATTAGGAGTAATCTACATTAGAAGTTTATCTATAGTAAACCAAAGATTAAAACTATATATGGATAATAGAGGAGAAACTATTTTTGAAATAACAAATAAAGAAGTTAAAGTAGAAAAAGAAACACAAAAACTACAATTAAACTGGGATTCTATTCAATATGTAATAGTTAATAAATACTCAGTTACATTCTTACCAAAGGATGAAACTATACTAATGATTGGTGTTAGTACAGAATATAAAGACGAAATAATAAATGAAATTAAAAAACTAAATAAAGAAGAATTATTAATTGATAATACCGAAAAATATAAATAGTGAGGATTTATGAAAAGGGAACAAAAAGTGCTTATAACTATATCAGCGCTTAAGAGTATTATGTCTATTTTCTTAGGACCATTCTTAACAGCTTATTTTTTAAAAACAAGTGCAGAAGGAGTCATGTTTATTTCTGAATATTACATGATTTCTTATTTTCTTCTTGGCGTTTTAACATTGATAATAGCAGTTATTGTTAATCGTAAATATAGAATCGAAATGTATAGATTCGGAGTAATATTTAATTTTATATATATGTTAAGTATTGTTCTATTACAAGAAAAAATAATAAAGTTTATTCCCATAGTAGCAATATTAAATGGTATAGCTTTAGCAACATATTGGTATCCATATAATATATTTATGGCAAGTAAAATAGATAATAAAGATCGTATGAAGTTTTCAACAATAAATAATATTGTTAACTCTATAATAGGTATAATTACACCTATACTTTTAGGAGCAATAATAACAACTTCTAATTTTGAAACTACTGCTATTATTATTGCTATTCTATCAGCATTAGTTATAGTCTTATCATTCTTTATTAAAACAGAAAAAGATTACAATTTACCAGATGTAACATATAAAGATACTTGGAACTATTTAAAAAAATATAAAGCAATTAGAAAAGTATATTTTACTGAACTATTAAAAGGTCTTGCGGCAAGTGAAGGAGCTTTAGGAATATTAACTACAGTAATAATATTTAATTCTTTTAAAACAGATATGAACTTAGGTATTATTACATCTATCGCAACAGTTTTAAAAATATTATATATTGAACTTTATAGAAAAAAATGGAAAGGTACTAAAGAAAAAGGTATTATTATTTTCTCTAGTATAATTCCAGCTATTTCATTACTATTGTTATTAGTATTCCCAACTAATATTACTATGGTTTTATATAATATATGTTTTACTGTATTTACTGGATTATTAGGTATGATAGGTGAAATTAGAGCATATAATATTTGTAATAGTAATTTAATGGATGATGATAAACAAATAGAATTTTTAGCTATTAAAGAATTAATATTAAATATTGGTAGAGTTTTAAGTTATGAATTAGTTATTATTTTAACTTTCTTAAAGATACCAAATGCTTTAAATGTTTTACTAATAATATTAACTGTTACAATGGTATATATGGGTTATAGTATTGGTAAATTAAATAAATATGAGTCTGTTCAAAAGAAGGAGGAAGAAGTTATATGACAGTAGAAGAAGCAATTAAAAAAAGAGATTCAGTTCGTATTTTTTCTAATCAAAAAGTTGAAACAGAAAAAATTAAAAAGATATTAGAAGCAGGTAGATTAGCTCCAACTGCCAAGAATTTACAACCTGTAAAAATTTATGTATTAGATTCAGCAGGAGCAAGAGAAAAATTAGATAAAGCAACTAAGTTTAGATATGGTGCACAAACATCTATATTAGTATGTGGAAATAAGGATGAAGCATGGGTAAATGATAGAGAAAACTATCCAGCTGCAGAAGTTGATTGTGCAATTATCACAACTCATATGATGTTAGAAGCAACTTCTTTAGGTGTTGATACTACATGGATAAGATTATTTGATTCACAAGTACTAAGAGAAGAATTTGATATTCCAGATAATATCTTCCCAGTAGCACTATTAAATATTGGATATAGAGAAAGAGATTATAAATCAAGTCCACTTCATTTTAAAAGAAAAAGTATTGATGAAATCGTAGAATATAAATAATCTGCATAAGATATAGTATAAATATGTAAAATAAAAGATTAATCTAAAAAGTTAATCTTTTTATTATGCTATAATGAGTTTGGAGTGATATATATGAAAAGAGCAACCATCCTTGAAGTTAATACAACTAAGTTTTTAAATAACTTAAAAAATATAAAAGATTATGTTGGTGATAAAGAATTAATGCCAGTAATTAAGGCTAATGGATATGGAACTAATATTAATAAAAATTTATCTGTTATTAATAATTTTAATATTGTAGCTGTGGCTATGGTTGAAGAAGCAGTTTATTTAAGAGAATTAGGTTATGAAAAGGAAATATTTGTACTTAATCAACCAGTAGTAGAAGAAATAGAAGATATAAATAAATATAACTTAATAGTAGGTGTAAGTGAAAAAACATTTATTGAAAATATTAATATACCAATAAGAGTACATTTAGAAATAGAAACAGGAATGAATCGTACTGGTATTCAATTAGATAAAATAAATAATTATATTTCTATGATTAAATCTAATAAAAATATTATTGTAGAAGGAGTATATACGCATCTATCAAGTGCGGATTATGATTCCGAATATACAAATAAACAACTAGATACATTCAAAAAAGCAGTATCAATTTTAAAAGAACATTTTAATTTAAAATATATCCATTCAAGTGCCTCTAATGGTTTATTAAACTACGATGATGGAGTTTCAAATCTAGTACGTCCAGGTCTAATAATGTATGGTTACGAATCATATGAAGGTGTAAAAAAACAAATTGAAATAGAACCTATCGCAAAATTAAAAACGCATATTGTTTATTTAAAAGAAGTAGAAAAAGGACAAGCAATTAGTTATTCACAAAAGTTTGTATCTGATAAGAAAATGAAAGTTGCTACAATTCCTATAGGATATGCTGATGGTTATCGAAGAGAGTTAACTAACAAGGGTGAAGTAGTTGTAAAAGGACATAAATGTAGAGTATTAGGCAGTGTATGTATGGATAGTTGTATGATAGATGTAACTGATCTAGATGTCCAAGTTGGTGATGAAGTATATGTCTTTGATAATGACCTAGTAACATTAGAAGATATTGCAGAAAAATGTAATACAATCAACTATGAAATATTAAGTACAATTTCATATCGAGTACCACGAATTTTTATAGAAGAATAAATCTCTTGAAAAAGAGATTTTTTTATTGCTAAAATACCCAATTCACTTGCAATATTTGGTATAATATAAGATGAGTAAAAATAGACAAAAAAGGTAGGTGATGAGCATGAAAAAACTAAAGTGGAATCGCAAACTTTCTATACTTGTTTTAATCATGTTTATCACTGTATCTTTCGCATCTTTCAATACGAATCTATTCATCGATGGTAAAGCATACGTAAGAGTAGATAGAGATATTAGAATTACTGATATTCATCTTTTAGAAACTGAATACAATGGGTACGAAAATGTTAGTTCCGAATATACAAATAGAACTATTTCTACAGATGTATCATTACCTAGACAAGCAAGTTCACTAACTTATGAAGTAACTATTTCTAATGTATCAGATCGTCGTTATAAAATCACAGATATTATAGAAGATTCATATGACAATAGAGATGTTAAATATGAACTATTAGATGCATCGATAGGTAATATTGTAGAACCACACACAACTAAAACATTTAGAGTTAAGTTTACTAACAATACAACTGTCGTAGAAGAAGATGATGTATATCAAACTTTAACTTATACATTTGATTACACAGGTGGAGAACAAGAGTTTATAGTACCATATGATGGTGACTATACATTAGAAGTGTGGGGTGCACAAGGTGGCAGTACAGGAACATATAATGATGAATCATATATAGGTGGATATGGAGGATATTCTAAAGGAACTATTCATCTACAAAAAAATAAAACAATATATATAAACGTTGGAGGGAAAGGTGCAAAGACTAACACAGTAAAGAAGACAATAGAGGGAGGATATAATGGTGGAGGAAAAGGTCTACAAGAAGTATCTTCAGTACACACTTCATCAGGTGGAGGTGCAACATCAATTTCCTATTACAAAGGAACATTAAATAAGCAAGAAAATCATATAGATAGTATTATCATCGTTGCCGGTGGTGGTGGCGGAAGCTATCATGAAAATCAAGATAAAGGCGATGGTGGTTCAGCAGGAGGATATATTGGATCAACATCTGAGAATTATGTAACAAGAAGAACTCATGCTACACAAGCGACAGGAGGTAGTCAATCATCAGGTGGTAGTTATGGATTGTGCTATAACAGTTCATATGCAGGAATTGATTCGGGATCGAATGGATCATTTGGTCAAGGTGGTAACTACAATGAAGAAACAACATATGATGTCCGTATCTCTGGCGGCGGAGGTGGCTTCTATGGTGGAGGTGCTGGATATCAATCACCAGGAGCTGGTGGTTCTGGATATATAGGAAACACTAATCTATCAAATAAAGAAATGTATTGTTATCATTGTCAAGAGTCGTCAGAATCCACAACTAAAACTATTACTACTGAAAATCACTCATCAACACCAACTTCAGAGTATGCAAAAGAAGGAAATGGTTATGCAAAGATAACAATTACTAGAAAAATAGAAGATGGTAGTGAATATGATTTTGACTATACAGGAGGAGAACAAACTTTCACTGCACCATATTCTGGATCGTATAAATTAGAGGTTTGGGGTTCACAAGGTGGAAAAACAACAACTACTACAGATACAAACGGTTATGCTGGATACGGTGGATATGCAACTGGAGTAATTAATCTAGATAAGAGTAGTACCATCTATGTAAACGTTGGTGGAGTAAATTATAATGGTGGTGGAAATACAAAAAGTACTACCATAGCATATGGTGGAGGTGCTACACATATTGCGTTAGAAAGTGGACTTCTTTCAACTTTTGAAAATAAAATAGATAAAATATTAATTGTTGCTGGAGGTGGCGGTGGAACTGAAAAAGCTAAAGCAGGCTCTGGTGGAGGTTTTAAAGGAACTGACTCAACTAAATATAATAGTTCACATCAAGGAATTGCACATGGTGGAACACAAACCGAAGGTGGATTAGGGGCAACTAACAATGGTTACGCTGCTACAGAAAATAATAATGGTTCTTTCGGTCAAGGTGGAAGTGGTATGGGTGCTGATGCTGCCGGAGGTGGCGGAGGCGGCTTCTACGGTGGTGGAGGAATAACATACGTTGGTGCCGGAGGTGGTGGTTCAGGTTATATAGGTAACCCACTTCTATCTAATAAAATAATGTACTGCTACCAATGTGAAGAGTCACAAGAGATTAGTACGCGAACGGTTAGTACAAACTCACATTCTAAGGAGCCTAAACAAAACCAAGCAAAAGAAGGAAAAGGATACTCAAGAATTACTTTATTAAAAAGAACAATTAATAGAACAAAATTAACATTAGATTTTACATTTGAAGAATATGTAAATGGAAGTGAATTTACATTTGGATACACAGGAGCACCACAAGAATTTGTAGTACCAAAAACAGGCTACTATCAAATTGAATTATGGGGAGCGTCAGGAAATAATCATAAGAATGAATATGTGGAAGAACACCAAGTATATGGAGGTTACACATCAGGAAAAATAAAACTTAATAAAGGAGAAATTCTATATATATATGTAGGAGGTCAATCAAAAAGATTTAATTCAACATCAGCAAACGTTGGCATGGTTAGTGGTGGAGCTACAGACATAAGATTAAAGAGTACAACGAATTGGTATGATCTCGAATCACTTTCATCACGAATAATGGTAGCTGGTGGAGCAGGACAAGTATATGGAGATGGTTCTGCCATTGCAGCGGGTGCTGCCGGAGGCTTAAATGCATATACTATTTTAGGAAATCATCAAATAGTATCGCCAACTCAAACATCAGCAGGCCAAGGAAGTACTTTTAATGGAGCTAACGAATTTCAATATACTGGAGGAAATGGTTCGTTCGGAGTTGGAGGTACATCAGCAAATCAGCGTACAGGGGAAGGTCTTATTAATGGTTATGGATATAGTTGTGGTGCCGGCGGATACTATGGTGGTGGCGGTGCCCCATCAGGTGGTTCTGGAAATTCATTTATATCCGGACATAATGGATGTGTAGCTATTACTGCTGAATCAGATACAACACCTCGAAATGATTCTAATGGTGTTGAATGTGCAAATGGTACTACAGATATAACTTGTTCAAAACATTACAGTGATTATGTATTTAGTGATACAAAAATGATTGATGGAAAAGGTTATGAATGGACTACTGAAGTAGGAACAGAAGTAGTAGGTATGCCAACACATGACGGAACATCTACTATGACCGGTAATGATGGAGATGGTTTCGCCAAAATAACATGTCTTGAAGAAATTACTGACTATGGTTTCGATTATACAGGAGATGTCCAAGAATTTGTTGCTCCATATAATGGAATATATAAAGTTGAACTTTGGGGAGCACAAGGTGGCTCTTTAGATGGTACTACAGGTTTGGGTGGTTACACTACAGGAAATATAGAACTATCAAAAAATGAAAAATTATATATTGCAGTAGGAGGAGAAGGAGAATCTATTCTAACTGCAACAGGGTATGAAAATAAAGGTGGATATAATGGTGGAGGATCTTCAAGTTTCCATGAAGGAATGAGTAATGCATCAAAGAAATATGCAGGTTTTGGTGGTGGAGGAGCCACTCACATATCTACCAAAAATAGAGGAGAGTTAAAGAATTTCACTGACAATAGAGAGGAAATATTAATGGTCGCTGGCGGAGGCGGCGGAGATAGTAGAGGAAATGCTGAAGGCGTTCCAGTAGGTGCTGGTGGTGCTGGAGGAGGAACTATATCTGGACATGGCTTGAAAGTTACCGGAGCTGCACTTGAACCGCCAGAAAATGCTACACAAGAAAGTGGATATGCATTTGGAGTTGGTGAATCATTAATTCAATATACAGATAGCAATAATACTGGAAAATATGTAAGTCAAAACTCGTTAGGAAACTGCGGAGGCGGAGGCGGCGGTGGCTGGTATGGTGGTTACACATATCATGCTTGTAGAGCTCCTGGTGCTTCTGGTGGAAGTGGTTACATAAAATCAAATTTATTCACTGACTATCAAATGTTTTGTTATCAAGATTGTTCTGGTGATAATACAACAATTACGGAAAAATATGGACATGCCAAATCTGAATATGCAAATACCGGTAATGGTTATGCAAGAATTACATTAATGGAAAAATTCGATACATATAAAATTAGTTATGACTTAGATGGAGGAACTATAAAAAATTCAAGAAAATCTTATAGCGCCTTTGATAATGACATAACTTTAGGAACACCAACAAAAGAAGGTTATGACTTTGTTGGCTGGACAGGAGGAAAGAATCTATTTAATAAAGATGCTGTTACAACAGGAATAGAATTACAACAAGCTGGAAATACAACAAATAAGAGCGGATGGTATACGAGTGAGTACATACCAGTAAAACCTAATACAAAATATGTAATTTCAGGAAGTAAAACACAAGGAAAATTAAATTGCTTTTACGACGAAAATAAGGAGTTTGTTGAAACGATTACCGCAGTAACTGGTGTAATAGAAAGTCCAGCAAATGCCAAATACTTAAGAATTAATGGAGTAGTATCAGAAATAAATACAATTCAAATAGAGGAAAATTCATACAAAACAGATTTTGAACCATATATTTCTACACCCACAACAAATGTTACAATAACTAGTGGTTCAAAAGGTAATAGAATATATCATGCAGTTTGGACTCCTAAATATTATATTGAATACAATTTAGATGGTGGTACTATTACAAATGCTCCTGAATCATATAATGTTAATTCTAGTAGTATAACTATTCCAACTCCTACAAAGAAAGACTATAAATTCTTAGGTTGGACTGGTGGAAAAAATTTATTAAAAATGACCGATGCAACTACACAAATGGGTGGAATAACAGTAACAATAAAAGATAATGAAATAATCCTTAACGGCACTACAACTAATGAAATAAGCGCTAGAAGTGATTTTTGGAAAAATAACATGGTATTTAACGCACCTGAAGAAGATAAATACTATTATAAATTCACTAACTCAATAGAAGGTGGTAATTATGGATTTTATGAAGGAGAAGATACAACTACTTATGTACAAGGAAGTAGTTTAAGTCAAGGAGAACATTATTTTGGTATTTATATTCCACAAGGAATAACATTTAATAACTTTAAAACAAAACCAATGGTTGAAAAAGGATATTCCACTGAGTTTGAAAATATAATTTCAACTCCAACAAAGAACATAACAATACCAGCTGGAAGTAAAGGAAATAGAAGCTATACTGCTGTATGGAAAAGAATTGTTAAGTTAGATGTTAATGTTTACTACAATGGAGAGAGAATTGATGCTGAAGAAAAAGTAAAATATGATGTATACGTAGATGGTGAACGTAAAGCTCTACAAGTAAGTGACTATTATGTAGATCAATTAGAAGGCTCAACGTACTTAATAAATAATTTTACATATGATACTGAAAAATATGTAATTAATGAAGAAAGCAAAACAGGAACGATTCCGGGGACAGCATCATATCATGGAGTAACAATTTATTTAACAACTAAAACCACATAAAAAAAGACTACTTTGAGTAGTCCTTTTTTGTTTGATGATAAATATAGATTAGAATAGGGAATGCTGTAAATAATGGATAAGCATATCTTACTATCGCAACAGGTGCTAACATATTAGTTCCCATATAAAGAATTAATAATAATAGTGGTAAGAATAATTTATAATTCTTTTTATATAAAGTATATATTGATACAAATAATAAAACTATAAAGTAAAATGCCATATTCATAAATATATCTAATAATGGTATTTTTTGATAATCCGCATCTACAACTAATTTATATATAGCATTTCCATTAAATTTACAATTATTATCTCTATCTATAGAATTATCAACTTCTTTTATACAATTAACTTCTATATAAGTTTTAGTTTCTGGATCAGGTAATTTATCAAATAAATAATAAAAACTATAAGTATTATCTAATACAGAATCTATAAATGTATTTGGATTATTTAACAATAAATGAGTATATAACTTAATATATTTACTCTTATTACCTAATAATTCTTCTGTATTAAAATTACTTTTAACAGGATCACTTAAATGAGAATTATAGTTCTTTAAAGAATTATTTAAAAATAAGTTTTCCACAGTAGTTTTATCTTCACTAGTTAGATTATCTTTGTGATATGTTCTAGCGAACTGTTGAACAACGAAACTAAACATCTCAACTCTAGGTCCATTTTCTATTTTAAATACGTAAGTAAGTGTCTTATCGTAGACAAATACTATTGCTAGAATTGATAAAAATAATATAATTAATTTTTTAAAATATTTTCTAAAGAACAATAATATAAATGGAATAAAAACTATAAATGCATAAAGCATATTATTTCTAAAAGATATTAATAAAACTGTAAATAGAATAGTA
>OCVV011332143.1_pt1 | contig 18371 bp, 19 predicted proteins | sample 1539721 | NCBI WGS metagenome assembly OCVV01 (sample SAMN02144230, study PRJEB22623) | gut metagenome | biome: sheep rumen | host: Ovis aries | place: New Zealand | reverse complement strand
ACATTATTGATAATTAAATTATTATTAAATAAGTAATATATTAAAATTAATAATAATATAATAAGTATTAGTATGTTTTTATAATTTTTTTTCATATTTTCTCTTTTCTTTGGTATAATTGGTTTAAGGTGAAGATAAATGTTTAAAAGATTTATAAATTACGTAATAAGTTTTATTAAAGAAGAGTATAAGTTTCTTTTATTATTAATTCTTCTCTTAATTATATGTGAGTACCCAATTAATTATTATATTACTACTGGTGGTGGTATTAGTGATGTATCTTCTAGAATTATTGTTGCTAAAAAGAAAAAATCTTCTGGAAGTTTTAATATTAGTTATGTGGAGGAGTTACGTGGTACATTACTTACGTATGGTTTGAGTTATATTATACCAACTTGGGAAAGAGAATCAGCAGATAATTATAAATACGTTGAAGATGAAAGTGTAGAAGATATTAATTTTCGTAGTGACTTAGATTTGAAGGTTGCTAATAGTACGGCTACATATTGGGCTTATACTTTAGCAAATAAACATGTAAAAGAGATTTCATCAAAAATATATGTTATTATGATTGATAATGATAAATATAATAATCCTTTGAAAATACAAGATGAATTAATTTCAATTGATGGAAATAAGTTTTTAAGTTTAGATGAGTATAAAAATTACATACAAACTAAAAGTAAAGGGGATAAGGTCATAATAAGAGTAAAAAGAAAGAATAAAGAAAAAAATCTTTCATGTACAGTATATGAAGATGATAATAAAAAACTAATTGGTGTAGGATTACAAATGTTAAAAGAATATAAAACAGAACCAATAGTAAAAATAAGATTTAAAAAAAGTGAATCTGGACCATCAGGTGGTCTAATTACGACACTTGAAATTTATAATCAATTAACAAAAAAGGATTTAACTAATGGACATATAATCGCAGGAACTGGTACTATTGAAGAAGATGGTGAAATTGGTCAAATTGGTGGTGTAAAATACAAACTATTAGGTGCAGAAAAGGGAAAAGCAGATTACTTCTTGGTACCAGCAGGAGATAATTATAAAGAGGCGAAAGCGTATAAGAAAAAGAAGAATTTAAAAATAAAATTAATAAAAGTAAAAAATATTAAAGAAGCTATAACAAAATTAAAAAAATTAAAATAGTGCGTGGAAGGAATTATAGAGTATGAAGAGGATAATTAAATTATTATTAATTGGTTTGTTATTGGTGACTTATCAAGTAAATGCTGCAGAATTTAAAGCAATGGAATTAATTCCAGTAAATGAAAAAAGCAATGCCACAGTTACAACAGATCATTTTAAGTATATTGATATTAATTATAATAAAAATAATAATAATATTAGTTTTGGAACAATTAGAAATATTTCATCTGAAAAAAGATTTATTACTGTAACTATTGGTTTATTTGATAGTAAATCAGAAAATATTGGTACAATAAATTATTGCGCTAAAGATGAAAATGAAAATGGTCTTGCTGGAGCAGAGTTGGATATAAATCAAGGGATTTCCTATACTATTTCAGTAGATAAGACATATTTAGCAAAAAATAAAAACTTTAATAATATAAAATATATTAGTATACTAAGTGATAATATTAATTGTAATACTGGTAATGCTTTAGAATATGTTGGACAGAAAGTAGATAAAATTGGTCAAGCTAAGAATAATACTTTAAATAATAGTGAAAAATTATTTGTAAAAATTTTAATATTAATTGGTGGAGTTGGACTTTTTGTTTTTATCTATAATTATATCTTTTCTACTAAATATCAAAACATTGATGGTGAAGATGTTAGAGAAGACTATAACAAATTAAATAAAAAATTAGCTAGACAAAGGGAATATGATGCAATAAATAATCCACCTAAACCTAAACCGGTTAAAAAAAATAAATCGGATAAAGTAATTGCTGAAGAACAATTAGAAAAAAGCAAAGAAAATACTAATTCTTCAGATTTACATAATTTTTATAAATAAAGGAAATGATTTTATGAAGAAGAGATACCTTATAATATTATTTCCCATAATTCTAATAATTATTGGAATAATAATATATTTTGACAATTTTATTTCAGAAAAAGCAATAAATAAAAAGAATAATGCTAATATAATAATAAATAAAAAGAATATTGATACAATTATTAAAAATGATTTATTTAGTGAAAATTTAACTAAAAGTGATATTAAAAAAATATATGGTTATAATATTTCTGATATTATTATTCCTTTTGGTAAAGAAAGCTATTTAGAAAATAAACCAGATGAGTATATAATTAAAGAATATAATTTGAATGTGTATGAAGAATTGATTGATAAATATAAATTAAATGTTAGAAAAAGATTTTTAGATAGTATGAAATATGAATATAAAGAAAATTCTAATGGTAATTTAAATTTCAAAATAATTCCTTGGTATTATTTTTATTATTCAACTGATTTAAATGCTTTAACTGATTATATTTTGACTTATATTAATTATGATAAAAATAAAATAGAATCAAATAATGATGAATATTTAGCTTACGAGTATCAGGCTAAAGCAATTTCTGTAATGATTATGGATGCTTATTTGGAAAATTATGATAATACAGATAATGATATAATAAACTTTTCAATGAAATTTAATAAAGAGAATGTTGAAAAAAATGAAATGTATAATTTACTAATAAGTATGGAGGGATTAAATTCAGAAAAGGCTAATTTAAAATATGGTACTGAAGAGCGTCAACAAGAAAGAGTAGCAAAATATCTAGATGAATCGTTTTCTAAAGGAATAGTTGATAAGACAAACCCTTTAAAAATAAGATAGTGAAAGTGTGTGAAGTGTATGAATGAAAAAAATGGTTTTACGTTGGTTGAATTATTGGTAACAATGATAATTTTAGGTATAATTAGTGCTTTAGCTTTTCCTATGTTAAGAGGGCTTAAAGAAAGTAATGATAAAAGAAAGTATAAAGCTTATTCTGATTCTGTTTTATTAAGTGCAAAACTATATGTTGATTCATATGGTGAAGATTTATTTGGTAGAAGAAGATCAGGCGTTCAATGTATTGAGTATAAAGATTTAAAAAATAAGATGCTGCTAAAAGATATTGGAGATAATAACATTTCTTGTAATTCTTCAGATACAGTTGTTCAAGTAACTAAATTAAATGATATTTATGTTTATGATGTTAGATTAGGTTGTGGTGATAAGAATGCAAATAATAATCCATTAGAAGGTAATGAAATTAAAACTTATTATCCTTCAAATAAAAAAATGGATTGTAGTGAACTTTCTACTTTACAATATAGTTTAAATTTTGATCCTTTAAATCATAAAAATTATGATAAAAGAAGTTTATCTGTTACTATTTCTCTTACAAGTTTAACTGGAATAAATAATAATTATAATGAACTTTTTTATAAATGGACAAAAAATGTTGATGGAAGTGCTGGTGAATGGAAAAAATTAAATTTTGATATCCCATCAACAAAGAAGCAATTAAATGATTTAAAGTCCGGTATAATTAAGAAAATAGTTGTAAAAAAAGACTTAATGATACCAAAACAAACAGGATCATGGTATTTAGTTGTAGAAGAAAGAGGAATTCAAAATGCTGTTGGAGATAGAATTACAATTGATGGTGAAAATCCAAAAATAGGTGGTCCATATATGATAGATAGGACTCCTCCTACGTTTTCTGTTGGATATGAAAATAATGATTCATCATGGGCTCAAAGTAAAACAGTAGAAATATTTAACTCAAATGATGATGGTAAATTACCAGAAAAACCATATTCATTTGATAATGGTAAAACTTGGGAAAGCAATGTTAAAAAAACATATACAAATAATCAAAAAATTACTGTAGTTGTAAAAGACTTAGCTGGCAATATATCAAAAAAGGTATTTACTATTGATAAAGTTGATAGAATTTCTCCTGTTTGTCAAGTTTTAAAATCAAATCTTAATAGTACAAATGGAGTAACAGCAAGTTTTAAATGCTCTGATTCACAAAGTGGAGTTGCTAGATGTGAACCAACACATAATAATTTAAAAGCAAGTGTTTCATATACAATTTCAGATAATGCTGGAAATAAGGCTCTTTGTAAAGTAACTGTTACTAGTAAAAGGCAATATAGAAAAAGAAGCTGTAATATTGGAAAGAGGTGTTCTGGGGCTGGATGTGAAAGATATAAGTCTTGTAGAAATTCTGCTTGTGGGGTTGCTTCTTATAATTATTGTAGAAGTAGTGGTTGTGGATGGAATAATTGTCTTACCAGAACCTATGATTGTTATGCTGGATATGTAAGTAGATACTATAGTAATAATTGTAAAATATGTGGTCAGAGTTGCTGGAACGATACTGCTACTTTTAAGGGAGGTAGAACTAATTCTACATGTTCTAATATGTGTAAACGAAGAGGATATACTTCTGGATATTATGATGAATCATCAAAATTTTGTGGATGTTTAAGAAAAAAATGTGCGTGTAAAAGTTGCTCAAAAAGTATAAAGAGTAATTGTGCTGGCAAAAGATGGAATTGTCATGGTGGATGGAATAGTTGTAGAACACCAGCATGTGGAATAAGTTTATATAAATCATGTCGTACTTCTTCATGTGGATGTGAGTTATATAGAGCAAATATAAGTGTTTGTGGATGTGCAGCATGGAATGCATATTCTGGATGGTCAGATTCAAATAAAAATTTCTGTACAAATTCAAATACATGTCAAGGCCAAACAAGAATAATTTATTATTAATAAAATAATAAAAACTCTATTTAATTTAGAGTTTTTATTTTTAAAATAACATATAATATATTGGTGATATTATGTCAAAAGAAACATTTAAGTCCTTTGCAAGACTTCATCCAGAACTGGCAACTCATGTTTTAAAGGGTGAAGGAACATGGCAACAATTTTATGAAATATTTGAAATATATGGGGAAAGTAGCCCTGTGTGGAATAATTATATTAATAATAATAAATTAATTGAAACAAACACTTTTAAAGAAGTATTTAATAGTCTAAAGGCAATTGATATGGATTCAGTACAACAGGGAATTAACAATTTAAAAAAGACCGTATCATTATTACAAGATCTAGGCAATAATAGTTCTAATACTAGACAACCAAAACCTCTTTATAAGAAGTTTGAAGATTAATGAATAAAGATATTTTAAATATAATTAGATCTAATTCCTATATCTATAATTTTTTAAGAGAAGAATCAAATTATTATAAAATACTATATCGTGATAAAAATAATATTAAAATAATTACTGAACTTGCTATGAAAAAGTACAAATTAAGAAGTATTGATAAACTAAAAAAAATTAGTAAAAATATGGATTTAATAAATACTTTTATTGATGTATTGAAAGAATAAATATGTTAGAATAGAGTTATGAATGAATTGATTGATAAAATTGAAAATTTAGAAAAAGTATTGGATAAAAATAGTTCTATTATTAATATTAGAAAATTGAATAAAGAATTAAAGAATGATAAAAAATTAAATGAATTGCTAACTAAATATAGAGAAACTAATGATATAAATATTAAAAAAGAAATTATTTCATATCCTTTATTTAAACAATATAAAAGTGAAGAAACAGAAATAAATTATCTAATATTAGAAATTAATAGTAAATTAAAATTAATTGGAAATAGGAGTAAATGTAATTTATGAAAGTAATTAGTGGTATTTTTAGGGGTAGAAACTTAGATGGATTCAATATAGAAGGGACTCGTCCAACTATGGATAGAGTAAAAGAAAGTCTTTTTGCAATTATTCAAGGTTATATTAAAGATAGTATTGTACTTGATTTATTTTCTGGTAGTGGAAATCTTGGAATTGAAGCCTTAAGTGAAGGAGCAAAATATGCATACTTAGTTGATAAAAATATTAAATGTGTAAAAATTATTAAAAAAAATATTAATAATTTAAATATAAATAATGTAAAAGTGATTTGTTTAGATTATAAAAAAGCACTTTATTCTATTAATAAAAAACTTGATCTTATTTTTTTAGATCCTCCATATAACACTAATTATATTAAAGAATCTATTGATTTAATTGTAAAATTAAATTTACTTAGTAATAGAGGTTTAATTATATGCGAAAGTGATGATTTAAATAAGATAATTTATCCTAATAGTTTAAAAAAAATAAAAGAGAAAAAATATGGTGATAAATATATAGTTTTACTAGAAAAAAATATGTGTTAAAATGATAGTAGAATAGATGGTGATTTAATTGAAAAAAATGAATAATAGGGGTTTTGCAATTACTACATTTATATATGGATTATCAATACTTGGAATTATTTTAATTAGCATTGTAATGGCTACTATGTCTAATACAAGAACTAATTCAAAAAAAATATCTGATTCAGTGAAAGAAGATTTAATTAATTTTAGTAATTCTAGTATTACTTATAGTTATAAAAATACAGAACAAACATTTATTACTCCTGATAGTGAATCTGGTTGGTATAGGATAGAATTGTGGGGAGCACAGGGTAATGAAAATAATGGGGGAAAAGGCGCTTATACTACAGGTTTGATTTATTTAACAGAAGGAGAACAATTGTACTTTTATGTTGGAAAAAATGGAGGCAGTGAAATGGGTGGTGGTGATACATCTGTTAGAGTAGATTCTGGAGATGAAGAGGCATCACTTAGATCTAGAATTATGGTTGCTGGTGGTGGAGGAAGCACTCCTTCTGCTGTTGGTACAACTGTAGATAGATATACTATATCAAGTACTAATGATAATTTGACTAGTACGGAGAATTATACATCTGCATCAAATATTGGAGTCAATCCTTACACTTTTAATCAAACTGCTAATTCTCCTAAAGTTGGTAAAGGCTATTATAATGGTATTTTAATTGATGATAATCCTACTGGAGGGACATCATTTATATCTGGATATGCCGGTGGAATAGCTTTTGAAAAGAATGATCCTAATTCTTCAGGAATGTCATATATTAGGTATCCATATACTTTTACTAATACTTCAAATGAAAGTATTTTAAATTATAGTGATAATAATGGAAAGCGATATGTTTTTTATGATGGAATGATGCTAGCTGGTGTTCGATCTGGAGATGGTTTAGCAAAAATTTCAAGAGTACTTAAAAGTAATACCAATGGTTTGGATAACTCATTACCAAGAAAAAATTCTAAGTTAAACAATGTTAATACAGTAACCTTTTGCGTAGATGAAGAAAATATTGATGAAGAAAAATTTTTAGATAATACTATATTATATGCTGTAAGTAATGGTATTTTAGTAAAATACACTAGAGAAGCCAAGGCAAAAGATAGTAATGGATTAACATGTCAACCATTTTCTTTATTTAACACTTCTAATTTAGATGAAATTGCCTTAATAAATAGTGATTTCTTTGGAAAAAGTATTAAAAAATATTATGTAAGTGTAAACTCTTCTACTTTAATTACAAGTGAAAACTATTCTAGAGTTATTAGCCCCAATGGTATCCACATATCTGCTTATCAACCAGATTATTCATTAAGTGGTGTAACAGAAGGAACTTATTATATATTTCCAGTTACAGAAAATTCTGAGGTAATAAGTACATATACAGATAACAATTCTAAGGGTGATCAAACAAAATTTGCAGAACTTTCTGGAGAAAATAATCAAAAATGGTCAATTACAGAAATTGATTGTAAGTTATATAAAAATAAAGCTTGTCCAGGTAATGACATAAGTAATAAAGAATATCGTATTGAAGATCTAGCTAATTTTAATGCTTTAACTATAAATGGTGATGAAAATAAAGCTGGAAATAAAGTTTATGCTATAAGTCCATTTAATGATTTATCAAGAAATGATCCACAAATATGGAAACCTGCTTCTTTGAAAGATGGAACATTTGTTATTAATTCTGCGGTAGACAAGTTTAGTGCTAACGATGAGGATGCTCCTGGAGGGTTAAAAAAAGATATAGATAATAATGGTTTAATAATATCTAAAGAAGATGAAACTGATATAGCAAGATTTTATTTTTATAAATTAGATTTTACAAGTAATTAGTAGTAATTTTACTACTTTTTATTTTTTTAGCACAAATAGTTGACAAGTGCCAATAAAAGTATTATATTTATATTAGCACTTGAGATAAAGAAGTGCTAGGAGGTTGATGCTATGTTGACTGATAGGCAAAATAAATTGTTAAAATTGATTGTTGAAAAATATATCAAAAATCCAGTACCAGTTGGCTCAAAGAGTATTTCTAAGACTATGAAATGCTCATCAGCTACGATTCGTAATGAAATGGGTATATTAGAAGACAAAGGACTATTAGAAAAAACACATACATCATCTGGTCGTGTTCCTAGCGAAGCAGGTTATCGTTATTATGTAGATAACCTAATGGAACTTAAAAAGATGAATGCTGATGATATGTTAAAGTTACAGATTGTATTCAAAAACCAGCAACTTGCACTATCTGATGTAATAACAAAGTCGTTGCAAGTTATATCAGATATGACAAATTATACGACAGTAGTACTTGGTAGTACTTCTCATGAGAACCTTCTTAAACAAATAGAAGTAGTTCCGATTGATGAAGAAAGTATGATTGTAATTATAGTTACTGACCGCGGACATGTTGAACATAAAAATATAACTTTAAAAAATGTAGCCTTAGATGATGTCAAGAAAACAGTAAACCTAATAAACAATTTAATCTCAGGTACACCAATTGATGAAGTAAGTTCTAAATTGGAATTTGAAATAAAACCTATTATAGGAAAATATGTTAAACAACATGAACAATTATATAATGCTTTTTATCATGTATTTTCAGATTTTACTAATCAAGAAGTAAATGTGGTTGGAAGAGGTAAAATGTTAGAGCAGCCTGAGTTTTCCTCAAATATTGAGGCTGTTAAAAATGTTTTTAATAAATTGGAAGATAAAGAACTATTAAAAAAAGTAGAAGAAGATGCTGATAATAATATAAAGGTATATATTGGTAATGAAAATCATATTGATAGTGATGTGACAGTAATTAAAACTAAGTTTAAAAGAGGAAAGCAAGAAGGAACAATTGCAATCATAGGACCAAAGAGAATGGAATATGAACGAGTTGTTAACATGTTAGAATATTTGAAAAAAAACATAGAAAGGTAGGTTATTATGGAAAAGAAAAAAGATAAAAATAAAGTAACTTCTGAAATTGATAATAATAAACAAAATACTAATGCTAATACTTCTGAGGATAATGTAGAGAAAAATAGTAAACCTATAGAAGAATTAGAAGAGGGACATTTTGAAAAGCCGAATAAAGAATCTGAATTAGAAAAGCTGAAAAAGGAAATTACTAGATTAACTGATGAAAATAAAAAATTAATAGAAAAAGTACAACTAACTCAAGCAGAATTAATAAATTATCGTAAGAGAAAAGATGATGAAGTGTCTGATATGTTAAAGTATGCAAATACTGATATTGTAACAGATTTATTAAATGTCTTAGATAATTTAGAGAGAGCCTTAAATCATGCTGCAAAGTCAGATAATCCTGAAGTTAAGAAGTATAATGAGGGAATAAATATGATTTATGCTAACTTAAAAAGTATTTTAAGTAAGTTTGAGGTAGTGGAAATAAATAGAGTAGGAGAAATATTTGATCCTACGATGGAACAGGCTCTTTTGACTGATAGTGTTGCGGATAAAGATAATGAAGTAGTACTTGATGTTTTACAAAAGGGTTATAAATTAAAAGACAGAGTCATTAGACCGGCAACTGTTAAAATAAATCAAAAATAAATGTAAAGGAGATTGATAATATGTCAAAAATTATTGGAATAGACTTAGGAACAACAAATTCATGTGCTGCTGTACTAGAAGCAGGAGCACCAAAGGTTATACCAAATCCAGAAGGATCTAGAACAACTCCATCAGTTGTTGCCTTCAAAAATGGTGAAAGAATAGTAGGTGAAGCTGCTAAAAGACAGGCTTTAACTAATCCAAATACCATTAGTTCAATTAAAAGAAAAATGGGTAGTGGAGAAAAAGTAAAGGCTGAAGGAAAGGAATATACTCCAGAAGAGATTTCTGCTATGATTTTATCTTATATTAAAGATTATGCAGAAAGTTATTTAGGAGAAAAAGTAACAAAGGCTGTAATTACAGTACCAGCTTACTTCTCTGACTCTCAAAGACAAGCTACTAAGAATGCTGGTAAGATTGCTGGACTTGATGTTGAGCGTATCATAAATGAACCAACTGCTGCAGCTCTAGCTTATGGACTTGATAAAACTGAAGGTCAAACAATACTTGTTTATGACTTAGGTGGTGGAACATTCGATGTTTCAATTCTAGAGTTAGGTGATGGAGTATTTGAAGTTAAATCAACTAATGGTAATAACCACTTAGGTGGAGATGATTTTGATCAAAGAATTATTGATTATTTAGTATCTGAATTTAAGAAAGAAAATGGAATAGATTTATCTAAAGATAAAATGGCTATGCAACGTCTAAAAGAAGTTGCTGAAAAAGCAAAGAAAGACTTATCTGGAATGGTATCTACTCAAGTATCTGCTCCATTTATTGCTCAAGGAAAAGATGGAGAACCTCTTCACTTAGATATGACTCTTACAAGAGCTAAATTTGAAGATTTAATAAGTGACTTAGTAGAATCAACTCTAGAACCAGTAAGAAAAGCTATTAAAGATGCTAAATTAACTAAGAAAGATATTGATAAAGTAATATTAGTAGGTGGATCTACTCGTGTACCAATGGTATATGATTTAGTAACCAAAGAGTTAGGCAAAGAACCTTCTCGTGAAGTTAACCCTGATGAGGTAGTTGCTATGGGTGCTGCTATTCAAGGTGGTGTTTTAACAGGTGATGTTAATGATATAGTTTTGCTTGATGTTACACCATTATCACTTGGACTTGAAACATTAGGTGGAGTTATGACTACTTTAATTCCTAGAAATACAACAATTCCTACTTCTAAGTCAGAAGTATTTTCAACTGCTGCTGATAACCAACCTGCTGTAGATATCCATGTTCTACAAGGTGAGCGTCCAATGGCTGCTGACAATAAAACTTTAGGAAGATTCCAATTAACTAATATCCCACCAGCACCAAGAGGAGTACCACAAATTGAAGTTAAATTTGATATCGATGCTAATGGTATTGTTAATGTTACAGCTAAAGACTTAGGTACAAATAAGGAACAATCAATTACTATTACATCATCTACTAACTTATCAGATGAAGAAGTAGAAAAGATGAGAAAAGAAGCTGAAGAAAACAAAGAAGCTGATGAAAAACGTAAAGAAGAAGCAGAAGTTAAAAATGATGCTGAACAACTAGTTTTCCAAACTGAAAAATCTATTAAAGATTTAGGTGATAAGGTTGATAAGAAAGAAAAAGAAGAAGCAGAAGATTTAATTAAAGACTTAAAAGAAGCTCTTGAAAAAGATGATATTGACGATATCAAGAAGAAAAAAGACAAACTTCAAGAAAAAGCAATGTCTCTAGCAACTAAAGTATATGAACAAGCTGCAAAAGAACGTCAAACTGAATCTGATAAGAAAGATGATAAAAATAATGACAAGGAAGAAGATAAAAAATCTAAAAAATCAGATGATGTAGAAGAAGCAGATATTGAAGAAGACTAAAAATAAATAAAGTAATAAGTTCTAGGAAACTAGAACTTTGTTACTATAATAAGGAGAGATTATGGCACTAACAAGAGATAAAATAAAAAAAGAAGATAAGTGGAATATTGAGTCTATTTATAAAGATAGTCAAGAATTTGATGAGTATTATAATAAACTAGATACTATGATTGATGAACTAAGTCATAAATTAACTAATTTTTTAGATAGTAAGGATAATTTTACAGATTTTATGTTATTTGATGAGAAAATATCTATTTTACTTGAAAAATTATATGTTTATGCATCATGTAAAAATGATGAAGATAAGTCAAATTCAACATATCAAGCTTTAAGTGGTGAGATGAATAATATTTATTCAAAGTATTCTGAAGTTACTTCTTTAGTTGAGCCTAGACTATTAAGACTTTCTAAAGATAAATTAAAAGAGTATTTTTCAAGTACTAAACTAAAAGATTATGATTATTATTATGATAGATTAATTAATAGAAAAGATCATACTTTAGATGAGAAACAAGAAGAACTACTTTCTACTTTAATGATACCTCTTTCTAATAATAGTGATACAGCTTCTTATTTGATGGATGCTGATATGAAGTTTGGCAAAATTATGGATGAAGAGGGAAAAAGAGTTGAATTAACTTCTTCTAATTATTCTAACTTTATCATGTCAAAGAATAGAAATGTTCGAAAGACAGCTTTTAAAAAGTATCATAAAACATATGGTAGTTTTAATAATACTTTAACTTCTACTTATTATCAGACAGTAAAGACTGATTCAATAATAGCAAGACTCAGAGGATATGCATCTTCTCTTGACATGTATATGACTCCATCAAAATTACCTGTAAGGTTATATACAAATTTAATAAATACTGTTCATGATAACTTAGATGTTTTATATAAATATTATGATTTAAAAAAAGAAATGTTACATTTAGATTCATATCACTTATATGATGGTTATGCTAGTGTAATACCTTCTCTTGATAAGACATATACATTTGATGAAGCTAAAGACTTAGTACTTGATGCTTTAAATATAATGGGAGAAGAATATACTAATATTTTAAAGACAGCATTTACTGATAACTGGATAGATAAATATCCAAATGTTGGTAAAAGAGGGGGAGCATATTCTACTGGATCATATGACACTTTACCATTTGTTTTAATGAATTTTGAAGGTAAATACCAAGATGTTTCTACTATGGCTCATGAATTAGGTCACTCTATGCACACATATTTTTCTCATAAATATAATAATTATGTAAAGTCTTCTTATCCAATATTTTTAGCTGAGATTGCCTCAACTACTAATGAACTATTATTAAGTGATTATATGTTTAAACATGCAAAAACTATTGATGAAAAGTTATCTATTTTAAATGATAGATTAGATAATTTTAAAGCTACTTTTTATCGTCAAACTATGTTTGGTGAATTTGAAAAGATTGTTCATGAGTATGTTGAGCAGGGTAATGTTTTAACACCTGACTATTTAGAAAAGACTTACAAAGATTTAAATAGATTATACTTTGGTAAAGGTGTAGTAGTAGATGATGAAATAAAATATGAATGGAGTAGAATACCTCATTTTTATACACCATTTTATGTTTATAAATATGCAACATCTATTTCAATATCTTATTATGTAGCGAGAAATATTATTAATAAAGCACCGGGTTTTAGAGAAAAATATATAGAATTTCTTAAAAGTGGGGGCAGAGATTATCCTCTAAATATATTAAAATTAATTGATATAGATTTAACTGATAATAAAGTATTTGTTAGTGCAATAGAAAGTTTTAAAGAAGATTTAGATTTATTTGAGAAGTTATATCGTGAAAAGGAAGTGAGATAGATGGCTGAAAAACGTGATTATTATGAAGTATTAGGTGTTTCAAAAGATGCAACAGTTCAAGAAATAAAAAGTGCTTTTAGAAAGAAAGCTAAGCAGTACCATCCGGATTTAAATAAGGATGATCCTAATGCTGCTGAAAAATTTAAAGAAGCTCAGGAAGCATATTCTGTTTTGTCAGATGAGAATAAGAGAAAAATGTATGATCAATATGGTCATGCTGGTGTGTCTGGTAGTGGAGCTGGAGGATATGGTGGTTACTCTAACTTCGATGGCGCTGGTTTCGATTTTAGTGATATATTTGATTCAATATTTGGTAATGATACAGGTATGGGTGGCTTTTCTAATTTTGGTGGCTTTGGATCTTCTGCAAGTAGAGGAACGCGAGTTACTCGTGGCAGTGATATCTTAATGCATATGAGATTGACTTTTGATGAAGCAATTTATGGTTGCGAGAAGAAGTTTAATCTAGATGTTGTTGAAGATTGCGACAATTGTGATGGAAAAGGTGGCTTTGATCGTACAGAATGTAGTACTTGTCATGGAAAAGGTACCATTACTACGGAGCAACATACAATATTAGGCTCATTCATGTCAAGAACGACATGTCCTGATTGTAAAGGAACTGGTTATACTTTTAAGAAAAAATGTAGTGAATGTAATGGTACAGGAAAAGTTAAGAAAAATAAAAGAATTACTATTAGTATTCCAGAAGGTATAAATACCGGAGATAGACAAAGAATATCTGGCAAAGGAAATCCTGGTACAAATGGTGGCGAAAATGGAGACTTATATATTGAATATGAAGTAGGTGAACATGACTATTTTGAAAGAGATAATGATGATATCTATCTAGAAGTGCCACTTACCTTAACTGAAGCTATAATGGGTTGCAAAAAAGAAATACCTACATTATATGGTAATGTAAAAATAAATATTTCTGCTGGTACAAATAGTGGGGATAAAGAACGTATTAGAGGAAAAGGAGTTAATAATACTTATAGAAGACATAAAGGAGATATGTATATTATTTTTAAAGTGTATACTCCAAAAAGATTAACTAGACAACAAAAAGAATTAATTGAAGAGTTATCTGAAACTAATTTGGAAACAGATGAAATTAAAAGGTTTAATAAATTTACAAAAGATAATGATTAAAATTATCTTTTTTGTTGCATTTAAAACAGCATTTATTTTAAATTTATGTTATTCTTATATTGAGGTGTGAATATGACAAAAGGAGATATGTATACAAAAAAAATATTTAGAAAAATTTTAAAAGAGGGTTGTATGGATAAGAATCCTCGTCCTCATTACGAAGATTATTATCCAAATGCTGTTTATGATAAAGATACTAATACAATAATTGATAAAGATAATAATATTATTGAACTTAATTCAAATCAATGGATAGTATTTAATAGAAATGGAGTTACTTTATGTACTCCTGCTCATACTTTAAGTGTAAATAGTGGAGTGGAATGTTCTTATGATTTATCTAAAGGAGAAAGTCCTCTAATTTCTCTTAGGCCAATTGCTTGTAAATCATCAATTGCCGAAATCTTATGGATTTATCAAAAACAGAGTAATGACTTAGTTGAATTTGATGAATTACTTGGTAGAAATACTTGGGAAGAAGACCATAAGATAAACAATTGGTGGAATGATTGGGCTCTAAAGGATGAAAATGAAAATTATATTTTAAATAATCAAGGTCATCCTACTATAGGAAGTACTTATGGAGAAGTAATCAGAAAACATAATTTAGTAGAAAAAGTTCTTAAAGATTTAAAAGATAATCCTGATGGTAGACGTCATATTATTAGTATGTGGCAAGATGATGATTTTTTATTACCTCATGGTTTAAAACCATGTGCTTTCATGACGATTTGGAATGTTAGACATGCACGTGATGGTAAAGACTATCTAGATATGACTTTAATTCAAAGGTCAAGTGATTTTGCGACAGCTGGCTGTATTAATCAAGTTCAGTATACTGTCTTATTAATGTTATTTGCTCGTCACTTAAATTTAGAACCAGGAATATTTACTTGGAAACCAGTAAATGTACAAATTTATGATCGACATATTGATCAAGTGAAAGAATTATTAAAAAGAACGCCTGCATGTGATGATAAAGATATTTCCATTGAGATAAATACTGACAAGACTAATTTTTATGAAATGACTCCAGAAGATATTAAAGTAAAAGCTCCAAGAGAAAAAATAAAGAAACTAAATCCTCAACTTAAGTTTCCTTTGGGAATATAATATGAAAAATCTAACTATTATTGCGGCTGTTGGTAAAAATTTAGAACTTGGAAAAGACAATAAACTAATTTGGCATTTTAAAGAAGATATGAAGTTTTTTAGAGATAATACTATTAATAAACCTATTGTTATGGGAATGAATACTTTAGAATCTCTTCCTAAGTTATTACCAAAGAGAACACATATTGTTTTAACAAGACAAAATAAAAAGTTAGATCCTTCTATAATGGTAGTTCATTCTATAGATGAATTATTAGATTATGTAGAAAAATATAAAGATGAAGTGATGGTAATAGGTGGAGCAAGTATCTATCAACAATTAATTGGTTATTCTAATAAAATGCTTTTAACAGAAATAGATGCTACGGCTTCAGCTGATGCGTATTTTCCAAAGTTTAATAAGGATGATTGGAATAGTGAAATAATTGGAGAATATGAGGAGAACAATATTAAATATAAACATTTAGTTTATATTAGAAAATAATTTATATTTAAAAATATTCTTATGTGATACAATAGATGTATATCTTAAATAAAGGAGGAAACATGAGAGTAGGATTATTTGGAAGTGGTGCTTATGGAATAGCACTAAGTAGTATTTTAAGATATAATAATCACGATGTTGTGATGTGGACAAAAAGTGAAAATGAAAAAGAAGAATTAATTAAAACTAGATGTAATAAAAAAAAGTTACCTAACTTTAAAATAGATAAAGATGTAAAGATAACTACTGATGTAGAAGAAACTATTAAAGATAAAGATTTATTAATAATTGCCATACCAGCAGCCTTTGTTAGTGACTTATGTGATGAGATGGCTCCTTTTATTGATAATGATAGTATTTTAATAGCAACTAAAGGTATTGAACAAGGAACTGGCCTTTTTATAAGTGAAATTGTTGAACAAAAATTTAATACTAAGAATGTTGCTGTTATTAGTGGACCAACATTTGCTGTTGATTTGATTACCAGAATGCCAGCTGGACTAACAGTTGCTAGTAAAACACCTGAGACGATACTTCTTGCAAGACAAGCTTTACAAAATAGCTATATAAAACTAAGAGATACTACTGATATTATTGGAGTAGAAATATGTGGCTCAATAAAAAATGTTATTGCCTTATCAGCTGGAATGCTTGCTGGACTAAATGCAAATGAATCAACTAAGGCAATGCTTTTAACTGAAGCAAGTTATGATATGGAAAATATTCTGGAAGCATTTGATTGTGATCGACATACTGTTATGTCTTATTCAGGAATCGGTGATTTATTTTTAACTTGTACGTCCCCTAAAAGTAGGAACTTTTCTTTTGGTAAATTAGTAGGTGAAAAAGCATCTAAAGAAGAAGTAAATAAATATTTAGAAACAACTACTGTTGAAGGATATTATACATTAGAGTCAATTTATCGTTTATTAAAAGATAAAGAAGTAAAAATACCAATAATTGATTTAATATATGAAATTATTGTTAATGGAAAAGATCCAAATTTATTGCTTTTATTTTTAGTATATAAATCATAAAAAAGAAGTTCATTAGAACTTCTTTTAATATATCATAGTATGTAGAATCCTTTCAGTATTTTTAAAATTTAATTTAGCAATCTCTTTTAATTTTTCTTCTCCATATTTTTCAACGACTTCTTCACCAATTTTATCTACGTCTTTTCCAGCTCCTTTTGGAAGTGGTATGTGAATTTCATCACACATCTTATCGAATGCTTTTAAAAATATATAACGACTAATAATAGAACCACAGGCAACAGCCATATTTTTGTCTTCAGCTTTAGTGATAAAAGTAATTCCTCTTTGTACTACTTTTTGATCCTTTAAATAATTATAATATCTTGCTTCTCTAGCAAATTCATCAACAATAATATAATCATATTTTGGTTTTTCTTCATTTATCAACTGATATAAAACTCTATTATGAAGTATAGCCTTAATTTTATTCATATTTATATCATTACTATATTTTTCATTATATTCACTATTTGTAAGTATTACACTTCGATATTTTATTTTTTTAGCAATCTCTGTAGCTATCTTTAAAATCTTTTCGTCATCTATTTTTTTTGAATCTCCAACACCTAATTTTTCTAAATATTCAATTTCTTCTTTAGGTACAAAAGTCGCTGTAACTACAATTGGCCCAAAATAGTCGCCAGTTCCTACTTCGTCAGATCCAACTGCACTAGAATAGTAATATTTCTCGTTTTCTTTCTTTCGCTCTTCTTTTTTTTCTTTTGTATCTTCAAGCATAGTACCCCACATTGCAGCATCTACATCAGCACTAGTACCCTGAAACATTACTTTACCAGACTCATACATCGTAATAACAGTATCTTCATCTTTTGCTTGAAATACTACATAAGGAATTTTCTTATCTCTCATTTTATCTTTATAATAATCAAGCATCTTTTCTTTTATTTCTTTATTTACTCTAATAACTACATTCATATTACATAATACTAAAAGAATTATAATTAAACTTATCAATTATTTCTTCTTTAGTAAGCCCCTCCTTTAATAAATTATTATAAATATCTTCAATTTCTTCACTATTTAGA
>OCVV011354718.1_pt1 | contig 18373 bp, 13 predicted proteins | sample 1539721 | NCBI WGS metagenome assembly OCVV01 (sample SAMN02144230, study PRJEB22623) | gut metagenome | biome: sheep rumen | host: Ovis aries | place: New Zealand | reverse complement strand
TTTCACCTTTTGTGAAATGTATAAATGAAAGTATTCCAATAGGCAGAAAATATACACACCAAACAACAAGCGCAAGCCTTCCACCGATGCTATCGCCACCAGAAGACATCTTTGCAAACATTCCCGTCATCGGCATAAATGTGCAACTAAAGTAGAACACTCCGTGTATCAGCATCAGCGCTCTTAGCCACTTATCCGTCTTGTTCTTGGGCTTCATCGATAGCCCCGTAAAGAATGTAGATAGCGCCATCACACCGTAGCCGAGCAGGTCGTAGTTGAAGATAAGCCCGCACTTGGCCATTTCTAACAGGTTTGTAGCCTGTTCATTCAACTGTTCGTTGTTTACCGTAGTCAGCTGTGTAAAATAGACAAGCATAATAAACGTGCCGTACACCGCAGCAAGGAGCATACCGACATTCGCGGCGACTTTGCGGTCACCTTCGCACTCGATGTGCAAACCTGCCGTCATCATGATAAACCCTATCGGCAGGATAAGGCATACAAAGTAGCTAGCCATAGAAAAATCGATTATCAGAAATATTGCAAACAGAAATACTGTCAATGTTACAATTGCTGATCCTATTTTGGATATCTTTTTGTTAAAATCCATGTTCTCCCTCCAATAAATCCTAACTTTTCATCCTTAATATAAATAGACTTAATTCATAATAATTCTATCAACTATAACCCAATTAAAGTCTTTTTCACTTAATTTATTCTTTTTTACACTGATAATAAAAAAGCCCTCGGAAAAATTTCCGAGGGCCTAAACTTAAGTTTAATTATTTAGTAGTTTTATTTTCCTTGTTCTTCTTGTTGATATCATAAGATACCTTTGTGATTGTAGCTGCTACTACTACAAGGATTAACCACCACCACCAAGCGATTACTACACCATCTTCTGTTGCATCTGCAATTGTGTTAGTAACTGGTGACTTAACTTCATTCTTCTCTTCAATAGCTTCTGCTGGAGCTGCTGAAAGAGGAACTTCATCTTCTGCAATTTCTACTGTTGCTTTCTTAGGAGCTGCCTTCTTCTTAGGAGTAGCATCCTTAGCATCTGTAGTCTTTGTAGTATTTGTAGTCTTCTTTACTGCATTCTTTACAGGAATATCTGTAAGAGGTACTGCATCATCGAAGAGTGTTGTGATTGGACCTGTAACAATAAGCTCATTTACTGGCTGTGAAGCAGGAGCCTGAGCTACTGTTGTAACTACAGGAGCTGCTGGCTGTGAAGATGTACTGCTTGAGCTTGAGCTGCTTGATGAGCTTGAGCTTGAAGATGTATTAGATCTTGAAAGATCAATTGAATCAAGTGCTGTCTTAGCATCAGCTACAGCAGTTTCAAGTGATGTCTTATTCTGCTCTGCTGTTGCAAGATCTGTCTTAGCTGTAGCAAGCTGATTCTTAAGATCCTGGAGTTGTCCATAGTAACCCTGAGCATTGAGCTTGCAGTTTTCAATATCAGCTATCTCTTTCTGAAGTGCAGCAACTTTGCCTTCAGCATCAACTACTGCCTGAAGAGCTTTTTCGTAGTCATCAAGATTGTTAACCTTACCAATGATATCTTCAAGTTTCTGATAGTTGTCCATGTTGTATGCACTGCTAGAACGTACTACAGAACCATCTTCACCAACACTTGCAAGGAAGATAGGGCCATTAGCCATTCCTTCTGCAATGGAATTTTCTTTTATATCACCAGTGTCTTTAAACACATAGTTATATACTCCTAGTTTGACATCTTTTTTTCCATTTTTTTCAACAGTGTATTCTACGAAGAAGCGATTGTCTCTTCCTCCATCATCAGTAGTTCTATCTGCATATTGCTTAATATAATACTTTGTTGTACTATCCTGAGAATATGCTTCTACTGGTGCTCTATCTTTGTTTACCTTAGCTTTATCACATTCTTTATTCTCAAGCTTATTTATTTTATCAATACCAATACTTTCGAATTCTTCCTTATGATTTTCATAGATTTCTTTAGCATTGCTATCATCCATGAATCGAATATCTGTTGCCCCCTCATTTTTAAGCTGGTATTTTACCAATTTAACCATGAGGTCTCTACCCATGTTATAAAGCTCTGTCTTTTGGCTTTTAGCTTTTGTATTAATAAGACTTTCTGTCATTTGTGCTGCATTGGCAGAAACATCAAGCTTATTATTGTTATCATTTATTACTTTACTGGTTCCTAAAGCATCTCTATAATAATAAACTACTACTGCACGATACTGATCATAAATTGCTTTTAAATCTTCGACTGTTTTTTCGTAGTTTTCAGCCTTAGCCTTAAGAGCTTCTGCGTTAGCTTTTGCATTCTCAAGTTCACTCTTTGCAGCGGCAACATTGCTACTTGCGCTGTTTAAAGAAGACTGTGCTTTGTCATACTCAGCCTGAGCTTTGTCATACTCTTTCTCAGCAGCTTCAACCTGTGTTTGGAGTTCATCTGCTGCTGCCTTAGCATCAACATATGCCTGCTCAGCTGCTGTTAATCCAGCCTCTGCTGCTGCATATTGATTTGCTGCATCCTGAGCTGCAGCACGTGCGTCTGCTTCTAAATTAGTAGTATTAGCGATACTAGCAGAAGATACTGTATTGCCTGCGCCATCAGTTACATTCTGCACGCTTTCACTATATGACTGGGCTGCATTATTGTAATTCTCACTAGCCGTATTAGCACTAACAATAGCTGCATCACCAGTACTTTCAGCAGTCATACCAGCACTCATAAATGAAGCTGCATCTGCAAGATTAGACTGAACGTTGTTTTCAACATCGTTTCCTTCTTCATCCTTAGCAGTATTCTCTGTAAGATAATTCTCTGCACTTTCAAGAGACTTCTGAATTTCTTCAACTGTAGCCTTGTCTTCTTCTGGAAGTGTTTCAACTGCAGCTAAAGTTTTGCTTGCATCATCAACAGTATCAGAAGCAGCGCCTGTATTTGTTTCTGCCTGAGTAGTAGCAGTAACATTAGCTTCATTAGTTGATGTTGAAGCTTCATCAGCAGCTAATGTGTTGATAGGTACTGCTGTTGCAACAAGTACAGCTGCAAGGCCTACAGACAGGAATCTGCGTAAGTTGTAAAGTCTTGCGTTTCTTCTCATCTTTTTTTCCCTCCTACATAAAAATTTTGCTTTTATGCCAAGCAAAAAAGCCTGGACACAACCCTTTCACTAGTTGAAATTTGTCTAGGCAAACATAGCAAGTAAAAAATCTCATTTAGTAAGGGTATTATATATGTTATTAACCGCTAATTCAAGCACTTTTTAACCTTTTAATAAAGAAATGTTACCAATAATAATTCTTTATCCTATTGTTCTTTTATGCTCATCAGCTATCTCTTTAACTTTATCGGCATTTTCTGAAAAAACCTTAACTATTTTTGGATCAAAATGTGTTCCCGAACCATCAACTATGATTTTCATAGCCTCTTCGAAAGTAAATGGTTTTTTATAGCTTCTGGTAGATACTAAAGCATCGAATACGTCTGATACTGCCATGATTCTGGCTGAAAGTGGTATCTCCTCTCCCTTCATGCCCATCGGATATCCCGTTCCATCCCACTTTTCATGATGATATGTGGCAAGATTAAGCGCTTCGTTAAGGTAACCAGCATCTTTTGAAAGTGCCATAGCGCTTTCGATTATAGTCTTACCTTCTGTAGTATGTTTCTTCATCTCCTCGTATTCTTCATTAGTCAGCCTTGCAGGTTTATTAAGGATAACATCAGAAACCTTAATCTTTCCTACATCGTGAAGAGGGGCTGAATTACATACATCCTTAATATAATCGTCATTGACAACATCGGAATATACTCCATCCTCTTTAAGAAGCTGAAGGATAAGCTTGACATATGCCGCTGTCTTCTTAACATGGTCTCCGGTGCATTTATCTCTGCTTTCTACCAGGTCGGCAAGGATATAGATAAGGCCGTTTTGCATATTGGCAAGCTGGTCACCCTTTTGGTGAACTTCTTCAGCATACCTCACAGTATCACTCATGGTTTTAACAATCACGTGGTAAAGATTTTCTATCTCATCCCCGGTTGTTATCTCAAGTTCTTTAAGCCTCTCAACGCTGGTTTCCAGGGTTTCATCACTGTTATAAGCAAATTCCCCGGCAGCAAATGTCATAGCATTCACAGGAAATGTCAGATGATATTCTGAAAACCACATGCAAAGTACAAGAACTAATATGAAGAATCCCATAAACAGAGATATTACTTTTGCAAGGAAGCTTATACTATTGTGCCTGATGTCTTCCATATTAATATCCGCTCCTGCATAGCAAACGCACTCACCCTTTGAATTAAATACAGGCTCATAATCTGTAAGAAGCCAGCCGTATGTATCATCAGTTATAATCGGATCTATACTTCCTCCCTTTAGCAAGGTAGGAACAAGTTCCATAAATGACTCATCAAATTCTATAACAGTTCCAGCAGGCGAACCGGCAACATCTTCAGTATCAAGGTCAAATACTACATGGCAGCCATCTTCCATAATCTTATATACATATACATACTCTATATAACCGTAACTATCCTTTATCTGGGTAAGCCTCTCCTTGGTTTCCCCGTAGCCATTAGCCTGTACACCATTTTTAAGATAGTCTTCCACCTTATCACCATCGACAGTAGAAGCTGCAAGCTTGGCTATACTTCTTCCGGTTGCTTTATACTGATCAACAGCGAAGTTCTTATATACGTAGAAACTGATTGCAGTTGTTACCACTGCAACAAAAAACATGATACAGGTAATAAGTATGATAATCCTGTTTCTAAGAGACATACCCTTCTTAGAAGCCTGCGTTGCTCTTTTAAGCTGAGACTTCGTAAGAGGTTTCTGGCACCAATCTGTAAATGCCAGCTCCTCTGCTGCCTTCTTCGGTATCAGCTTCATAATGGCATAAGCTATTACAACAGTTATAGCCTTATCTAATAGATCAAGTTTAAAGTCATTCCATATCTGAGCCCAGAATCCAATATCACTTCCATATAGGAAATATGTAAGGACTGAACCTATACATCCACCTATAAATGCCAGAACAGGAATAGTAAGCAGTGCCTTCCAGAATGATTTATACAATCCTCGCTCCGCCATAAAAGATATTGAAACAGCAATAAGAACGCTTATTCCAGCGTAGAATAAGTTGGTTGGATCTGCTGTAGAATTAATTATATTGGTAACATATCCCACGAAGATACCGGGTAGATACCCACCCAGTACTGCACCAAGAGCAGTGCCGACATTGTCAACATAAAGAGGCCATCCCAAGCCTTTCACAAAACGGTTGAGAACGATGTTGACAAGAATAAATATACAATAAACTAAAATCAACCTAATTTTTGATTTACGTTTCACTTCTGATTCCCCCTGTTTAGCCTACCCTTTTAACTATTGTTAACTAATTATAGCACTTTCAATGGTTAAAAACACATTTTCTATATGAAAAAAGAATGCCTTTAAGCATCCTTTTCTCACCAAAAATCTAACAAATTCCCTTTTTACTTTGTAATCTTCTTTGGCCATTTGCAAATTCCTACTTCCAGGACCTTTTCCTCTTTTAAGTGGAAATCCGCATACCTGCAATACCAGCATCCCCTTATGCTTGGAATCGCTTCATCTCTTGGAGTATAAGCAGGACATACATCCTCTGGCCAGACACTCCCATTCTTTTTTGGCACGTCATATTCGTGGACATTATCACCCATGGCAGATTCCTTTTCTATTTATTTTACTCTCTAAGCATAAGTTAGCACAAAATAATAAAACAGGCAGTTCTCACACGGATTCTGGCCTGTTTTACACTAACTTTAACTTTTTCTAGCATTATGCTACAGTCTAAAGTCCATATATGCATCTGCAACTTCCCTGTATCTACTCTTTGAAACAGGTATAGTTTCTTCGTTTCGAAGGACCAACTCAGTCTTTGAAAGCTTATCAATAGCTCCAACGTTAACTGCTATAGACTCATGACAACGAGCAAAGTCCTTACCTGGATGGTTGTTGTCCATATATTCCGTAAAGCCAATTCTAAGAGTTGGAGTTGAAACTGCATCCTCATTTTTAAGATGGTAGGTTACAACATGGTTGCTGTAATCAATATAAAGAATATCATCCAATCTCATAGTCTGAAGACCTCCCTTAACCTTTACAGTAAGGGTTTTGTCATCATCAGTTCCTACTCTAGAGATTGCCATATCAAGTGTAGTAAATAACTTCTCCTCACCAACTGGTTTAAGAATATAATTTATTGGATTAACGTCAAATGACTCCAGGGCATATGAGCTTTCAGATGTTGCAAATATAATCTGAGCATCTGGAAGATTCCATCTAAGTTCTCTTGCTGCCTCAATACCTGAAAGCATAGGCATAACTATATCAAGGATAAAGATATGTGGTCTAAAGTCCTCGCACTGGGCAATAAGATTGTCTGGGTGATCAAAAACCTTAAGCTGAGCTTCTATGTTCTTTTCTTCAATATATTTCTTTACCAGACCCTCTACTCGATTCCTATCCTTCTGGTCATCATCGCATATTGCTATTCTAAGCATAATCTCTTCCTCCACCTATATAACCATTAAACCACCTGACACCCCTCTCCGCAAGTTACTTAAGTAACAACCCAGACTCACTCCAGTAACATTTCCTATTTCTCAGCGCAGCGGGAAGGGGGACTATGGATAGCCCCCTTCCCGCGTACCTAGGCCAAGAAATGAAAACACCCCGAAGCCGAAGCCTCAGGGTATTTTCATTTTCTCACGTTTTGTTATTGGGGGTTGCAAAATGTGTATGTAAAAAAAGATTATTTACCAAACAACTTTTACGCTGCCAACTGTCTTTTCAGGTGCAAAATACATCTTTACTGAATCTCCAACCTTTAAGTTGTGGCTCTGCTGTTCACTAGCACTGATGCTTGTATCAGCAATTGTAATCTTCTGATATTCGTTATTCTGAAGAACTGTGTTGTACCAAAGTAATCTAAGACTAATCTTATTTCCTTTATCAGTCATCTTTGCTACGATAGCATCCTGTACCCAGGCATCTTTCTCAACAAACTGAGGGTCTGTTCCTTTTAAGAAATCTACCTGCTGGCCTGTAAGTCTTGAAACAAATTCTTGACATTCCTTCTGGTCATTTCTTCCAACAATAACTATTACTACTGCAAGTACAGCACAAACTCCTACTCCAATAAGTATTCCCATGATTATTTCTCCTTCTTCTTAGTAAGGACGTAAATAACACCTATTATTAAACCTATTGCTGCTCCTGCGATTGCTCCCATGATTGTCAATTCCTTTCTTCTTATAATTGTTGATAAATTTGATTGTTTATTAGATATGACATCGCTGAGGACGGGGGAATAAAGTAAAATTAGGGCACATTATGACATTAAAAAGGCCGTCCTCAGATGTCATGATCTTATTGTAACGAAAAAAATAAAGCGGAACCAAATTACACTGATTTGGTCCCACTTTACACTTCTTTGAATAATTAACCTATTGTATTAAGATCCTGTTCCGTTATATCTTGATGCACCAAGCATCCAGAGTTTGTAGCTTCCGTAGAAGAAGATAAGTCCTATTACTGGAGATAAGAGACTAAGAAGTCCTACCTCATCAGGTCTTAAGATTATCATACTTGGATAGTAAGCTATAAATGCTATAGGTATCATAAATGTAAAGATAAACTTAAATACTGCATTGAAGATTGTTATAGGATACTTTGCGTAGTCCTTGAATTTAAATGCTAGCTCAAGTATGAAGTATGAATTCTCCATCCAGAAACAGGCTGCTGCCGCAGCATTTTGCAGGGCTATCATAAAGAGTGATGCAGTTATAAGGAATAAGATTAGCTTAATTAAAACTACTGCGTTAACTGCAAGTCCAAGCTTACCCCAGGCATAAACCAAAGTACCTATACCAAATGCCAGCTGGCCAAGACCTTTAACATCAAATACTTCTGACTGGAAGTAAAAGAAAAGGTTAATTGGTCTAAAGTAGTACTTTATAAAGTCGCCGCTATATACAAACATACGCAGGCTCCAGTTGTTATCAAAGAGACACTGAACTGGTGTAATAGCTATAAGTGAGAATCCATAGAGGAATAACATCTCGTAGTAGCCCCAGCCGTTGATGCTTGGGAAGTTACGAAACATAATCCAGAAGGATACGAAGCCAGCAACATTGGTAAGTATCATACCAAGTGTAGATATTATAAAGTCTGAGCGGTAGCTCATCTTGGACTTAATATCCTGACCTATAATCTTAAAATATATCTTTAAATAAAAACCTAATCCACGTTTTTTATTCATAGTAATTCTCCTAATTCACAGAGCATTTGCCGATTTTGCAAAGCCTTAGCCCCCGTTTACAGTTACCTGTCTTACTGATATCTTCCAGAAGATATGGCTAAGGATAGTAAGTCCTACAGCCCATCCAAGCTGGATAAGGAGTTTCTCCATAACCATGGCACTGTCCCCATTACCATTAAGAAGTATTGTAAGAGGTGAATCGTATATAGCTACAAATGGAAGTACATTAACAACATTCTTTATTGCTTCTGGGAAGAATGCTATAGGAATAGTTGCACCTGAAAGGAGGAGCACTATAACCTGCTTCATCATGTTGATACCCCAGATAGATTCTGTAAAGAAACAGATATTACCTACCATAAAGTCAATCTGGAAGTTAATAATCATAGCCAGAGCTACTGAAACCACAAAGTAGGCAAGGTTAATACCCAGCGGTATGGTTCCATGTGTTACTATTGCTACAACGATAAATGTTGGAAGTACTGTAGTTAAGAAACCTACAATAAGACTTCCTGACAGTTCCCAGAAAAGATAATGTCTGTATTCCATAGGCTTAAGCATATAAACTACTATGTCGCCTTTTTGAATATTACGACCTATCTCCCAGACTACATACATCTCCATAAAGCCATACAAGGCTGAGGCAAGTACCAGGTAAACCATAGTAGACTCAAATGTCATACCATTAACTACATCTGTACCTGCGCTGTGGAAGATTGCCTTCCAAAGATAATATATAAGTATCAGATATAAAAGATTACCGATTATCTTAACGTAAAGTGACAATCTGTAATGTAATGCTTCTATAATACCCATACGGGTTAAAGTAAAATATTTTCGAAGTCCCATATTAATCATTCCCTTCTACTAGTGCATTTGCCCTGATATGGGGTTATATGCACATGGATATACTTTCTGCCTTTAGATTCCACCTTCGTAGATCTTCTTGATAACTTCCTCAGTAGAGATTTCCTCAAGCTGCATATCTCTGATGTCATGCATGCTCTGAACCTTAGAAAGTACATCTAAAACCTTAATCTTATCTTCGTTAACAAGAAGGTTAATCCATTCATTGTCGTCGCTTATAGATACCTTTATATCAAGGTCTTTAAGTTCTTTCTCAAGCTCACCTGCTACTGTCTTTATCTCTTCCTTTGGTCTAATCTTAAGTGTACGATACGAACCAAAGAAGCCACGAAGATGCTGGATATCGTTGTCGTAAAGCTTCTTACCCTTATCGATAATAACTATTCGGCGGCAAAGAGCGTCAACATCCCCCATATCATGAGTTGTAAGAATAACTGTTGTATTTTTCTTTTTATTAAGCTCTAAGATAAGCTCACGAATCTTGCTCTTCATAGATACATCAAGACCGATGGTAGGCTCATCTAAAAATACAATCTTAGGATTATGTAAGAATGCTGCCAGGATATCACTTAAAGTACGCTGACCAAGTGACATCTGTCTTACTGGCTTATGAAGAAGCATATCAAGGTCAACCATAGCTCCATATATATCAAGCATATCCTTGTAGTCCTTATCAGGAATCTGATAGATATCCTTAAGGAGCTTGAATGACTCTACAAGTGGAAGAGCCCACCAAAGCTGTGATCTCTGTCCAAATACAACACCGATATCCTCACAGTTCTTCTTTCTTTCCTTATATGGTACACGGCCATTAACAATAAGTTCTCCGCTTGATGGCTCAAGTACACCTGTCATCATCTTTATAGTAGTAGACTTACCGGCACCATTAGGTCCAAGGTAACCAACTATCTCACCCTGGCCAACGTTCATAGATATATCATCTACTGCCTTAACAATCTTGTAGTCTCTGGAAAATAAGTCTTTAAAACTTCCCTTAATACCTTCGTGACGGTTTAATACTTTAAATTCTTTTGTAAGTCCTTTAATTTCGATTACGTTTTCCATATTAATCACCTATTATTTTTTGAATAAAACTACTGACAGATACAATATTAGTACAAATAATGCATCTGTCAGATAATTACACTGAATCATGTTAGATTTACACTAGATTTAACGTGAGTTAGTTATTATTTCTCTTAACTCTGTGCATCTGCAGCTTCCTGACTATCATCAAAGCTAAGATTCTGCTTAAGTCCTCCTGCCTTGTTAATACTTGAAAGTAAAAGCTGGTTCTTCAGAGTTTCTTCATCAGCTATATCCACACCTTTTATATCTTCTTTCTTAATTGATATTGTTTGTGGTACTGCTGCCGTAAGGTCAAATACATTGTCCGAGAATATGCCATCACCATCTTTAAGATCAAGCATAACAAATGGAGTAAATGTATCACTTTCAAGAGTGATATTAAATAAGTCTTCCTTTTCTTCTATGCTTACCTTGATATTGCTATCTTTAAGTGCCAAGTGCTTGTATGGCAGGAAGACATATGTCTCGTGTCTTAGTCTCTTATCTGTATATTCAAATGCAGCATCAACGTATACATTTTCAGCCCCATTTCTTTCTATATATCTTGAGAAGTCTCTAGGGCCAAACTTATGAACCTTGCCTGGAAGTACATGGGCACTTTCATCGTAGTGAGCTATCTCACGTCCATCCATATCATACATGGTAAGGCGGCACTTCACTCCGGTTGAATCAGCGCTGTCATTAACCACATAAGGTGTAACTGCAATCTCATTATGAGTAAGCTTGCCGTACTTCTTTTCAACTGGTGGCTCTAAAACCAGGCTCTGGCTTATAGGCTCAAAGAAGCGCTTAGCCATATAGTGAAGGGCCTTGTATCTGCCGAAGTAGTCCACGCTGGACCAGCTAACTCCTGGCCAGATATCGTTAAACTGCCAGTAAAGTGTACCCATACAGATACCCCTTATCCTACGGAAATGCTCTACTCCAGTCTTGATAGCCATACCCTGAAGTATCTGGCTTATGTATAAGAGGTCTTCGAACTTGCTTGGATATAAGAAGTTCTCTGACATATAGGCCATGATTCTGGCATTGCCCTTAGGGTCTTTCTGATGACTTTCAAATGCTTTAGAAAAAACATTTCTATCCGATAGTTCACAAAATGAACTAACAGTCTTGATACCCGGATATGACTGCACACCAAACTCAGAAAGGAATCTTGGACTGTGTTTGGTATATTCGTCAAATGCCTTGCCACCGTGCCATACATCCCAAAGGTGGGTATCTCCTACCTGTTCCTTTTCCGGATGGTCAAAACTTCCCACTGATGAAGGAGATGATGGCCAGTAGAAGGTATCCTCATCCATTTTTCTAACTGCTTTAGGAAGAAGGTATTCAAATATCTTAATATAATCAGCCTTAAGTCTTCTTGGGTTATCGGCAAAGCTGTCCCAGTTTTCCCAGGCTGTCTCTATCTCATTGTTGCCACAAAGAAGTCCAAGACAGGCATGGTGACGAATACGTCTTACGTTGTCCTTGGTTTCTGCGATTATATTTCTCTCAAAGTGGTCATCAAGTTCATAAGCCTTGCAGGCAAACATAAGGTCCTGCCATACTATGATGCCGTACTGGTCACAGAGGTCATAGAAATAATCATCAGGATAATATCCACCGCCCCACACTCTAAGACAGTTAAAGTTAGCATAGTGCGCTGCTTTAATTAATTCTTCTGTTTTCTCTTTATTTATTCTGGTATAGATAGCATCCTGTGGTACATAGTTAGCACCTCTAGCAAATACCTTAACCCCGTTAACTACAAAGGCGAACTCCTTGCCATACTGGTCTTCCTCAGTAGAAACTTCCATAGTTCTAAGACCTATACGCATAGACTTCTTATCATATAGCTTGCCAGCCTTGCTAACTTTAATTGTTAAATCGTAAAGATACTGGTCCCCCAGGCCATGCGGCCACCAAAGCTGTGGTCTGTCTACAGGTATCTCTATAGTATTCTCACCTATCTCTGTCATAGTCTTGCCAGCCTTAGGCATGCGAATCATAGTTCTTATAGGCTGCTGATTACCAAAAAGAACTTCAATATCAATAGGGATGTTATCAACTATTTTAAGAATCGGATCTATATAGAGAGTTACACCGTCCTCATCAAAGTACTGCTTAACTATTACGTCTACTATACGAGACTTGGAATAGCTTTGAAGCTCTACATCCCTGAAGATACCCATATCAGGAAGCTTTGGAGCAAAGTCCCAGCCAAATGAGCAGTGTGCCTTACGAATAAGGTGACTTCCATCGTCATTTCCTGTTTGAGAAGCTTTAGCTTCCTCTATATATTTGTATGGGGAATGGAGCACAAGTTTAAGTTCATTAGCTCCTGGTCTTACTAAACCTTTAATCGAAAAACGATATGTCCTGTGCATATCGTCGATGCTAGAGAGTAACTCTCCGTTTAAATATATGTCTGCTATAGTATCTACACCGTAAAATACAAGGTCTACCTCATCTTCACGAAGGTGCTCCCCTGTAATCTGAAGCATACGGGTAAGTTCATAGTCTTCCTTAAAGAATTCCTCTATCTCTTTCTGGTTATCTACTACGTAAGGGTCTTCAATAAGCTTCTTCTCTATAAGCATTTCTATAAGTGTGCCTGGCACATTAACGTCATAGAGATTGCCGCTTCGAAGAGCTTTCATCTTCCATATTCCGCCTAGGTTTTCTTTTAGCATATTATTCCTCGCTTTATGTATGTCTGCCGTTTTTGAATTGTCCTTGGTTACGGGGCCGCTTTTGGCCTTTTGGACTTTATTATTTTACTTCGCCGGCATTTAACTGTTTAAGGTATTCCTCGTACTTATCAGTCATAATGTATCTATTATCAAGAGTCTTAAGAACGTCTTTAATCTGATACTTCTCATATTCCTTGCCTTCTATAAGGTTATGAATAGTATTGTCACTAAAATTTAAGATAAATGGTCTTAGGATATCGTCGTTATTCTCAGTAAGAACTATACCCTTTTCTCCATTTTCAAACTGGACAGAACATCCTACCGGAACGATATATATTGCCTTAGTAAGAGCTCTGACTACAGTGCTGTTAAGACCACAGCCCGGCTGCTTAATTGCCTTATAGGCTTCGATATCCGACTTAGGCTCCTGACCGTACTTCATCGCTGTCAGATTATCAAATGTGTAGGCTACCTTAAGGACTTCAACAGACGAATCAACCTTCTTGCCACCTGTAAGAACAGAATTCTTAAGATCTTTTATGTCTCTAAGTAAGTATGAAATATTCTTTGAGATGTTGGAATTAAGGTCCATAACATCTCTAAGATCCTTATATCCGTCATCCCTGAATTTATAGATTCGCTTAACCTCTTCTTCTGTAAGCTCTTCCTGTGGTTTCATAAGAAGCTCCTTTGGAATATCCAGGCTTCCTATATCATGAAGAAGAGCTGCAACTATTATGTCATGGAAAGTATCTCCCTTAAGTTCAAGTTTGCTGGCTATAACAGCTGAGAGGATAGCTACATTAAGAGAGTGCTTGTATACAGTATCCTCCGGACTTCTAAGATTCTGTGTAAAGGTTATCTTGCCTCTCTTATCACCAAATCTTTTAGTAATCTCAAGGACAAGGGTTTCAAGCTTATCAGGCTGCTTTCCTGCTTTAATTGTTGTAAGGATTTCTTTAAGACTAAAGACAGAGACAGTCTGGAATCTTTCGAATTCTCTATCTTCCTCAGTAAGTGGAGGCAGTGGCTCTGCCTCTTCAAGAATATATATACCTATTAGGTCGAAGTTTTTAATACTTTCAATACCTTGGCTTGTAAGCTTAGTGTCACGCTCATAAAGCATAACGCCAGTTTTATTATATATAGGTTTTGCTAAACGCATCCCTATCTTAAGCTTCTCTGTTGGTACGAATTTCATAGTCTATACCCCCGTCCTTCTAGTCTACGCTGATGCCATCAAAACTGCCCATCAAATTCATGCAGTTTATTTTGAATCAACGCTTTGATAATTGCCAAGCATATTGCCGGCGGTACCTTCTCCGCTAGCTATCTTTGTAATCCCTTATGATTATAACATTGTCAAAATCATAGTTAAAGTAAATCCCGTCAATACAAGCTTTGCAGAGGCTATGTTCATATTTTGTTCATATTTTATTATATTTATGTTAACGCCGAGAATACTGTTTATTCACGGTTTTTTTATATTATAATTTCATAAGTTCAAGAAAAACGATTTATTCTTCATTTAAAACTATATATTACAGTTTGTTTTGCAAAACGAAAAAACTTTTTCATAATAAAAGCCAGGTACTAGGGGGTACCTGGCTTCCTCCCTTTTTAAGGGGAATTATTTCCATTGAACATCTTATCTTTTCTTTATCATATACTAAAATCTTTATATATATGCTTAAACTTTCCGCTGGTTTTATTGGCCTGAGGAAGTTCTTCTGAAAGTAGAATTGCTACGTCTAAACCTTTACTCTTAAAGAATTTCTGTAAATCTGATTTTGCCTGATTATACGCCTCTTCTTTATTGCCAGCTATCATTCTAAGCTCTACCTTATCGATAGCTCGTTGAATCAACTGAAATCTTTTTATGGATTTTACCTCTTCTAAAACCTTGTATAATGACATAGGTGCAATATGTACACCTGCTGCAAATTCTAGGATATCATCTGTTCTTCCTTCAATCTCAAGCCATAGGGTATTTCTGCCACATTTGCATTTTTCATTATGCACGATTACACGGTCAGTTAATTCATATCTGATAAACGGCTGGATATGGTTAGATAGGTTTGTTATCAAAACCTTATCTGACATAGCTCCGTAGGGAACAGGATTACCTTCTTTATCTACAGGTTCCACTATCACCCAGTCCTCATTGATATGAAGATGTTTTTCTTCACACTCACATGCTATCTCGCCGCCTTCAGTGCAGGAATAATGCGTCTGAACATAACAGCCGAACTTATCAGTTAGCTTTGTACGTATCTCATCGGTTAAGAGTTCTCCTCCAGTTATAACCACATCCGGATGAATATTAAGCTCTTCATAGTCTGCAAGCAAAGCAAGATTCGAAGGATATCCGCTTAACATAGCAGGCTGAAATTCATTAAGCCTGCTTATAATCTCTTCTTCAGGAGCATTGACATCAACTGTAATCTTAGACTTTTTATGTGGCATCTGAAGCTGAAGATATCTGGACATGCCGCAGGCAAGATAGAACCCATAATCTGCAAAGACTCCGGCGGTTTTCTTCCCACGCTTCATAAACCTTCGAAAATCATCTTTTCTTGCAAATGTTCGAAAAGCAGCTACGGCTGAAGAAACATCAATATTCCCTTTATCGTACAGGACTACAGCTGGATTTCCCGTAGAACCGGAGGTTTTAAAGATAAGATATTTATCATCAAGCATCCTGCCGATATTATCTATATTCTTGGTAAAATCATCTATACGCTTCATAGAGATGCTTCTGTCGGTAACAACCTGATCAAAATGCTCCATAAGCTGCGGTTTGCTTACGGTAGGAAGATCTGTAAGTGTATAATCATCAGGAATATCTTTGTATAGGTCCCGGTAAAATGGACTTTTTTCTCTGGCATAGCTTACAAGGGAAGCTAAGCGTTTCTTTTGAACAGAGGCAATCTTCTCTCTGGTCCAGAAATCCGCCTTATATGTTTTTATCATCTTTTCAATTAAGCCCATAGCACACCTTTTATCTTTCCTGCAAAATACTTATCATTATTATTTTACTTCTTTGTAAAATCAATACATTCTGTTTCTACAAGGTATTCTTCGTATATATTCATAATTCCTTATCTTTATCCAATATAACCTTATCAGTTTTTATATAAAGCATATTATAAAGTCCTAAATATATTAATCCTATACCATCACTAATATAGCCCTGTTTTATTTTGAGATATATAATAATTACTATATAAACTGAATTGATTATAAAACATATTACAGGAGACTACCATGGATAAAAATATTGGAATAATTGGATACGGAAGTATGGGGAAAATGCTTCTGGATAAATTTAGCCAGGCTAAAGTTGTAGATAGCCAGACTTTGTTTATTGCAAATCGTACTGTTTCAAAGATAGAGGAAGCTAGTGATAGATATACCATCTGCAAGAATAATATTGAATTAGCTGGAAAGTCCGACATTATTTTTATCTGTCTTAGACCAAGTGATATTAAGCCTGTTTTAGAGGAAATAGTTCCATATTTAAAAGAGGATAGTCTTCTAGTGTCTCTTAATGGCAGTGTTTCATTTGCTAATTTAGAAAAGATTTCTAAGAAAAAGTATGCCAAAGTTATTCCGAGTGTTACAGCTGAGATTAACCAGTCACAGACATTGATTTCTTATAATGATTTGATTACTGAGGAAGACAAGAACACATTAAAAGTACTTCTTACTACTATCGGTAATGTTATAGAACTTCCAGAAAATGAGCTTGGTATGGGATCAGAACTGGTTAGCTGTATGCCAGGCTTTATTGCATCTATGTTTGATGTGGTCTGCCAGTCAGCAAAGAAACATACCTCTATACCAGATAATCAGATAAAAGATATGGTGTTAAATACAATGTGCGCCACTGGTCAGCTTATGCTTGATAATAATATGTCGTTCCAGGATGTTGTTTCAAGAGTAGCTACAAAAGGTGGCATTACTGAAGTTGGGGCACAGGTTATATACGATGGATTCCCAAAAACAGCAGATGAAATGTTTGAAAAGACATTAAAAAAACGTAAGCAAACAGCAGAAAATGCAACAAAGGCATTTAACGAATAAGATATAAGTCCTCTGGCTTAATCTTTTTCGTAATATACTATATCCATACAGTCACTTATCTTGTCGATTCGCCCGATTTGATGATAACCAAGCTTCTCGTAGAGATGACAATTGACCTTTTCCTGCAATATAGTTTCCAGGCACCAGTTATTTTCTCCAAAAAGCTTTTCAGCTTCGCAGATTGCCTGGCATGCATAGCCTTTGTTTCTATATTCAGCCATAATCCAGATAGGTGAGATGCGCTTTCTGCTACCGTCTTTTTTATCTATTATTCTTATAACTCCAACTTTAGCATTTTTTGCCAAAATAAAATAATATGTTGACCAAGGCTGTTCAAATCTCGCTATCACATTATCTACAGGCTCTGCCCCTGGGCTCATGTCATAATCCTGATACTTCTCAAGAAGTCCCGAAAATGCCTCCAGTTGCATCTTCCATACAGTTTCTATATCTTCACGTTTTACAGGAACCAACTCTACGCTCATAAAAACACCTCTCTAATGATATGTCTTTATTTTACAATAAACAATAAAACAGGCCTATACTATCACTAATATAAGCCTGTTTTGCACGGGAATATTTGCAAACATACATTCGATATTGTATAATGTAAGTCAAGCAAAGGTATAACCTTAGCGGTAGGCGGTTGCCCTCCCATGGAGGGTTTTATGTCCTCCAATCGAAAGAAAGGAGGTGTAGCCATGGTTAGTTACTCTGATTTATTTCAGTTTTGTATCTTGATTGTTGCTATTGTTAGTCTTGTTTACAAGATTTCACATAAAAAATAATCGCCCGGCCTGACAACTTGGCGATTATTTTTTATCAAAAAGTCTAGGGCAACCGTCTATCGGTTATGCCTTTGTGATTAAATTATAACATTAAATTGATTGAAGTCAAATATGATAATTTAAGAAAGGTCAAACATAAAAACAGGGACTGCGGAGCAGTCCCTGAAGTTTTATATAATGCTATATCTGTAAGATTAAGCCTGACCTGCTGAACCGAAGTTCTTGCAAAGATCAACAACCTTAGCTGTGATTGCATCGAAACCTGGCTTAAGAAGCTTACGTGGGTCATAACCCTTACCTTCCTTATCCTTACCATCTTCGATGTACTTACGTGTAGCTGCAGCGAACTCAAGCTGAAGCTCAGTGTTGATGTTAACCTTAGAAACACCAAGTGTTACAGCCTTGTGTACCTGATCAAATGGGATACCTGAACCACCGTGAAGAACGAGTGGCTTACCCTCTACAGCCTTGTCAATCTTATCAAGCTGCTCGAAGTTAAGACCAGCCCAGTTTGCTGGATACTTACCGTGGATGTTACCAATACCA
>OCVV012891648.1_pt1 | contig 18385 bp, 14 predicted proteins | sample 1539721 | NCBI WGS metagenome assembly OCVV01 (sample SAMN02144230, study PRJEB22623) | gut metagenome | biome: sheep rumen | host: Ovis aries | place: New Zealand | reverse complement strand
CAATTAGTTTCCCGAGGCGTTGCATCGGTTCCGGTGCATATGCGAGTCGTCGTTCTCTTTCCACAGACTATATGTGGGAAGTTTTAGTAATTTACTATACCTGCACGGACATTTCAAAGATCTTGCCTATGGTAGAGAGTGCCAGAAGCTCATACTCGGACCATTTCTGTCTCTGGCCTTTTTTTACAAACAATACAAACCCCTGGTAATCGTCATTATTCCTAAGCCGGAAAAATAGCGCAGACTCCGCCCCTCTTTCAACAAGCTTAGGTCTTAAATACGCTTTATCCCCTTCAAGATCATAGAGTCCGTCTATAACAAACATGCCATCCTTGTTAAAATGCGAATAAAACGCATCATTGAGCTCTATCCAATTAAGATCAGATTTACTTATCTCAGAATTATCAATGGACCATTTGAATCCTACCTTGGCATTGTTATAAACGATAAGAATCTCCTGGAGATTAAAGGCTTCACCGACATTCCTGAAGGCCAGGGCATTGCTGCTCGTCCCCTTCTTCAGGTAGTCTTCTATCATATAATGAACTATGCCTACCTTGTCAAAATTATTGGCCAGCACAGTCTTGAGACCATCCTCGCTTTTCTCGGGAGCTTTAATCAGATCCGCATGCATGTCAGGAGTATAGATTATGTAGCGGTTACGCCCCTTTTCTTTTGCCAGGTAAAGCATCTTATCCGCCAGATCCTTGACATCGTCACAGCTTTCACCGTGATCAGGATAGGCAGCGGCACCCATAGAACAGGTAAGGGATATACCATTAAGCTTATCCTTGAACTGTTCCTCAACATTTACGCGTATCTCTCTCATGTAAGGGCGTAATTCAGCTTTATCGGCAATGTCCTTTGTGACTATCATTATCTCATCACCGCCGACTCTTCCGACCATACCATGGTCGCCGATTGCCCTGTTTATTATGGAAGTCACTGTATGCAGGACTTCATCTCCAAACGCATGTCCGAAACTGTCATTAACAATCTTAAAATTGTCCATATCGAACATTATAAAATATGTAGTGGGACATTCATCCTGTGCACACACCCTGTGAGCATATTCATTGATAGCCCTTTTATTCAGCATATCCAGCATGGCATCCTTATCGCTGGCGCGTCTGTATGAAGGTATCGATACCCCATCAGTACAGGGGATAAATACACCGTATATCTTATCCCCCTTATCTTCATATTTTTTAAAACGTACCAGATATCTTCCCTTGTGCAGATCGATGATCCCGCTGAAACTCTTCTTTCCGGACCGCAGTGCTTCACGAAGTGCTTCAACCTGCTTCTTTGAAAGTTCAGTTCCCGAAGCTTCCAAAAGCTTGACAGATTCCTTGGCAGTTCCTTTGAATATGACTTTTTTTTCGGGAGTGTATTTAAATACCTCCATCAGGTCAGCCTCAGGATCATACAACATTTCTGAGCATTTCGATACTTCCAGAAAATGTTCATAATCCTCTATGGATAAATCTGATCCCATGTTTGTTGCTTCCATAACTCTCACCCGTCACATATGCAATCCGTCAATCTGTCTGGTACTTACGTTTTCAAGCGTTATATCATCATCAACGCTGCCATCTATCGATACATTCTTTATATCAATTTCATTTACATTTTTCAAGAAGATGCTCCTGCCGGACATCTCCGGAAAGTCATCCATCATCACAGGCCTCTGGGGAACGCGCTTGTCCTCTTCAAGATAAGAAACCTTTATATTCTCCAGAGATATCTTTTCTACCGGAGCTTCCGGAAGCCCCATCACACATACAAACGATGCGTCTACTCCCGTACAATCCACATCCTTTATGGAAATACTGCCGACTCTTGGGGTACGGTAGTCCACAGGACACTTTTCCTGACTCTGAACATATTCCGTATGCCCGTCGGGATCGCAGAAATAAAACATATTTACGGTAAGGGGCATATGCACATGATCCATACTGATATTCTCAAAAAGCAGATCTGTAAGTATGGATTTTTCTCCGCGTCCGCGCCTTGTCTTTATGCGTACACCGCGGTCCGTGCCTGCAAATATGCATCTGGAAACATGCACATTGCTAACGCCTCCTGCGATTTCGGATCCTATAGTCACAGAACCGTGGCCTTTTTCAAGCCTGCAGTTCCTGATCGTAACATTCTTAGTCTCTCTGTGATGATACTTTGCCATATAGAGCTTTCCGCTCTTAAGTGCGATGCAGTCATCACCTACTGATATGGTAGTACCGAGAAGACATACATCTTCACAGCTTTCAGGATCAAAACCATCCGTATTCGGCGAATCGGAAGGATTCTGAATCGTAAGATCTAAAAAGCTGAGACTCTCCGAATAATAAGGATGTATGCACCAGCAGGCTGAATTCTTAAGTGTCAGCCCCTGCATCCTGATATTTTTGCACCGTATGAAATTAACCAGGTTAGGTCGCCATGCAGTCCGCTTCTTCTTTGCTTCGACCCACCAGTCACTATTCGGCGCATTTCCGTCAACGGTTCCCCGTCCTACAATGGAAATATCCTCGGCATTTACTGCTGTGATCAATGATGCAAAACTATCCAGAGGATTTCCTTCCCAGCTGCCAAGGTTATACTCCCTGCTGTTGTCATACATATCACGTACCATACCGGGAAGCACGGGGTAATTCCCCCTTTCGGTATCTCCCAACAGTACGGCACCCTCATCTATCCACAGCGTCATATGGCTCTTCAGGAATATCGGGCCCGTAAGATATGTTCCCGCAGGCACGTACACAGTTCCGTCATCAGGGCATCCCATTACTGCAGCCTGAATAGCAGAAGTATCATTGTGTACTCCGTCTCCTGCCGCCCCAAAACTCCTTACATTCAAGAGAAAGCTCTCGGGCCTGGTCTGCACCGTATGCATATTATAATCGTTTTTACCCTCTTTGCATATAGAAATATCATATTTACTTGAAGGTTTAAGCCCATCTATGGTTATGACATTACGCTTTGTGCGGGCATACTCTTTGCCGTTAACGCTGACAATACATTCGTCTTCGGTTTCAAAACGGTCATTATTATCCCTTTCGATCGTAATACTTCTGCTAAATATACCAGCTATCTCAAATTCCATATCAATCTGCTCTCCTGATCATTTCCGTGTATGCTAACAGAAAAGGTGCGACACCCTTGGCCTCATTTTCCACTACCGGTTCACTGAAGTAATACTCAAGCGAGCCGTCCCTGTGCTGCTTTCCGCCCAATCCGGCCACAAGACATATGCCTGAAAGCTTGAGGGTTCCATCCTCGTTTTCCGAAAGATATTTATCAACGATACCGTCAAATGCCCGCTCTCCCATTTCGGCATAACGCGGCGTAAGAAAGCCCAGACGTACTGCCTTTAATATTGCATAGGAGATAAGCGCGGTGCCTGAAGTCTCCAGATAGTTGCCCTCAGCTTCAGGATGATCCACCACCTGATAGAACATACCGCTTTCATCCTGGAAAGGAGCAAGAGCATCCGCAAGGTTTTCCAGGAGCTTTTGCAGATATCTCTTCTCGTAATACAGCGATTCATCCGTTGCCTGTGCCGTTTCAACCAATGCAAGGGTGAACCACCCCAGAGACCTCAGCCAGAAATTGGGGCTGCATCCGGTTTCTGTATCTGCCCAGTACATTTCGCGACTCTCGTCATATCCGTGATAATACAGTCCGGTCTTGGGATCCTTCATATTCTTTTCAACATTTTCAAACTGATGTATGACATCATTGCACTTTTCCATTTTGTTAAAAAGTGTTTCGTATTTCATATAGAATGGCTCTGCCATATACAGGCCGTCCAGCCACACCTGGTTGGGATAGATTTCCTTATGCCAGAAACTTCCTTCCTTTGTCCTCGGCATTCCTGTAAGCTGCTCCCGCACATGGTCAAGGGCAAGCTTGTACTTATTTTCACCTGTCTTTTCATACAGGAAAAACAGATTACTTGCGGTATTGATATTGTCGAGATTGTATTCCTTAATATCGTAAGTCTTTATGGATCCGTCTTCCTGCACAAAATAGTCGACAAAATCCTTCGCGAACTTAAAATAGCGCTCTTCACCCGTAATATCATAAAGCGAAAGCAACGCAGTGATCATACACCCGTCGATATAATTCCACTTATTCGGGCGTCCCTGCAGGATCATTTCTTTATTCCACATGGGCTTCTCCGCACTGGAATTTTCTAGAAGATAATCAATATACTGCTGTATCCGGTCTCTTGTTTCTGCTGTCATATGCCTGTTCTCCTGTCTTTTCTGTAATTGTCTGCGTTTCTGTTACTTCTGCTCCCCCACTCTCATGATCAACCCCGATGGCACTTACTGTCGTTCTGCTTCCCGGAAAATGTATGTGGGCTTTTAATAATGCCTTCGATCAGCTCCCGTGAATGTACCGCGGTATCCGGCTTCGTATTCTCAAGTGTTGCATGAACATACGGCTTCTTTTCTTCCGCAAACTGTACTATCTTACGGTAATCCATCTCGCCATATCCGCAGCCCACCGCTTTCATTTCCCCTGCTTCAAATACATAGTCCTTTAAATGTATCATCGCTATCTCGGGAGCAAGGATATCCATTGCCTCACCTATCACTTCATCCCTTGCCTCTATGCATTCCGGATCTATCAGGTTTACGGGGTCAAAAATGATCTGAAGATTCGGAGATCCGATACGGTCAAGTACTTCACGTGCCCGGCGTGGATTCCACACTATATGCTTATATACCGGCTCGATAGCCATGATCACGCCGCATTTTTCCGCATAGGATACAACGGGACGCAGATTATTGATAAATACCTCCAGAGCTTCTTTACTGCGGCAGGCTTCTTTATCATAGTGATAATCCTCATTGGGCGCACCGGTTTCCGTTCCTACCATACCGCAGCCCAGCAATGATGCAAAACGCAGGTGGGCACAATAGCGTTCCTGTATCGTCCTTAATTTTTCCGGATCCGGGTGCGCGAGATTCTGGTAATTGCCCAGCACGGCAATATCTATGCCGGCCTCTGCGAATACCCTTTTTAGCCACAACGCATATCCGGGTGTCAATGCCTCTGTTTCCTTTGGAAGCCCCGCAGTCTTGGCAAGAGCAATATGCGCACAGCAAAAGCCCTGTTCCCGTACTATATCAAGTCTTTCCTTTATCTCACATTCCTTAGTGTCATGCAGTCGTATTCCTATTCTCATCCTGCTGTTCCTTTCGTGTCTGTATTTAAATTCTTCCTGCAGCTTAAAAGATTATCAGCTTACTCCGATTCCTCATTCTCACCATCGGAATTCTTTTCTTTGCCTTCATACTTATCAAAAAGACCGCTGTACATCATGGCCCTGAGGTAGCCCGGACCCGAGAAGCATATCACCGCAAAAAACGGTACCGAAGCATATCCGAACAATAATGCAAGTATAAACGGAAGAGGGATAAGGATTGCCGAAGCTATTGTCCGAAGAGTAAGTATGCCTAATACAGACATGGACAATGATGTCTTCAGTGTGCCACGTATGGTATTCTTATACCTCGAAAGAACCGGGAATATATATATCATTATCAGGTATGATGCCAGTGCCGCTGCAAAAAGCAGTATGAGCATCACCCCCGAAAACTGATCACCCTGCATCCGCATGATGCGCCAGTCAACAAACAGGGCTGCCGATACAGCCAGCATGCCTATCCAGAGTATGGTCGCCTGGAGAAAGTTTTCCTTAAAAGACCTGAAATACTGTTTGACTATATAACCCTCTTCATCCCTTACTATCTTGAGCAGAACATAATGCATGGCGGTAAATGCCGCACCTGCCGTAATTATGGGAATACACAGGAGGATTGTCAGAAAGTTTATTATCATCAGATCTGCGATCCTTCCCAGTACTCTCATAAACGGACTGTCAATCTCTAGAAATTTCATGTTTCTTTATCCCCTTCCGATCCGGATTATTTTCTGTGACATTAAGTCTCATTTATCTGGATCTTTTCCATATGATAAAAAATCCCTCTTTTTTCCATCAGTTCATTATAATTTCCGTCTTCAACGGCTTTTCCGTCCGAAAGAACTATTATCCTGTCGGCATTCTTTACCGTTGAGAGACGATGCGCAACTATAAATGTCGTGCGTCCGCGAACGAGCCTGTTCAGCGCTTCCTGTATCTCTCTTTCGGATACCACATCCAGTGCGGAAGTCGCTTCGTCAAGGATTATAACCTTTGGATCCCTGATTATCGCCCGCGCTATGGATATCCTCTGGCGCTGTCCTCCGGACAGATTTCCGCCATGCTCATCGATCATCGTATCAAGCCCGTCCGGCAGATTGGATACAAAGTTTTTCAGGTTTGCCGCTTCAACAGCTCTGTCGAGTTCTTCTTCGCTCACATTTTCCATACCGTATGTGATATTGTCACGCAGTGTCCCCGTAAACAAAAGCGGCATCTGCGGCACAACCGATATAAACCGCCTGTAGCTCTTAAGATTTATATCCCCAAGATCTCTGCCATCTACACGTATATTTCCGCTATCGGGAAGCATGAATCCTATCAGCATGTTCAGCAGGGTGGATTTTCCGGCACCGGACTCTCCTACAAAAGCTATGGTCTCTCCCTGCTTCACCTTCATGGTAAGACCGTTCAGCACTTTCTGTTCTGTCCCGGGATAAGTATAAGCAACACGGTATATCTCATACGTTCCCCTGATATCTTCCAGTTCTTCCTTACCTTCGTTATGCTCTATATCCTCACTCGACAGTATCTCGCCTATAGAACTTACCGACTCAAGCCCCTTGGTCATAACCGGCAGGAGGTTGATAAGTGCGGTAAACTGATTGACCACCGTCGTAAATCCGGTCTGATAAAAAGTGATATCTCCCACCATTATCTTTCCATTCAGGGCAAGATATCCGGTAAAAGCAAGACATAAAGCCTGGAATATCTGAAATACCACCCAGCCTACAGCTCCGAAATTGGACTGCACCATATCCAGCCTGTAACCGCTTTCCGCTGTCTGCTCAAGCTGTCTGGATATCCTCTCCTTTTCCACATCCTCCAGTGCATGCGCTCTGGTAACAGGAACCATCTCCACCATCTCCATCACGCGGGCGGAGGTTTCTTCCATCTCCATACGGAAAGCCCTGTTCTCCCTGCTGATCTTCTTTCTGAAAGCTATCACTGTGAAAGAAGCTATCGGTGCTACCAGCAGGAAGAAAAACAGTATCGTCCGGTTTTTAACTGCCGTGACAGATATCATGATAGTCAGGTTCATCACGATATTTATCACATTTATAAACATCTGTGACGACAGTGTTTCTATCGCCTCCACATCACGTATGATCTTGGACTGCAGTCTCCCGGACTGCACCTGTGTATGGTATGGTATAGAAAGCTCCTGAAGCTTCCTGACAAGAGCAGCTCTTAAGCCTGCTTCAGTCTGTCTTGTTACCCGGCTGCGATACATGCTGTGAAGATAATTCGCCGGCAGGTGAATAAGCAGCAGCCCCAGCCAGATACCTGTATTTACAATGATCGCTGTCTTTGCGGCATCACCGCCTTCTATTACACCATTGATGACATTGGCTATTAACAACGAGGAGAAAAGAGCCGGAGAATGCTTTATCAGGTAGAAAATCGAGCTTATTAAAAACTTGTGGTACTGCCCTTTATAGAAACCCAGCAGTACTAAAAGCGGCTTGCCGCTGTATTTTTTATAGTATTTTACGTACTTCTGCTCGTATATCTCCGAGCCCTGTATTTTAGCCATATATCAATCCGGTCACTGTATCCGGCCGTGTGCCTTCTGACGAATGATGAAGATTTATTCTGTCTCGTTACTGTATTCGGTCTTTTTTAGCTCTTCAGTATCGGAAGACTTACCGCTGCCTTCAAATGTCATGTACGGAGTAACTGCTTCCCTGTCGTCTTCATCAACGGTTTTTGCATCATGCGCACACAGAAGATCCACATACGGATGCCCCAATTTCCTCAGTCCGTCAGCAATAAATCCCGCAAAAACTATGGCGCCTTCCATTACAAGATGTGTATTGTCCTTGGGATATACAAAGAGACTTCTGGATGCTATCTCTCCGATGGATGCCAGATACTTTTCAGTAACGGAAGTCAGGTCTATGAAAGGAACACCCTCTTCCTCTGCCGCTTTTTGTGCAGCCGCAGGATATCCCGCATGACATCCGGGCATAAAAGCACCGTACTCATCAAAGTACCTGCGGGTGAGCGGTGAGATAATGATCGGATAAGCCTCATGAGCCTTAGCGGTACGGATCATTTTCTTAAGATTCTCCGTATATACATCAACCGGTGCATATCTGGCGGGATCGGATTCCTTGGAATCATTGTGGCCAAACTGTATCAGGACAACATCTCCCTTCTCCAGATATCCGTCCACCTGATCAAGTCTTCCCTGATCTATAAATGACTTTGTGCTGCGCCCGTTTATGGCAAAGCTTCTCAGAAATACATCATCCTTTAAGTACAGCAAAAGCCCCTGTGATAATCCACACTGAGGCCATGTCGCGATCTTATTGAATGTTACTGTACTGTCACCAAGATATATAAGTCTTTTCATCTTTCTGTCCTTTCGGTAATTGTTAAAATCATGATCTTCATCTGTATTCGGGATCATAGTAAACGGATCAAATACTCATTTTTATTTCTGATTGATCCGTTTACTATGACAAGCGGGCGACAACGTGTTTTTCATCACGTTCCGCCCGCTTTATACACAGTTATTTGATCAGCGGTTTAATTTCTATACACCACATCATTCCTTAACCGCACCTACATTAACACCGGTAACAAAGTACTTCTGCAGGAACGGATATGCGAGCATGAAAGGCAGTATAGCGCATACGATTCCGGAATAGTACAGTGTACTCTGCGATACTTTGTAGGAAGTCGTCGGTGTATCACCGTCCATGACCATTACTCTCAGCATATACTGGAAGTTAGCCTGATCACGGCTGGAGATATAGATCTGTACTGTGCTGTAGTCATTCCATACTGTTACGGCAAACATCAGACCAATGGAGGCAAGCGCTGCTTTGGAAAGCGGAAGCACTATCTTGTAGAAGATCTGCATCGGCGAGCATCCGTCCAGCTTAGCTGCTTCGTAAAGTGATGCCGGAATGCCTTCAAAGAAGTTCTTCATAAGTACCAGGTTGTATACGTTCATACCATGCTTAAGCACCAGTATCCACATATTATCCACGAGTCCGAGCTGTTTCATAACCAGGTACTCAGGGATCATACCACCGGAGAAGATCATGGTTACCAGCAGGAAATATGAGAAGAATGAACGTCCGGGCATCTCATACTGGTTCAGTACATATCCGCCGAGTGTTGCCATTACCAGACCAAGCAGTGTACCGGCTATGGTCGTGATGAAAGAGTTCAGCAGGGGACGGAACAGTTTGCTGGTCGTCATTATCGTTGCATAACCGCCGAGTGTCGGCTGGTTGGGCCATAAGCGGAACTGATACACGCCTACGGCGTTGAAGCTGTCCGATACAACCTTCCATATAGGAAGGACGATGATCAGGGTAAGTATTATGAACACCGCATAGTTTACGATATCGAAAACCTTGATCTTTGGTCTCTTGGCTTCGATCACGTTCACCTTGGGAACGCTCTTCTTATCTTTATCTTCTTCAACCGCAGCAGCTTCAGGCTCCACTGCCACTGCTTTTTCGATAACAGCTTCTTCTGCCTTTTTTTCTAACTTAACCTCCACAGCATCTTTTGCAGCTTCAGAGTTGGTTAATTCTTTTTCATTAATTTCAGCCATTTTCCTAACCTCCTCCTTAAATGATGCCGCGTCCGCGGATCTTCTTGCTTGCCCAGTTGCTGCCGAGCATCAGAAGACAACCTACAACTGACTTGAAGAGACCTACTGCCGTTGTATATCCGTAGTCAGGCAGTGATGTCATAAAGGTCTTTCTGTAAACGTATGTCGAAATAACGTCTGATACCTCGAATACACGGTTGTTGTAAAGAACGAATACCGGCTCGAATATGTTAAGTACTTTTGCAATGTTCAGTATCAGTACGATGATGATAGTGTTTGCCAGGGCGGGAAGAGTGATATAACGCATCTTCTGTAATCTGGTAGCTCCGTCAATGTCTGCCGCTTCATAGAGATCCGGTGATATACCGGAAAGTGTAGCGAAGAATATGACTGTTCCCCATCCTGTTTCTTTCCATAGGTTTATGATGTAAAAGACCGGCTGCCACAGTTTTGTTGAATGCAGGAAGTCTATGCTTGTTTCTATCCAGCCCCAGCTCTTCAGGGTTTCATTTATCATACCTGTTGAAGAAGTGGACAGGAACAATGTGAAGATTGCTGCAACCACCGCATATGACATAAAGTGCGGCAGGTAAATGACTGTCTGGACAAACTTCTTGCAGAAAAGCGATGTCATTTCGTTCAGGAATATTGATATCACGACTGCCACGAAAGTGTTCAGCAACAACTTGACTATAGATATAACCAGTGTATTTCTAAAGGCGATCCAAAACTCCGGTTCTGAGAACATGGATGCAAAGTGCTGTAATCCTACCCAATGTATATCTCTGCCCTTATATACAAAGAAAGAGTAGCGGATACCTAACATCGGCCAATAGTACATGATCAAAACAAAGATGAATACAGGAAGGAACATCAGGTAGAATCCTCTGTTATTCCAGATTCTCATTCCCAAAGGTTTCTTATTTACATTAACCTTTTCTTTCTTTCTACTCATAACGGGTATTTCCTTTCCGTTGACTGTTTACGGTTTTGTTTTAAATACCTGCCCCCGCTTTCACGGGAGCAGGCTTTCTGTTACTTAAATTTACTTATATATTTCTTATCTTTACTTTGCTTCAGGTGCTTCTGTACCCTGTGCGTTAAGCTCGTCGACGATCTGCTTTGATACATCGCCCCACTTGTCATTGTACTCAGCGATAGCTTCTTCACCGGTCTTTTCTCCTGTAACAACCTCGATCATGAGTGTTGTCTTATCTGTTGTCAGAGCTTCCAGATTATCTGTAAGAGTCTGGCAGGAAGGAGCTGTAGGAGCATCTACACAGTTTGCTGTGAAGAACTGGTTACCTTCATCAATAAGGGGATCGTCTGTTACAAAGCCGTTTGTAAGAGGAGCAATCGTAAGTGCGGGATCAAGGTGGTTCTTCTTCCATACAGAGTTAGGATCGTTAGGAGTCTGCTTAAGGTGGAACTCACCGTCTGCGTACTCATAATCCTTCTTCTTCTCAGGATCATCAGGATTTGTTGTGAAGGACTCAGCCTTTGTTGACCAGTGTACATCCTCTGCGCCATATGTCCAAAGTGTCTGTACCCTATCACCGTCAAGCATTGTCTCGAAGAGCGCATCGAAGATAGCCTGCTCACGGAGACTGTTGTCATCACCGTCATCAGAGATAACCCATACAGGAGCTTCTCTGTTGAGGTAGCCGCCCCATGTATCCTTGATTTCCTTGATAGGAGGAAGCTGGAGGAGACGATCATCACCGAGATCATCATCTACGCCCTGCTTGGACATATTGTCTGTAAGTGTGCGGAGCCATGTACCTGCCCAGTATGTGAATACGCCTTCAGATGTGGTCTGGTCATTTGAGAACCACTTCTCACGAGCCTGCTTTGTACCGAAATCTTCGGTATCAGGATCGATAACGCCGTCTGCGTAAGCTACTGCCATACGATCAAGAGCTTCAACAGTTGCATCCTCTGCGAAACCGTCTACCCAAACGCCGTCCTTCTGATAGAATGAAGGATATGCACCCTGCCAGAACTCAGGCATGTAGTTGATGTAAGGAGCCTCATCGAGCTTACCGAAACCTGCTGCTACAACACCGTAGGTCTTGCCGCCTGTCTGTACTTCGTTGCCGTCAGCATCCTGTACCTTAACATCCTTGAAGAACTTGAGCATGTCATAATACTCGTCGAAAGTATCAATATCTTCGATCTTGTCGATACCGTCTGTAGCTGCAGCATACTGCTCAAACCAGCTTGCCTTTACATATGTTACGCATCCGTTACCATAGGTAGGAGCGAAACCATACTGCTTGCCGTCTGCTGTACGCATGTTGAGGTTAATGCTGGGGATCTCGATCCTGGACTGGAACTCAGCATTGTCATATGCATCAGCCATATCCCAGAGGTATCCTGTATTCATGTAGTCACGATACATGGAAGCGCTCATGATCATAGCATCAGGGAAAGATCCATCACCCGGCTCACCTGTTGTAAGGAGACGTGATACTGTGTTCGCATAATCGGAGTGATCAACCTGGTTGATGTGAAGGTGTACTTCATGACCAAGCTTTTCACCTACAGCTTCCTCCCACTGCTCGATAAAAGCATCCTGGCCATTATCAACTGTAGCAGTAAGAGTACCGTCTACAACGATGTAAAGGTCCTTTACCTCATATGTTCCGGTCTCTTCGTTAACTTCACCGGTCTGTGTTTCTGCGACATTAACTGTCTGCTCGTTTCCTTCCTCGTCTGTCACGGTTACCTCTGTGGTTCCACCGGCCTGAGGGCCGCAGGCTGTGAGTGTGCCGGCTACCATCACGGTACTCATGAGCAGAGATACAAGTCTCTTTTTCATTTTGTTCCTCCTTTAGGATGTTTGCTAAAATTGTTTCATTTCTGAAAATGTAAGCGCTTTCACGCTATAGGAAAAATATATCACTTATGTTCCTATAAGCGCAATTAACAAATCTTATAAATAATTGTCACATTTTTTTCATATTTTTACCAAAAAAAGATTTTTAAGCCGTATTGCGGATGTAAGAACTTTCATGATATGCTTATTTCCATATATATTCCGGGTATTTTTTTTACTTTTTCCGGGTAATATATGCCCCATATCAGATGCAGAAAACTTATGTATTTGAACGATTTCGTAAGGAGTACAAAAATGAAAATGTTTTCAACCGAAAATTTTCCGTTTCACATGCACAGCATACATATAATGCACAAAGGTGAGTTGATACAGGAAGAATACTTCTCTCCTTATGAAAAAGGAAGAATGCACCGGATGTTTTCCATAACCAAGAGCTTTACCTCTCTTGCAGTCGGTGCATTGATCGCAGAGGGGAAACTCTCGCTTTCCGATCCGATATGTAAATACTTTCCGGAATACACGCCCGCTGATGCAGATCCTTTTCTGACATCAATGACAGTGCAGGATCTCCTGATGATGAGGACCTGCCATAAAGCCACCACTTACAAGCTCAATGCTTCCGCACACTGGGTACAGTCATTTTTTACAACAGCTCCGGACCACAGGCCCGGCATGATCTTTAAATACGATACTTCTGCTGCCCATACACTTGCCGAACTGGTCCAAAAGTTAAGCGGACAGAAAGTTCTCGATTATCTGCGAAATGTATTTCCGGACGATATCGGCTTTTCAAAGGATGCCTATATCCTGGATGATCCCTTCGGCTGCGAGATCGGAGGATCCGGAATGATCGCATATCCCGAAGACCTGCTGAAAGTGGGAACATTTTTATTATCATTAATAAACGGAACATTCGAGTACAATTCTCCCACAGGCTTCACGCCGGATAATACTGCCCATAAGAAGGATAATGACAGTAATGAAAAAGAAAATGAGAATGGAAATGTGAATGATAACAGCCATGAGTGTGAAAACGCCTGCAATAACTCAGAAAGCATCAAATATATATATGATGGAGCTTTCTATGAAAGATATGCCGAATATGTAAGAGATGCTGTCAGCCTCCACAGTCCTACTCTTCATGAAGGAAAGACCGTTGATGAGATGCAAGGCTACGGCTACCAGTTCTGGCGGCTTAGGGATAACGGGATAATGATGTACGGAATGGGCGGCCAGTATATGGTCCTGTACCCTGAAGCAGAGCTTATATTTATCACGACAGCCGATACCCAGTCCGTCCAGGGCGGGACGCAGTATATCCTGGATGAGATAAGGCGTGTGGCACTTTCCATTGCACCGGAGCTTAACGCTCATATCTCTGCACCGGCTGAGGCTACTGCAAACGACGCAGGTGTCTACAGCTGTTCCGATGCATCCGGTGGCGTTATCACAGATACACCTGATGATACGGACAGCCTTATTGAAAACTGTACCAGCAGCTACTATGGCAGCTACCGTCTCATGCCAAATGCGGGTGCCTTTCATCAGCTTATATTTACGGACAACGAACTCATACTGGAAGCAGAAGAAAAAAGATTTGTCTTTCCTTATGGGATCAAAGAGGCAAAGGAAGCAACAGAACCGGGATACGGTCAGAAAATATACACCACGGCTCTCCCCCAGCCTGACGGCAGCTTATATCTAAATACGCAGATCCTTGACGAATATGTGGGAAGTATTCATTTTATGATGAATAAAAAAGATGCTAAGATCACGCTCTCACTCCGCAAGGTGGAGGAAAGCCTGTATAAAGAGTTTAACTGTTTTCTGAACGGGGAAAGAATCCCGGAGTAAAATTTATTTTCCTTCAAGAAAATCTATAAACTCTGAGGCGAGCTCTCCGTGTGCGCTGTTGACGATATATCCGGCCACAATACGGGGATTTCCTTCGCCGTCATAGACATAATTATTCTTCATACCGGGCATATCATCCACATAAATACCCACAGCGGTACCATCCCTGTACAGGAGCATGTCAGCATCCGCATATGCTTTCAGCTCTTCTTCACTGTATATCTCGTCTAACGGTACAAAATAATCCATCGCTGCAAAGCTTTGGAACACATCCTCTCCTGTAATAATGATATCTACGGAGCCCGTAAACATTATGGCAGACAATTTCTGCTGATCCTCATATCCGTATTTGACCGTATCCATGACCGAATACTCCCCGTCATTTCCGGATACGGCCGATGCCTCATCGGCACTTACTTCCGGCTGCACGGCAATAAACATTGAGGTATCAATAACAATGCGTTCCTTCCCCGGATTTATTCCTGACACAGCAGTAAAACGGTCTTTAACATCACTCTGTGCGCTGTCATTTTCCACAAAATTTATCATGCAGACGTAAAGCGCATCTTTCTTATGGGTAAACATCGAGACAAGTATCGGTACGGCAATGGCAAGAATGACCACGACCACGATCACCCACATCAGGTAATAATCCTTAAAGTATTTCCATTTTGCCTTGAAAGAGGCATCCTTTATTTTGTCCCGTTCCTCCCGGAACTCATCCATTACTGCCATTGTTCATCCATCTCTAAATATCCCGGACGGTCTTCATAAATAAAATAATCAAAATCCGCAGGTTTTCTGCTGCCACAGCCGCCGTTGTTTGCATATATTCCTACAAGTGTGCCGGTATGGCGCTTGGGATCATCGGGAACGCCCTCATCACAGAGGAATACGCAGTCTTCAACAGTGCCTGCTTCAGTCCAGTCCGTGCCATCCATACTGTAATAAAAAGTCCGGCACAGATATTTTACCACTACTTTAAGATAAACTGCACCCTCCGGTATATTTTCTTTTGTGGCAACGTTTTCTTCCCCGTGATTGCGGTTGATCACCAACTGTATCTTCCTGCCTTCCTCATAACAGAGAGAAAACCGTATATATGTCACTGTACTGTAATAGCAGCAAAGCCCCGCCTGCTCCCCGTCACGGTCCGGTGAGAAATCAAGTTTTGTCTGTGCAATATAGCAAAGCTCCTGTTCCCTTCGCAGGAGGGTATTCTTCGCCCTTATTTCATTTAACTGTCCGTCTCTTGTCCATATACGGAAAAAGCCCGGCCTTTCCGTAAGCGACCACGAGCCGTTATCGGGATTGCGTACAAACTCCCATTCCGGATTAAGCTTAGGATCATCAAAATCATCCTGCAGGTTTCTTTCGAATATACATTCCGGAAGATCCGGTGCCTCCTGCTCTGTACTCGGTCCTTTTCCGTTATTGACCTTAAACCATCCGTCCTCTGTCCATTCCACAGGATCCAGAGCGCTTTCCCGGCCAATGGTAGTATAATTGCCGCTATTCGGTCTGCCGCAAAGGTAATAGCACCACCATTTCCCATTCTGGTCCTGCACGAGTTTCCCATGGCCGGCTCTCTGCAGCGGCGCATCAGCATCCGTCTGCCTCATTACAGGATTGTAAGGCGATTCCTCGTATTCTCCAAACAGTTCTCGACTTCTGGCCATATTGATGCCGTGACCATAACCCGTACCGCCTTCGGCAACCATCGCATAATAATAACCGTCTTTTTTGAAAATATGCGGACCCTCGGGACAGCGTTCACCCGTTCCGGACCATACATTACGCAAAGGTCCGGCTACAGACAGACCGTCCGCTGACAGCGGTACCGCCTTTGCCCCGGCTGCTATGATCATATATCCGCTGCCGTCATCATCTATAAAAAGCGATGGATCTATATCATCCACCTCAAGGCACACCGGCTTGCTGTAAGGACCTTCAGGCTTATCGGAAACCATGACAAGCTGCCTGCGCATCACATTATTGCCACGCTTTCCGTCAGCATTTAATCTGAGAGTTGCATAGATATAAAATTTCCCGTCCACATATTCTATATCCGGAGCCCATATGCCATGAGAATCCCTGATATCGCTTAAGTCCAGCCAGTCCGTATCTGTAACCGCGTGACCTATGATATGCCAGTGTACCATATCCTTTGAGTGGGATATGGGAATCGCCGGAAAATACTGAAAGCTTGAGTTGACCATATAATAGTCATCCCCCACCCTGATCACTGAAGGATCCGGAAAGAAACCTCTCTGCACGGGATTGTTGTATGTTTTTTTATGCTCTGTATTCATAGTATGTATATTGTCCTTTTTTACGACTTTTTGTCTTATGAATAAAAAGGATGTATTTATTTCTTCCTTGTGGTATCAGTCTGATCCGTATAGCCGAGCCCTTTTACACCGGCTGCAAGATCATCAAGAGCACGGCTTAAGTCGCCGTAGGTATTGTATGCCCGCTCAAAATGAACAAGAGCCTGCTCCCTCTGTCCTTCTGCTGCCGCATTAAAACAGTTGACCGCATGTCGGTGTAGTTCATCATGAAGATCATAAGCCTCCCTGTACGCCGGAAGCTTCTTTATCCTGTCATCTCCGACCGAAGCAAACCACTTGCCAAGCTTACAGCCTCTGGGATTATTTACCTGCTCAATCTTAAGGTGTTCAAAGCCTACAAGATTATTGTACTGTCTCCATGTAAATATCAGGTGATCAACCTTAAATACAGTGATCCAGTCAAGCATGGTCAGTTCGGCACGGCCCCTTGCCATATCGGAGCGGACATTATCCACGCTGCGTGAAATCCTGTACAGATGCTCTCCTGTAGTAAAGCACTCATCATTAAGCTTTTCAAAACCGCCTGCAACAGTATTGCCCAGTGCGATAAACTCTTCCGTAAGAGCTGACTGTGTATTTACTTCTTCGAATATGGAATCAATATCTTCATTTATACCGGTGACTTTGTCAACCATGTTTTCCAGACTGAGCACGGAACTGTTTGCACGCTCCGTTCCCTCTTTCAGATGATCTGATGTGACAGCGACAGACTCAGCGATAGCATCAATATTTTCCAATAGCTCCTCAACATATGAAACAACCGAATCCGCACAGGAGGCAGTATCGCCGGCCTGCACTCCCATCTGCTGGGCTACTACGGCAAAGCCGCGACCGGACTCACCGGCACGGGCCGCTTCTATGCTTGCGTTCAGAGCAAGCAGGGTTGAATTATCTGCAAGATCCTTTATCTGATCAATGATCTTTGTGATCTTTTCCGTATTTTCCTTAAAAGTAGCGATCTGATTGTTGATCTGATCCACTTCGTCTGCGGTAGAATCTATAACCGCGATACTCTGTGTGATCTCTTCGGAACAGTTTCTGGAGGTTTCTATCACATCATGGGAACTGGATTGTATATTCGAAACAGCGCTCTGTACTCTGGTAATGGACTGCTCCAGCTCCTGGCCTGAAGTGTGAATAGTCGCCACAACCTGAGCCTGTTCGTTGACCTCTTCGATCATATTTTTAACAACCGAAGAATCACCTATAGCTGTCATAGCTTCATTCATACGCATAACAAATACATTGTTGGCTCTGAACACGCTCTTCATCAGCTCATTGTAGCATACGGCTATTTCCGGATCATGGAACTCAGCTGCTTCCACAGCGCTCATGTCTCCGTCCGCAGCTTTTTTCATATGATCCATAAGCTTTTTCAGATCTTCGCCTGCCGTATCGATTTTCTTACCAAACATAGCAATACCCCCTGTCTTCTGTCATTTCCTACAGCCACTTATACCCATTTAATTACATATTACTAAAACTTCCCACTAACTGAACTACTTAGAACGACACTCGCAATTGCGCCGGAACAATCACGATGCGTT
>OCVV011313771.1_pt1 | contig 18415 bp, 19 predicted proteins | sample 1539721 | NCBI WGS metagenome assembly OCVV01 (sample SAMN02144230, study PRJEB22623) | gut metagenome | biome: sheep rumen | host: Ovis aries | place: New Zealand | reverse complement strand
GTAATGGTCACCATGTGCATGTGACAACACTACAGCGTCAATCTGCTTAACACCATGTTTCTTCAGTTCATTAATAACAACAGAACTAGCATCAGACTGAGCACAATCAATCAGCACGCATTTAGCAATTGATCCATCAGCAGCATACTGATAAATTGCTGTGCAATCACCATACAAAGATTCATTCTTTTTAAAGAAATGAATTGCATGAATAGTGAATTTAGTACCTGTTGTAGGTGCGGGTGTGGGCTTAGGTATCAGTTTGTCATTAACCGCTTTCTGAACCGCATCTGGGTTATAACCACAGAACTTCAGCAGTAATTCTCTGACATCATCTTTATCATAATTATTATTAATTACATCTTTTACAACGCCATCCATGCTTTTTCCACGCATGTCATAAATAGCGTTAATCTTGGCCTGTACTTTACTAGCCCATCTGCCAAGCTTCCTACTACGCTCAGGGTCTTTACCATAATGATCCACAATACATGCTACTGCAAGATATTTAGCTTCCGCACTATCTGACAAACACTTATCAACTTCTTTTTGAATCTTTGCAGCATTCTCAGCACCAAACTTCTTATTTAGCGCTGTCTTTCTTGTGTTTCTTGTGCCGTATACATTTAATAACACATCTGATACGGCAATTACTAATTCCAATCTTGTCATATAAATCTCCTATTACAGGTCTACATCTTCTGAGATATAATAACCTGTCATTTTATTTGTTTCACAATAGTTTTTAATTCTCTTCTTTAAATTACTAGAACGTGTATATTCCAGTAAATAAGTATCAAATTTATGCCTTTTCAGGCGTCTCATGTAAGACTTGTACCATTTATGCATGTCCTTAGTCTGCTCTCCAAAAGTGCCTTTTCCGCTATAATTTTTAATAAGAGAATAGACTTCTTCCTGAGTAACACCATTAACCGCATCAATACCAAGATGTTTAGGGTCATGATCCATAAAATAATCAAAGAATTCAGAACCGCCATTAATCATGACATAACCACCAACAGCTTTCACTTTCTGAATAGCGCCCAAGCATGCACCATACATAGCTTTCGACTTGTGATATTCATAAACATCTAGATTATCAAGCCAATAGCCATCAAAGCCCATTTCCTTATATTTCTTAGCCTGAGTTACCAGATGTTCTTGCCATGCACCCCTACGCACATCCACATAATATTCATCAGGCCAATCTTCAAGCTGACTAAGATTATATTTCTTATATGTATTATACCAGCTACGACCTTTTTCATTCGTACCCAAAGACAGGTAAGCCAGTACACGGTAGCCTTTCTTACGGATAGCCTGTACCTCTTCAGCTTTATAGTCTTCAGGTTCAATAACAATAATTGGTCGTGGATTGACCTTTTTAACCTCAAGCTTAGCTGGATTAACTTTTGTGGTTAAGTATACTTTGTATTCAACCATTCTTCTCTAATTCCTTTCTTGCAAGCCAATTCCAAAGATACGTTAAAAATACATTTATATTAAGTGCGACCTGAGAATACACGCTAATTTTCTTATTTTTAAAGTCTTTAGGAAACAGCGATGTCAACTCAATCTCCCACTCACATTTGTCCCAGAAATAGTAATGTAATTCAATAATAATAGATTCATTAAATCGTTCAATCTGTTCTTCTACATTATTAGGGGCTTGGTCATGTGCATTCATCCAATGAATTTGACACATATCCCAAAATTTATCATGATCGAAAATGTTATATTCTTCGATACATTTCTGATTATAATTTTCTCGATATACTTTCCAAACAGGCTTATCCATTATTTACCTCACTCGTTTTTTAGAAGATATTTATTATTAATAACCTTCATACTAAGATACCCGCTATCAGTAAGCATACACTGCTCAGGAATTACAGTTCTAATAACGATGCCCTCACCGTTACTTCCACATGGATATTTAATTTCTGCACGTTTAAGAAGTGCATCAATATCAGGGTACTTCTCAGGAAGATTAACGCCAGTTTCTTCAAGCGGAACCATATCAATGCCTGTATCCTGAATAAACTGATTTAATCTATCCAGCCCGCAGCGTTTACCATTAATGATAAGTGTAAAAACAAACCATTTAGGCTGCTGAAGCTTGAGACGATTCTTCTGAATACCTGCACCACACCATTCACCCTGAACACAAATAGTATTAATCTCATCTTTCTGATTGCGCTTCCAGACACGAATCTTAGATTCAATATCATTCTTTTTTACATACTCATAGAAAGAAGATGTGCCATCATCCTTGTATTCGTAATTGTGACCAGTGACATGGAATTTCTCATCTGCATCAATAAATACAGAGTGAGAAGAGCCATCACATTTAGAAGTGATGTAATATTTCTTGTCACGGAAAAGTTCAAGAAGTTCTGGACATGACTGAATTCTGGTTTCGTCTGTGTGAGGTACACCATCAGGTCTACTGCCAATTGTTGTACCACCAGTAGTTGCGCGCTCTTCTTCAACCCACAAGCGCACTCCAAGAATGTCTGTTACATCCTCGCCAATATAATATAGCTGACTTTCTTTCTTGTCCCAATCCCATAGTGCGGAACAACTTTCTACAGGTAGTACCAAACCCTGACTTAATGCACCTCTCATACGTTTTGTCCTGAGCCGATACCCCTCACCCAGAATAGGATTAACTTTATATGAACTTGCCCTCAGAAATTCAAATTCAGGCGTACAAGGAAGAAATGAATCAATTTCAAAATATACACATGGATCACCTTCTTTAAACTCGCCCTTCTTAGCTACGCACTGCCAGCCAAGAACATGTACAAGTTCAATCACATCTGCATTTTCAATCGGTTCAATCTTCCAAATTTTTTGAATGCTTGCTAGTTTTCTGCTCATTTTATTCTATTACCTCTTCTTTTAATTTTACCGACTCTGCTGTTTTGTTATCTGAAATATATACTTTCTCAAATCTTTCAAACAATGTTTCGACATTATTGTCATGATATTCATTCCAATGTGTAAGCATTAAAGAGAATGTTATATTATCTGTGCCAATACCACTAAAATGTAAATCAGTTGAAATTACCACCTCACGATAAAAATTGTTTAACATTTCTTGCACTGGTAATAAACCATATCTTAAATGTCCTTGACAAATATTAAAAACATTAGTCCGATCATTCATTTCTGGATTTATGTCTTGTTTTTGACACAAATTTGGGATGTTACCCTGACCATGCCTAGTCATATAAGTCCTTGAAACATAACAGATTTCAACTTTTTTTTGCTTAAAATCTAAAGAATTTATACTTCGTATTATTTCAACAGCATATTTAATACCAGTATTAGAAGGTGTGCAATATTTCCAATTTCTTTCTGGCTGCTGTTCGCCAATCATCAACCCTTGACCATTTTCAAAGATGACATTTTCATATTGATTAATAATCACATCATCAATCCAAATAACATGATGGAATAAGAAAAACATATCATCAATAAAATGACGCTCCAAACCAGACATATTAATAGATGATGGCATTGAATCTAAATCTTTTTTATAATACTGCGTTACATCTTTAAATGAAGATTCAGAAAAAGTAATTAGTTTACATGCATCCTGAAAACTTACAGAATATACATCATTATTATATCTTTCTAAAGTTTTCCAAAAACCACATCCCGTACTGTTAAAATTCCCCGTTTTTCTTAATTCAGTTAAATTAGAAAGAATGTCCCAAGGCGTAACAAACTTACAATCGGGATGCATATATACTTTAGGTGAAATACCAAAATTACGCTGTAATTCTACATATTCTTCTACAAATTTTATGGGGTTGACCACAAAATATTTAGAAATATATGTGTCAGCCCCACGAAATGTAGCAGAACTAAAATGACTGAACACATGATGCTTGCCGTCAGAGGTGTCTACTGTATGTGCTCTTTGAGAAGAACCATTTGTTAAAACGCCAAGAATATTACCATCGACTTTTGAAGCGAAATAATCTGTAGCCAGACCTTTGCCCTCATCGCCCGCAAGTGCTAGGCACCTACAACAATTTTAATATTTTGTGTAGGCATTTAGATCACCTCCTTTGATAAACACCATTCAGGGGGCATTGGGAAATGCCCCCATCTTTTAAATGCATACTGTGCTAATTTATCTCTCCGATGCATGTTTTTCTTCCGTATTTTTTTACGATGATGAAAACACATTAAATAATTAACTCTAAGGAACTTTTGACACCACTTTAATTCATCACTCATTTAATTATTACCATGTAATATAACTAGATTCAGTTTCTTCAACATTTAACGTTGTTCCTGTCTGAGTGTCGCCGTTTACAGAATCTTCAATACAATCAACAATAGTCATTGGAAGTTGCTCAATCGTAGACACCTTTAAAGAGCGCTCTCCAATAATAGGTTTAAAAGAATGATCAATTCGCAACTTATAAAACCTATACATGTCATCGTCATCATCTACAGCAATATGATAAATATCAAATTTTTCAATTGCCATCTTATACAAATCTTCTGTCTTTATATCCGCTTCAACGGTATCACCAAAAACGGCATTTACTTGATTCTTGAGTAGAATAGGATTAAGGGGTTCATCACCCATAGTAATAATAATGCCCTTTTTACCACGCTTCCAGCAATCAAGCTTTGTATGTCTCAGACCAAAATACCAAGCAGCGGTATAAGATTCATAGCCATTTCCACCACCACCGTGCTCCATATAAAGCTTATCAGTATGTTCAGCAATTCTTACATCAGACTCAAATTGAGATACCTGAACAGGCGCACGGTCGCATTCAAGGTCTCCAACACCCATTACAAGAAATTCAATATCAGTAAACTTCTCATAAAGCATTGTCATGATTTTATTCAGGGACTGCGCAGTTTTTACACAAGCACCGCCCATCGATCCGGTCAAATCCAGCGCTAGGATTACAGGAATTGTGTTGGGATGTTCCTCAGAATCTACACACTCTCTTGTAACATTATAAGGCACCATATCTTTGTGAATATAATGCTGAGTATAATAATCTGTCAGGCTATCATTGGTCACAAAACCAGTACTGCTTACACTACGTCCACGACTATTGGAATAACTTGTAAAACTACTTGTTGTAAAACTTCCGCTACCCATTATTCTTCATCCTCCTGATTGTCATCTTCTGTATCATTATCAAAATCAAACATTCCATCAAAGTTGAACATGTCATTAAGACCACCGTTACTCATCATTCCAAGCATCATAAGATTGCCCATACTATTGTTATCACCATTTTTACCGCCCATCATTTCAGACATCATCTTATACTTCAGGATGTTCTCGAAGCCGTTTTTCTTATTGCCGTCCTTAGAGAAATTGAACATAGAAACGATCTTGCCATAAAAATAAGTATTGCCCATAAACATGTGGCGCTCAGGAAGAATCTGCTCTACTGTAGAATCTTCATAGTTAATTACAGTAATGAAGGATGGATTCACATCTACAACACACTTAGGCTTACGACCACCACCTTTACTCTGGGCAAGAATAATATCACCCTTTTCAACCTTATTTGTGGGGATTACGAAGAAGAACTCCTCACCAATATCAAAGACGAAATTGTTACAGTTGATCAGCTTGCCAGTCTTAGTATTGTAAGACTTGTAGCCATTTGTTGTGCGAACAGCAATATTACCATTCACATCAAGTCGGATGTTACCCGGATCAATCCTGCCAAACATGCCATTAAAAAAATCAGTGTTCATCGTTTTACTCCTTTGCTTATAAATTTAATTATTTGTTACTAAATACCCCTACAGGGACTCGAACCCTGAAGCCTTTCAGCATTGGTACTTGAAGCCAACGTGTTTGCCAATTTCACCATAGGGGCTTAAAGCGGATATTAGATATCCGCAATATTGTCTTTAAATCTCTGCATCAAATCCTCAGGAATCTCATATGTGAGCCAACTCCTTGACGCCAACATATCACATTCGTGAATCAACATATCCATATCATTCTGAGGTTTTTCCATAGTCCCGATCTTTGGTGTCGTGTCCCAACCATAACTATTAATCCTATAAGTGTTCCATTGTCCAGAATGACGTTCGCACATATTACACAGCACCTCAAGATACTCTTCTTTAAGAGGATGCTCAGTCTTCTTATCCTGATTAATCTTAACCAGTTTTTGATGCGCCAAAAGAGGATGTTCGCCAGTAGTATGTTTCATCTTACCCGCTACTCCATATTTACACATATCATGTAAGGCAGGAACACAGCGCATCAAATCCCGTGCAACTGGATGGTTAAATTTTTTTCGATTATATTCCAGATCAAGAAGCATATTCAAAATATCAAAGAACATATAGATATGAATAAGCTGCCCATATCTGCCGACTTGCTGTTTATTATGATATTTTCCAGAACTACTAGCTGGTTTATAGAAAATAGCGTCTGGAATTTTTGTCACTACTTCTTTAAAATAATTTAAGACTTCTTGTGTCTCAAAGTGTTTAAACATAGGTTCAAACACTGCAATTTTTTGTTCATTTGTCATAGGTATCACCACCTTTTTTATTAGTTGGGCTATGGTGATATTAATGAACCACACATAGCCCATAATGGAGGAATACTAGTAACATATTGTTATTGTATATGTTTAATTATTGTTTGTCAAGATATTTTTTCTGCATACTGATTATCAGATGCAAGGTTTACACCAAGGACAGGATCATAATGTGGTTCTACGTCTGGAATATATCTGCCATATTTAATAATTATATTTGGGAATATATGACCGAGTTTATCTGTATAATGATATACTTCACGATAATTGTAACCAGTATAAATTACAATATCATCATCAGTCCTTTTCCTAATTTCAACCATCAAATCATACATATCTTCACAAGAATCTAATGGCTCTAGTCCTTGAAATACCACTGCTTCAGTAATTGGGTTTTGCAAATATCTTTCAACTATTTTTTTAGCGTCAATTTCAATAATAGGCTCATTAGTAAGAGCGCTATTTTGACAAACAGGTTTACCACATTCCTTATCACATTTAAACGAACAATAAGGAAATTCAATTACCATAGATGGTTTTTTATAATTAATGAAATCTTCATCTATAATACCAAGAATTTTCATGATATAACCTCATTTTGATTAACAGGTTCCCATTTCCTCATTTTATATTCAGCTGTTCTTTCAGTCGACCACGATTTAATTTTAGTATAAAAACCAACGATTCTTGTATATTCACTGTCTACAGGTTTTCCACAAACTGGACATGTTGTACCATAAAAAGCATGATTATTTTCACAGCACTGTATTTTAGTATTAAATGCAAAATAGGTCAGCCCTTGATCTGCAATATACTCAACCATTTTCCATGCTTTTTCAAAACTATCAAACGGTGCATCAATATTTGCATGGAGTATCGATCCACCATTACAATATTTATCGAATTCAGCTGCTATCCTAATTCTTTCTTGAAGAGTAGTTTTAATTCCAAGAGGAATAAACTGATTGCCGTAAAGAGGAAGCACATAAATAGTTGCTCTTGGGTAAAAGAACTTATCTTTTTTCATTAATTTAGCAGCAGCACTTTCGCCGGGAATTTGCTCTGTGTTAATTTGATAATCACATTTATATTCCTTAATAAAACCATCGGCAACTTCCCGCATTGTTTCAAAAATCTTTTTTCCAAAAGCAGAAGCCTTATCTGTATAAAAAGTATTTCCAAACTCATCTTTATAAGTGTATCCAAATTTATTCATGGTCTCATAAACACCAATAAAGCCAATGGTATTATACAGGTGCTCAAAATCAATTAGCCCATAAGTAAAATTGGGGAGCATCCCCTTTTCAACATTTCTCTTAATAATGTGCCTAACTGCATCAAGGGCACACAGACAAATATAAGCACGATTTTTCAGTTCTTCAAGATATTCATCTTCTGAATCAGTATCTAAGGCAATGCGTGCAAGATTAATTGTGTTAACTTTTACAGAGCCTACTTTAAGCGCTGTCCCGCCGATACTATTAAAATAACCAAGATCTTCAATATTACTCTTTAATCGACAACAATTTGAAAGAGAATTAACAGTCTCATCAATAAATAAATTGCTATCAGACCATTTCATATTGTGCTTAACAGCCCAACGGGCAAAATCTTCATCTACAAATTTACCATCTTGACGAAGTAAAGAAATTGTACTTACTGGAAAAGTAAACATATTAGTACTACGAATTTCAGACATTACTTCCATATACCATTTTTGAAATTCAATGATTTCTTCTTCATAATCAATCATAAAAGTACCATCTGGAAATTCTGCACCACCAAAAAGAGCCTCAAAATATGGACGATCAAACACACTTGTATTAGTAAAAGCCGATTGGCTACCATCACGTACATATGGTTGATTTACAGCATAAATAAAACGCTGAAAATTTTGTTTAGCATAATACTTTTCATTATGACTTGACCTAATTCCTAAATAATCTTGATCAATATCTTTCTTCCAAAAATAGAACATATAAGGAATAATATTAGGAAGTCCAACTGCACCAGAGGTTCTATTACAAGCAAAACTTACATACTCTTTTACAAAATCAACAAAAGTGGTCAGATGTTTAGCAGGTTCAGGGTTCTGTCCTTCAATAAAGAACAACCCTTTTTCAGCAAGATCAGTTAAATCATATGCAAAACAATAACTACGGAATGTACTTGAAGGAGCATCATGCATATAAAGCTTGCCCATCCATTCCATCCTAAGCCAATCATTTGCCGTTTTAAATCCGAACTTCTTAGAAATCTCATAATAAATTTTATTAAAAGCCAGAAGTTTGGAATGAGGCTTTGGCATTTCACGCTCAAGAGTAACAATATCTTTATGACTCACATTTGAATTGCCATCAATACTTGAATCTGCTACTACATCTTCATCAATAAAATTATCAATGAAATCTGTATAACTAAGCTGACCATCATCAAACCCATTTAGTTTTGCAATATCAGTACCAAATTCTGCTTGTAATTTATTATATTGTGAAACAAAATTCTTAATTAATTTAATATCAATCTTCATGCCTTTTCCCCCTGTTCTTAATCCAATTAACAGCATCCTTAAACTCAAGAAAATCACCGTCAACGTCAAGAACAGGTACAGACTGAAAGCCCTTCTCGACTAATTTATTTATATCATTTGAAATAGAATACTTAATTCCATCTGTATTCAATTTTTTTTCAAGCACTCGACACTTAGGACATCCAGTGCTATATAACACTACCGACATTTACATCTCTCCTTCAATATAATCTAATACTTCTTTAACAACGTCTCCTAACTCACAATCCAGATTGTTCCAAATAACCTTATCAGCAAAGATGTCCATCACACAGAAATCATTACCGTCAGAAATAATACGCCTCTCAACTTCCTGCTTATTATCTCTGCGATGCTTGGCACGTTCACGGATTGTGGCGTCTGTACATTTCAAATGCACAATTCTAAATAAAATATTATTAGTACGCTTCAGTTCAATCATCTTATCCACACCAGAAGGACTCAGAATGATGACCTTTTTCTGATCATCTCTAATCTTCATGACGTCCTCTTTAGCGCTGCCATAATACCATGTCTCACCAGAAGCTACCTTATACGACCTATACTCCAAAAAGAACCCGTCCTGAATCTTCCCCTCGAAATCCTTTTTGGAGATATAGTGATAATCTACACCATCTGTCTCACCTCTTCTCTTAGGTCTAGTGGTGTATGTCACCACCTTTTTAAAACCTTTATTAATTAATCTTTTTACAACAGTGTCCTTACCGGAACACATCTTGCCAGTAATAATTAGTAGCATATTTAATTATCCTCTTCTTCTTTGCACATTTCACGAAGCTTAAAAACCATATCTACAATACCACCCATGCGTGTTGCAGATTCAGCCTGATCTTTAGCATCAGTGCCATAGATTACATCAGTCTCTTCTTTAAGCAGTTCGTAGCCCGCCATCATTATGTCGTAATAATTAATCATCTTCATCACAAGCATCCTCCACAACAACCATATGGTACATTCTCATTAAACAGCTCATCAATTTCTTCTGCATAAGGATGAAATTCCTTTAGAAGATAATCTACATCAATTCTCCAGTCATTATGATTTACATACGATTCTGAATAATTGTTCCTAAAACCGCAACCACCGCCACTTACCCAAAACTGAGGCAGCATCTTTACATCTTTATATTTACCATCATAGTCATAGCCAAAATAATATCTTTGACCATCGATTTCTAATACAAGTACACCCATACATAGAGTCGGATACTTGCCTGTATATTCAATGAATTTAACATGTGACGGAGTATATTTAGTCCCGATTAACATAACTCACCTCAACGTTTCTTTCGAAAAACTCCACACGGATTCCGCACATATATAGCGAACCATATCCAATATATTGCGAACCAGATATTTAAGGTATGTAAGACAAATGAAAAATAACATATCTGTAGTACAAGAAGACAGCCTATACATAGCATGGTTATTCCTAAATTAGTCAACATCAATCCCCCTTATAAGGCTTGCACTTTTCTTTCCAAGCAATGACCTCAAATTGTTTATCATCAATGTGCCAGCATTCTTCCATGAACCAGACATCTTCATGCCACCCTCTTGGGACGTACCATGTGTTCGTAAACTCATCCCAAACAAGATCGTCATCCTCATATTCATCCCAATTGTATGCGCTGTCATCTACAGGGATAGACCCATCTTCATAGAATGCATTACATGTTGCATACCAATACTCATTAGGATTATTTGCTTTCTTCCACCTGAATGTAATTTCGACAGGCTTCTCAGATTCAGGAAGCCTGTCAGTTACTTTAATCCAATCTTTATTCTTTCCCATAATTTTAATTATCTCCTTTATTATTTTTTGAACCATCAAATAGCTCCTTTACTAACATCATAATTAACCAAATACCAAATGCCACTTTCCATGAAAATGTGAGACCGAACGCCCAGCATATTCCTTTAAAAATTAATGCGGTAATACCGAAACTAATACTAAAGCAAAGGACAAGAGTAATAATAATTGTAAGAAGTGGAGTTAAATCAATCATCTTTAATCACCTCTTTAAATCTGAACCTTGGCAAGAAACTCTCGATTAAACCAAGGCATCTGTTCTTCAATCTGATCTTGAATCGCTTCTGCAAGTTGCTTAACTTCTGGATTTGCAGTTCCACTCTCATTTCTCATACGATATACATGTGCCCACTGAGCCATATTGCATTTGAATATGAAATTGGAGGGAATAGACTCCATATATAACCCACGCTTTACATCACGATTATCTTTTAAATCCTCTTGAATATAGCCGTTCGCTGACCGAACATAAGTTACATTATCTTTTTTAAATTTTTCAGGAACATCAATCCCCAAATACCCAAGTGCTACACCCAAAGGAATGATTTTATCCTTATAATAATCAGACATTTCTCCTTCAGAAAAATCCGCAAGACGTGTAGAACTACGAATAATTCTATTATCAAAACGTTTAGCATGAGCGTCCCAATCGTCCTGTCCAGCCCTATGAATTCCTTCAACTGTTACTGAAATAGTTACAAAATCAAGCATCGTAGTATGTTTCCACGCATATTTACAAAATGACCCAAGATTTTTTTGTGTCCTTTCCATTGCTTCTCTTTCACCGTTACAAAGGTCTTCATCATAAATATTGCCACACCAATCTGTATATGTCTTCCAATCTTTGCGAATTTGCACCTCTTTTTCCCGTGTCCAAGTACGTTTACTAAAATATAAACTAACAAGTCCATCAGCCATACCTGTAATTTCATTTAAATATACGTTCATTTAATATTCCTTTCTTAATCTAAAACAATAGTTCTCCATTTTTTATTTTTCTCATATTTCCACTGAAAATCTCCACCAAATACTCTGGTTTCGATATCTTCAACTTTATCCATACCTAAAAGAAAATCTTTTACTCTCTGTACTTCCTCAGGGGACTTACTATAAATCTTCGCCCAACGCTGTAAATCATGGTCAATCTGTTCAATAGACCACTCTTCATCTGTTAATTCAGACTGACGCTTCCACTCAGCTTCCTGCGCATCAATAACAGCCCGTGCCTCTTCATATGTCTTAAATGCTTTGTCCTTCTGAAGGGTAATATGTGGATAAACATATGAAGAATTATCATGTTCTTTCCTGATACGCCAACCAAGCTTATTACTTACTTCAGAATGCGGGACTGTCTGATCATAATCTTTAAGATATACCAAAAACCCATGCTCTAAAGCTGTCTTCACATCTTCTGGACGGTCTAATCTAAGAGACATTTCCAACAAATGTTCATCTGAATCAATAGGGACTGTGCTCTTCCATTCAACCTCAAATAATTTAGTATTATAAGTCCATCCCTTAGGAAGCTTCTGCCATGAAGTTACATTAGGAAAATCTTTATAAGGAATGCCATTAATATAACGGCTATCATGTAGACATAGCCTATCAATACACACAGCATCAGAAAATTCTTCTGCTACAATACCAAAATCCACATACATATCTGTTGACCATTTGTGATGTGCAACCCAATAAACTACATCTCCCGGCTGAAATTTCATTTAACACTCCTTCTTAATAATCAGTTAAAATTGCGACATTATCATCATTAAATGTTACTTCAGTGACCTCTGAAAAATCAAGGTTATATAATAATTTAAACCTCATATATGCCACCCCTTTGTTAGGAGCATATGTAATAGCTACGTCATCTGAGAACTTATGATCTTTCATGGCATCTGGTTTTGCATAAACCCACAATTTATCCATTGATTATTAATCTCCTTCTACAACGGTAAGAACAGTTACTTGATACTCTGTTAGTATAACTGCTCTCACTGTATATGTCAATATTTAATTTTTTCATGTTTAAAAAACTAATTTAGGATGCGCAATTTCATATAAACATTCCTGTAAATGCGTCTGTTTCTGACTGACCGCTTCTTGTGCCGTGGCATATCTGAGCGCTGATGTCTGACATGTCAGATAGCATTTCTTCTTAGCACGAGTGATGCCAGTGTATACAAGCTGACGAGTCAGGAGACTGTAAGAGTCGAAATCTAAATTAAGTATAATATAATTCGATTCGCTGCCCTGATATTTGTGATATGTAATAGCATATCCTAAGTCAAGATTTTTCCAATACTCTTTAGGAATTTCAACACGCCCGATGCCCACAAAATCAATTACCATTACATCAATCCAATCACCAGTTTCTTCATCTTCAACTGTCGTAATATCTTTAAGAATACCAATATTACCATTGTATACAACAGGATCAACTTTATAGTTATTAACAGTATTAATCACTTTATCCCCAACACGAAAGATTCTAACCCCAGACGATGTAGTTAAAACAGTTTCTTCTTTTTTATTGCTAGAAGCAGGATTATATAGTTCCTGAATATCATTATTTAATATATAAGTATTCGCTGTTCCACGTTTCTTTACGGGTACAAGAATCTGTGTCTCCATAATATCAAAATCTTTTTGAGATTGAAGAACCTGAAAATATTCCATGACCTTGTAAAAACTATTGCTTTTATCAAGATAGCAATCTAATACGAGATCTTTCAATTCGCCATCTGTTCTTATGCCAGACCAATCTTTATCTACGATTTGCTCTCCATGCCTAATAGCCAGACTATCCGTGATAATAGCTGACTTAGCAGCTTGCCTGTGAATTTTAGTAAGTGGAATATCAACAATTTCTTCCGAATGAATTAAATCATGGGCGATATTTCCACACCCGATGCTTTCAAGCTGTCCATCATCACCCAGCATAATTAACTTAGAACCAGATGGAATAGAACGGATCAAATAATAGAACAAACTGGCATCAACCATTGAGATTTCGTCAAGAATAAAAATATCATAGCCAAGCTGTTTATTTTGATTGTAAATAAAGTACTGATATTCTGGATCGCCTTTAGGATATCCCAACAATCTATGAATCGTATATCCTTCTTCACCTGTTAATTCAGCTAATCTTGCGGATGCACGACCAGATAAAGCACACATCACATGAGAATAATCGGGGAGGGCTGCAAGAATGCCTGTGACTAAGCTCGATTTTCCTGTTCCAGCACTGCCATGTACAAGAATGATATTGTTTTTTAATCCAGTCTCGATACCATTTTTTTGTTCTTCTGTATATTCCCAACCTTGTTCAGATTCAATTTCTTTTATTCTTTCTTGCCACCCACTATACTTAAAATCAGATTCCGCATCACGCAGACGAAGTAATTCCTGCGCAATCTGTTCACTTAACCAGCGATAATAACTCAGCCCGATTCTTTGCTTATCGTCACTGCACCATAACTTATCGCCCAACTCTTTAATAGCAGCTGTAATATCCTCATCAGCGACATCTTCACTAACATTGTCCAGAATCGCTCCAAGTAACTGGTCTGTAGTGACCCATGACATGCCGTTTTTACCACACTGATTAAGATAATATTTAATATACTCTTTAATACGGAGTACACCTAAAGGATCAACACCACCCGCAATAGCAATGTCATCAGCTTTAGACCAACCAACCCCCTCAACTTCATTGACAAGGATGTATGGATTATTTTTCACCTTATCAATTACCAAGTCTGGAGAGCCATAAGCCTTTAACAGACGGTCAATCATATTATTAGTAAGGTCGTAGCCCTCTAATTCAATATAGATTTTTGCACGCTTATAACTCATATCGAATCTGCGAACCCACAGATTAGCGGTCTTGAGTCCACATCCTTTAATCTTTATAAGCGACTCCATATCATGATTCTTGAGCGCCATAAACGGGTCATCGAGCGCTTCATACATCATATTGACCTGTTTTTCAGTGAACAGAGAGGCAAGATATTTCTTCTTGCCCCTATCATCTGTTTCTGCGAAATCAATCCTGTCCCAGATGGAAACAATATTATACTGGTCACCGTATTTATCATCATGAACAAAGTCGGCAATCACTGTACACATCTGACCTTGTTTCAATTCAGGCATCTGTCCTTTAAAACAAGCATTATTAAATCTACCTAACTGGACTTTACCCTCAATCTCCCGATCAACAGAACAAGAGATAATACCCCAGTTATCTTTAAAGAATAATACTTTTTCAATAGACACATCAGCCTTTATTCTTTTATCACTCATCTACTTTTGTCCTTTCAAACTGCAATTCTAGTTTACCATCTGGTGTTATATTTTTAATTAAATTTACTGTATGGTTATAAATTGTGTCTTTATATACAAGAGGGAAGAATTGATCATCTCTCCTAATACCACTAATAAGAAGCTTGTTACCACGTTTAAGCCAGCTTTCTTCAAGTACCTTCTTCTTACCATCTCCTAATGGCTGCGAAATACGCTTATTATAAAAGGCATAGGAACCTTTATAGAACTTCACATTGACTACACCATAACACGTAAGAAGTGCTATAGAGCAATGATTGTTATCAGCTTTTAAAACAGTTCCAGCAATACGGGACACCCTATATTTAGGTACATTCTTCCACTCACCATCAACCTTTCTCCTATACCATGTATAAGGTTCAGGATTCTCAGGCAGATTAAAATAATTTACAATACCATATTCAGCCTCGTTAATGCCGTCCAATTCATGGTTCTGGTCATAATAACAACATGCTTCCATATTCCAAGATGCTTCAGTACCAGATGCTTTATCATTCCAGAGTAACCGGAATAATGCGTTATTATATACTATCAAAGCATCTTCAGAATTGAACCAGTCACGCAAAGGCTGTGTTTGTGCATTACACTCTTTTAAGAATTTCTTTTCTGAAATAATATAATAACCGTCTTTAACATCAATCACGCAATCTTCTGTGAAATACCTTTTAAATACTGGCTGAGATACATCATCCAGAATAAAATAGCGGTCATGATAGCCACATTTAGGAAGCTTTTTATCAGGATTGATATAAAGCTTATATAGCCCTTCATCATCCAGAACATATTGTTTAATCTTAATACAATTCAAACTGTCTCGATATTGTTCTGGAATAATACCAAACTCCTGCATCTTAGGAAGCTGTGTCATCGTCAACTTTGACAACGGTTCAAAACAATAGTTACGCAAATACCATTCCATTGTTTTAAAACGGTCTGGATTATGTAATGTAAGGAAACACCCACCTTTAATTAATTTAATCATTTGAGCAGGATGGATGATCTTAGTGTCGAGCATGCGTGTTGCAAAGTCCTGTATGGATACATAAGGTGCGTTCTGAATAATTGACTGAGCCAATTCAGTGTTAACACCATTCACGCCTTTCATACTAAAAATAATCTGCTCATTTTTAACATCAGGAACGAATTCAAATTGAGGATTATTAATATCAGGATTCGATATTGTAACACCTTCATGTTGAATCGCCGCAATAGCAACAGCCATTTTACCATAATCTGTGGCATCGTTAGCATCCGCATTATATGATCCCGAACGAACAATAAGATTAGCGGTCTGCCAATAAATGGGGTTATATTTGTAATTTAACCATGCTTCTTGTAAACCGATACAACTGTAGCAGAGTGTATGACTTTTGTTAAATCCGTAGCCTCTCTGAGTATATATCAATTGATACCAAACATAATTAGTCAGATTAGGAGAAAGATTCTTTTCTTTTGCATTCTCAAAGAATTCTTTTTCTAGTCGTAGGAAATCTTTAGGATTTTTCTTAGCTACCGATTTTCTAAGTTGGTCACTCCATCTTAAATCAAAGCCGCCAATCTTAGGATGCATAGTTAAAAGTACCAGATATTCTTGTGCCTCACAGATACCGTATGAAATACCTAGAATATCTTTTAAAATATCTTGTTCTTCTTGAGTTAATCCATATTCAGTCATCTCATCATACCAAAGCTGAATGTTCTCATGAAATCTCGCATATTTTTCAAGAGGCATCTCATCACCTTTATTCTGTGGCATGAGTCGAATAACTGAATTAATAGTTGCCAAATCATCTACTGAATGTGGCTTTACTAGTGACAATGCTTTCTTGCCCGAATCTTTATCAAACTGAAATAGATTCATAATTTTCTGGTCACCAATCATTTTCCAAAGTTCAGGTGCATCTCTATCTATATTATATATTCCAAGATATTTCATATAGGTAGAATATAAATCACCTTGCCACTGTATTTGATTATCTTTTAACAAAAGATTAAGAGTGGCATGAAGTAAGTCTGTAGCATCTGTTGACAACTCATCAATCTTAATCAATGAAACTGCTTCATCACCATGCAAATCAAATTGTGTAATAACATCACCTGAATTTGTACGCATTAAAGCGGTAGATTCAGTCAACGGTTTATCACAAATAATGATTCCACCCGCATGCGATCCGATGCCACTAATTAGTCCCTCAATTTTCTGAGCAACTTCCCATAGCTGCGGTCTGGCATTCATTTCTTTTACAAATTCAGAGACAGGTGGATTCTCTTCATCTCCATAATACATTGTCTTTAAACTACGTGCTTGTCCTCTGTCAAATACTACCAAAGAAGCAATATAAGAAGCTACATCATTTGAAATACCAAGACCACGACTAGCTGTAAGAATAGCACTCTTGCTTTTCTCAGTTTGAAGCGTCATGACTTTAGATACTCTATCTGAACCATAAGTGTCAATAAATTTTTGGATAACCGCTTCTCGTTTAGCCGATTCTATATCTGTATCGATATCAAGGACACTTGTTCGATATGGATTAAGAAAACGCCATGGATACAATTTTGTCTTTTCTCGTAGCGGATCAACCTGAATAATATCTAATAGATATAGTAAACAAAAACCACCACCAGACCCACGACCGGGCATAACTAATGTTCCTGCTTCCCACGCAAGCTTAATGTAATCTCTAACTTGCATCAGATATTTTGACCATCGAACCTTGTTAACTTCAGATGAAATCTTAATATATGATAAACATTCATCTATCATTTCATATCCACGCTGACATTGATAATGTGTGTTCTTTGTATCAATAGATCGTAACAACTCTCTGGTCATATGTCTGTCAGCAGGATATTCAGAATGATAAAAGAAATCTAGCAAGGGAATATTACCCTTATATTTAATAAATAATTCTTTATCAGGCTCTGTCAAATCAAAAGGAATATAAGGAATATCTAATTCTTTGGTTAATGAATAATACTGAATCTTATCATAAATAAGCATAGTATTATTTAATCCTAACTCAACTGCATCATACCCGATTGATTCATCCATATAACTATGAACTTCCTCTTTGGTCATGATATAAGTCGTAGTATAGAAATCATCAACTTCTCTATCACCTTCAGCAGC
>OCVV012832077.1_pt1 | contig 18421 bp, 13 predicted proteins | sample 1539721 | NCBI WGS metagenome assembly OCVV01 (sample SAMN02144230, study PRJEB22623) | gut metagenome | biome: sheep rumen | host: Ovis aries | place: New Zealand | reverse complement strand
CCTGCCACACCAGCAGCAACATAGTCGAACGTAACTTCCGTTCCCTCTGCTCTTCGGGAAGTCTGTGTTGCCTGTGTTGCGGCAAAGGCAAGTACGCCTATCACCGCCAACGCAAAGAAAGATAGTAGTTTCTTTTTCATACGCTTTTTTGTTTTAGTTTGTTAATAGTGTTTATTATAAAAATGTAATTATTGTTTTCTGTAGCTATGTAGAATATGTTTCAACCTTGCATGGCAAAGCAGATATAACACGATGCAAAGATAATTAAATTTAGGAAAGAATCCTATTTCTTTACAATATTTAACAGAAAGGAAGGTAAGTCAAATCATTTAGAGTCCCTACAGTTCTCTTACCACAAAAAAGTTTTTTATCAAAAAAAACATCACAAACATCACTCAAACTGAATGTCAGCAAGTTACGGGTGATGTTTGTGGTGATGTTTGTGATGTTTTATGCCCGAAAAGGGGTTAATGATGATGAAAAATGAAGATAAGACCGTATTTAATCACATAGTACCTTTATGATTATTCCCTTATAGGGAACACCTCATTCCCTTTAAGGGAAGCATATTATTCCCATGCTGGGAATGATGGATTCCCACCGTGGGAATGGGAGATTCCCACCGTGGGAACATACTCGAAGGTCATGGCTTCGCTGTGCGAAGTTACGTCCTTCGTCCAATTTTCCCTTAATTCAACTTTCGCAAGTTGTAGGAGTAAAGGAGTAAAGGAGTAAAGGAGTTAGGACGATACTTCGTGGCACCCGAGACTCCAGTAGAAAGTCGCGATTACAGGACTAACGTCTTAACTCCTTAACTACATAACTCCTTAACTCCTAAAAAGTTGAGCAAATGCGAAACTTAAGTTCCCTTAATTTTATAATGTAATGAGTACATTCAAGGAGGAGAAGTGTCTTTATATTAAATAAACGCGTTTAAAAACTAATATGAAAAGACTTATGATTTCCGCCGTAGCGTTGCTGAGCGTAGCAACGACGGCATTTGCACAGTATCCTGACCTCACCAGTGAGGCTAGTAAGAAAATCGCTGCCTTGAAGAAGCAATGGGCAGAGCACAGTGACTCCGCATGGGAAAAGGCATTCCCCATCGTGATAGAAGAGGCTAAGGCTGGCAGACCTTACGTACCCTGGGCATCACGCCCCTACGACCTGCGTCAGGCAAAGATTCCCGCATTCCCCGGTGCTGAGGGAGGTGGTATGTACACCTTTGGCGGCCGTGGCGGTAAGGTATTGACCGTGACCAACCTCAACGACGACGGTCCCGGCTCTTTCCGCTGGGCTTGTGAGCAGGGCGGTGCCCGTATCGTGGTGTTCAATGTCAGCGGTATCATCCGTCTGAAGTCACCTATCTACGTCCGTGCCCCATACATCACCATCGCAGGACAGACCGCTCCCGGTGACGGTGTGATCATCGCCGGTGAGTCATTCCAGGTAGACACCCATGACGTGATTGTACGCCACATGCGTTTCCGCCGTGGCGAGACACAGGTGACCTACCGTGAGGACTCCTTCGGTGGCAACCCCGTGGGTAATATCATGATCGACCACTGCTCCTGTGAGTGGGGTCTCGACGAGAACATCTCGTTCTATCGTCACATGTTCGACATGCACGATGGTAAGCCCAACCGCAAGGAGCCTACCGTCAACGTGACGATCCAGAACACCATCTCTGCCAAGGCACTGGACACATGGAACCATGCCTTCGGCTCCACCATCGGTGGTGAGAACACCACTTTCATGCGCAACCTCTGGGCTGACAACACTGGACGTAACCCAAGTATCGGTTGGGGCGGTGTGTTCAACTACGTGAACAACGTCGTCTACAACTGGGTACACCGCACTGCTGACGGTGGTGAGTTCACAACGATGTCGAATTTCATCAACAACTACTACAAGCCCGGTCCACTGACCCCGAAAGACAGTCCCATCGGACACCGTATCGTGAAGTCGGAGAGCCGCTCACAGGGACTGTTCCCCTTCAAGCAGTTCGGACGTGTCTATGCCGTGGGTAATATCATGGAGGGCTATCCCGAGATCACCAAGGACAACTGGAACGGTGGTATCCAGACAGCCGACAAGGACGGTGAGATGGACGAGACGGAGAAAGCACTGATGCGCTCCAACGAGCCCTTCGTCATGCCGCATATCAGCATCATGGAGACACAGCAGGCATTCGACTGGGTACTTGCCAATGCCGGTGCTACCATCCCCTGCCGTGACATCGTCGACCAGCGTATCTGCGAGGAGGTGAAGACGGGTGTCGCCTACTATGTCAAGGACTATGAGAAGAAGGTGAAGGACAATCCCTACGGTGACATGTGGGGACTCAGCGACAAGTCGAAGAACGAGCAAGGCTTCTTCAAATACCGCCGCCTGCCACAGGACTCATATAAGAAAGGTATCATCACCGACCCCCGACAGATGGGCGGCTATCCGGAGTATAACAAGAATTGGAAGCCCTGGAAGGACAGCGACGGTGACGGTATGCCGGACGAGTGGGAGAAGAAGAACGGTCTGAACCCCAACGATGCCAGCGATGCCATCAAGGACTGCAACGGCGACGGCTATACCAATATCGAGAAGTATATCAACGCCATTCCTACCGACAAGAAGGTGGACTGGACGGATATGAAGAATAACCATGATACACTAATCAAACCACTATGAATACAAAAGAATTGACCGTGCTTGCGGAGAAGAACCGCAAGCGTCTGGTGGAGGTCGTCTATCGCGCTAAGGCAGGACATATCGGAGGTGATCTGTCCTGCCTCAACGTCATGACGGCACTCTACTTCCATGTGATGCAGGGACTCAATCCCCAAGACCCCAAAGCCCCGGGCCGCGACCGCTTCGTGCTGTCGAAGGGACACTGTGTGGAGGCGCTCTATGTGACCTTGGAGGCAAAGGGATTCCTCAAACCTGAGATTCTGGACACCTTAGGACAGTATGGCTCCATCCTCAGCGGACACCCCACCATCGAGGTTCCGGGTATAGAGGTGAACAGCGGTGCCTTAGGACACGGACTCAGCATCGGCATCGGTATGGCGATCGCTGAGAAAATGAACCGTCACGCCTATCTCAACGACAACCCTACCACACCAGTCCCTGCCTACCACACCTATGTGTTGATGGGTGACGGTGAACAGGGTGAGGGTTCTATCTATGAGGCTGCCATGGCTGGCAGCAAGTACAAACTGGACAACCTCGTCGCCATCATCGACCGTAACCACCTGCAGATCAGTGGTGACACGGAGGATGTGATGCCTATCGACTCCATCCGTGAGCGCTGGAGTGCCTTCGGATGGGACGTGATCGAGATGAACGGTGACTCGATGGAGGATATCGTCAAGACTTTCGACGCCATCGACTATCAGAACGGGAAGCCCCACCTGATCATCTCCAATACCACCAAGGGCAAGGGTGTCAGCTTCATGGAGGGCATCGCCAAATGGCACCACGGCGTGCTCAACGCCGAGCAGTGCGAGGCTGCCGTGAAGGAGATTGAGGAAAGAATTGAAAAATTGAAAAATTGAAGGATTGAAGTTTTATGATTGCTTGTAGAAAACAGTTTACTGACACGTTGCTGGAACTGGCACGTGAAGACAAAGATATTATCGCCGTGACAACCGATGCCCGCGGCTCGGTGACACTGGGCGACTATGCCACGGCACTCCCCGAGCAGTTTGTGGAGTGCGGTATCGCTGAGCAGGATGCTGTAGGCATCTCGGCAGGTCTCGCCCACTCTGGCAAGAAAGTGTTCTGCTGCGGTCCTGCCTGCTTCTATGTGGCACGCTCACTGGAACAGGTGAAGGTGGACCTCGCATACAGTGAGAACCCTGTCACCATCCTGGGTGTGTCCGGTGGTGTCGCCTACGGCGCACTGGGTGCCACGCACCACTCACTGCACGACATCGCTGTGCTGCGCACCTTCCCTGGCATGACGGTATGTCTGCCCTCCGACTGGCGCTTTACCAAGAAATTAGTGAAACTCCTTGTTGACTACGACAAGCCCTGCTATGTCCGTGTGGGACGTGCCGCCGTTCCTGATGTCTATGCTGACGACAACTTTGAGGTGACTCCCGGCAAGGCAATCACTGTCCTTGACGGTAATGACATCACCATCGTGGCAGCAGGCGAGACTGTCTACCATGCCTGGCAGGCTGGTCTCCAACTGAAGGAGAAGGGCATCAGTGCCCGTGTGCTCGACTGCTCATGGATCAAGCCCTTCGACACAGAGGCAATCCTGAAGGCAGCAAAGGAGACGGGACGCTTCGTCACCGTCGAGGAGCACAGCCAGTTTGGCGGACTCGGTGCGATGGTATGCGAGACGATTTCCGAGCATCCCGTACCAGTACGCATCCTGGGTATTCCTGACGAGAATGTCGTGCATGGCACGAATGCTGAGATATTCCACCACTACGGACTCGATGCCGAAGGTATCGTGAAAGCGGTGATTAGCCTATAGGCACTATAGTCCCAAGAACAAACGCAAGCCCTTCACACCAAGGACGACGCTGTTCCATCCAGAGCCATGGCGGTGTGTACACATACTACGTGTTTCATATTCTTATTCTTTAGAGATTAGTTGGTTTACTGCATGACGCCAGCCTTCATAGAGGTGAGAGGTAAGAGGTGAGGGGTGAGGTTGGTAGACATCGGTTACTTTGCGCAGTCCGGTCACCTCATCGAAGGACTTCCACAGCCCACGGGCAAAACCGTTCATGATGACGGCACCGAAGGCGGAGGCATCGTCGACCTCCGTACAGACGACGGGAGTGTCCAGCATATCAGCCTGGAACTGCATGAGGAACTTGTTCTTTGTCGGTCCTCCATCAGCACATATCTCATTGAGCTTTCCTCCCGTAGCACGTGCCATCACATCTATCAGGTCCTTGATCTGGTAGGCAATGCTCTCCAGTGCCGCACGAAGGAAATGTGCCTTCGTCGTGGCGAAGGTGAGTCCGAAGACTGCTCCCTTCACGTCACTCTGCCACCATGGAGCACCCAGTCCTGAGAAAGCAGGAACGATATATACCCCACCGTTGTCCTCGACACTGGTGGCAAGTGCTTCCATCTCAGACGGATGCCCGACCAGTTGCAACTGGTCAGCAATCCATTTCAGGGTGGCACCGGTACTATAGATATTACCCTCGAAACCGTAATAGACCTTGCCAAAGGCGGAGAAGCCCACACTGGTCACCAGCCCCTCTGGGGCTGCCTGCGGTTCCTCACCAATATTTACCATCACACTGGAACCAGTACCGTAGGTCACCTTACCGGAGCCCTTGGCGAAACACATCTGTCCTACCAGGGCACCATGACTGTCACCCAGTACACCTGCGATGGGGATGGGCTGCGGGAAGATACCCTCCACCGTCGTCTCTCCATAAACGGCATCACAGGGCAGGATGTCCGCCATCATGCTGCGGGGGATGTCAAAGAGACGCAACAGGTCGTCGTCCCAGTCCATCGTATGGATATTAAAAAGCATCGTGCGGGACGCATTGGTATGGTCGGTGGCAAAGGTCTTACCCCCCGTGAGTTTCCAGATGAGCCATGTCTCAATAGTTCCCATCAACAACTCCCCACGGTTGGCAGCATCACGGGCACCCTCCACGTTATCCAACAGCCATTTCACTCCTGAGGCGGAGAAATTGGGATCGATAAGCAGACCGCTCTTCGACATCACCTGCCGGGTATATCCCAACTCACGTAACTCACGGCACAGTTCGGCACCACGGGTGTCCTGCCATACCACTGCATGGGCAATGGGCGTACCTGTCTGTTTGTTCCATACCACTGCCGTCTCACGCTGGTTTGTGATTGCCAATGAGAAGTGAGAGGTGAGAGGTGAGAGGTGAGAGGACTCCATCAACTTTCTGATAGCCTCCACCATGTTTTGGTATATCTCCTCTGCGTCATGTTCCACCCATCCGGTCTGGGGGTAGTATTGGTGGTGGTCAACATTAGTGCGACCTATCATGTGGCACTGCTCGTCAAAGAGCAATGCCTTGGTAGACGACGTGCTCTGGTCTATTGCGATGATGTATTGTTTCATGATTCTATTCGAGATTTTAATGTATTAATAATTTAGTGTGAAGATGTACCTCACAGGCTCCCGCCTTGTAACAGTTAATGGTATCCTCAGCGATCTCCTCTGGTGTCAATGGATTCTTCACATCGGCAGGAATCACCTTACCCACATGGCAGACGGGTGCCACTGTAACAATAATCTTTCTCATGTCTTACTTTTTTCTTTGTTTTAGTGCTCTTAGGTGACAAAGGTACGAAGAAGTAAGTAAAATACAAAAGAAAACTACATTTTTTTTTGGCTTTTATTCTGATTATTCGTATCTTTGCGAAAGAAAACTACTAAACAAATTAAATAAGACAATGAGAAACGGAAAGACTTGCTTTGGCGTGATTATCGGAACACGCGCCTATTTCAATTCAGAACTTGCCAAGGATGTGCGCAAGCAGTTGTTAAAAACATTAGAAGAAGGTGGCTATGAATATGTCATCCTGCCCGAGGATGCCACTCCTACGGGCAGCAGCAGTATCGAGACCCGTGAGGACGGACTGAAGGTTTCCAAACAGTTCCGTGAGCACCGTGACGAGATTGACGGTATCATCGTATTGCTTCCTAACTTCGGTTTCGAGATTGGTATCATCAATGCTATCAGTGACGCTGACCTGAACGTACCAGTCCTGGTACAGGCATGTGATGACGAGAACGACAAGGTTGACCTTGACAGCCGGCGTGACGCGTTCTGCGGAAAGATTTCCGTCTGCAACAACCTCTACCAATATGGTATTCCTTTCACGGATACCACCCTGCACACCTATTCTATATATAGTGACCTCCTTGCCAAGGATATCGACAAGTTTGCCGCTATCTGCCGGGTGGTCAACGGACTGCGCCACTGCCGTATCGGACAGATCGGTACACGCCCATTGGGCTTCAACACCTGCCGTGCCAGTGAGAAACTGCTGCAGCGTTACGGTATCACCGTCGTACCTGCTGACCTGAGTGAGATTCTTTTCGCTGCTCAGAAAATCAGCGACGATGACCCGAAGTTCAAAGCGATGTGTGAGCGTACCTGTAACTATGCACAGATTCCTGACAACTACAAGGAGAAACTGGGCATACAGGCGAAGTTCAGTGTTGCCGTAGAGAATTGGATTGAGGCGAACGACGTACAGGCTGTCGCCATCCAGTGTTGGGACTCTCTGGAGCAGAACTATGGCTGCGCCCCTTGTGTGACCATGTCCATGCTGGGTGACAAGCTTATCCCTGCTGCCTGTGAGACGGATATCGCCGGTGCTGTGTCGATGTATGCGCTGACCCTTGCCTCCGGTAAGGCTTCTGCCCTGCTCGACTGGAACAACAACTTCGCAGAGGACCGTAACAAGTGTGTATGTACTCACTGCGGTAACTATCCGAAGTCTTTCGTACAGAACGACCTGAAGTTAGGACCTCTCGGTGTACTGGGACGCACGTTGGGTAAGGTGAAGACCTTTGGTGCCGTCTATGCCAAGGTGACGGGCGGTCCGTTCACCTTCTTCCGCATCTCCACCGATGACCCGAAGGGCTGCATCAAGGCATACCTCGGCAAGGGTGAGATTACCGATGATCCATACGGAATGGACGGATGTATCGCTGTCACTAAGGTTGATAACCTGCAAAAGCTGATGAAGTATATCTGTAAGAACGGCTTCGAGCATCATGTGGCGATGTGCCGCACCGACGTGGTGGACATCCTCAATGAGGCGATAGAGACTTATCTGGGCTGGAACCTTTATGTACATGAGTAATAGAGGTGAGAGGTAAGAGGTAAGAGGTGAGAGGTAAGAGGTGAGAAGTAGAACTTTGAACTATGAACTGTGAACTATGAACTGTGAACTATGAACTATAAACTAAAAAAATATCACGGCGTGGTGGTCCCGATGGTGACACCCGTCAAAGAAAATGGTACGCTCGACACACAGGCTGTGGAGCGTATCATTGCGTTTTTTGCCCAGGCAGGTGTTTCCCCACTGCTGATGGGAACGACTGGTGAGGGAAACAGCGTCAGCCAGAAGGACGGACAGTTGTTTGTGGAGACGGCTGTGAAGGCTGCACAAGGACGTATCACCATCTATGCCGGACTGACAGGCAACTGTTTTGCGGAGCAACTGGCACAGGCTGAGGCATACACCCATGCTGGGGCTGATGTCATCGTTGCCACCTTGCCCACCTACTATGCCCTGACGGAAGAGCAGATGGAGAACTACTACCGCACCCTTGCCAGCAGTATCAAGGGACCGTTGATGCTCTATAACATCCTCGCCACGACCCACATGAGTATCCCCGTGGAGGTCATCCGCCGTCTTGCCGACCATCCCAACATCGTGGGACTGAAAGACTCGGAGCGTGACCTGGAGCGTATGGCACAGTGTATCGAGATTGCCAAAGGGCGTGAGGACTTCTGTTATTTCTGCGGATGGGCAGCACAGTCGGCACACTCCCTTGAACTGGGTGGTGACGGCATCGTACCTTCTACCGGCAACTTCGTCCCGGAGATGTTCCAGCAACTCTACGAGGCTGCCGTCAAGGGTGACATGGCTACCGCCAACCGCTTACAGGACGAGACGAACGAGATAGCTAAGATCTATCAGAAAGACCGCACCTTGGGACAGTCGCTCACCGCCTTGAAGGTGATGATGCAGACCAAGGGACTCTGTGAACCGTGGATGCTCATGCCACTGACTCGCCTCTCCGCTGAAGAGGAAAAAGCGATTGTTTCCCAAATGAGAAACGAGAAATGAAAGAAATGAGAAATGCTAATGAAAAAATGATCAAATGATGCATATCATTGATTACCTCATCGTCCTGCTGTCCATCCTCGCCGCTATCGGCACAGGAGTATGGTTTGCCCATAAACAGAAGGACACGTCACAGTATTTTGCAGGAGGCGGAAAGATACCCGCCTGGGCGGTAGGCATTTCTATCTTCGCCACACTGATCAGCAGCGTGACTTTTCTCGCCTACCCCGGTGCCGCCTATGCCGGCAACTGGATACTGCTGGTGCAGGGGCTGATGGTACCCATCGTCCTGTTGGCACTGGTAGGTGTCATCGTACCGTTGTTCCGCAAGGTAATCCGTCTATCAACCTATGAGTATTTTGAAAGGCGCTTCGGACTCTTCGCCCGTCTCTACAGCTCTTTTGCCTTTACCTTAGGACATTTCTCGAAAGCGGGAACGGTGTTTTTCCTCGTGTCGATGGCACTGGCGACCTTCCTGAATCTCAACATCTATGCTATCGTACTTATCCTGGGTATCACCATTATCATCCTGACTTTGTTCGGAGGTATGGAGGCTATCGTATGGATGGATGTGGCACAGGGATTCCTACTGATAGGTGGCGGTATCATCTGCATCCTGATTCTCCTGTTCGGTATCGAGGGTGGTCCAGTAGAGACGTTCCGTATCGCATCGGAATATAACAAGATATCATTCGGTCCCTACGACTGGGACCTGACACAGCTGACATTCATCGTGATGGTACTCAACGGTATCTTCTATGCCTTGCAGAAATACGGAACCGACCAGACTATCGTACAGCGCTACCTGGCTGCGAAGAACGACAAGGAGGCGAAGAAAGCTGCGTACATCGGAGTGATGATGTCTGTTCCCATCTGGGCGCTGTTCATGTTCATCGGTACGGCTCTCTTCGCTTACTACCATGCCCAGGGAGCACCGCTATTACCTGAGGGTATCAAGGCGGATGAGGTATTCCCTTACTTCATCGCCCATGAACTGCCCGTCGGTATCCGTGGACTCATCATTGCGGCACTTGCTGCAGCGGCAATCTCCTCTCTTGACTCAGACCTGAACTGCCTGTCTGCCATTGCCGTACAGGACTACTACACACGTTTCCGCAAGAATGCCACCGACAAGGAACAGCTGACTTTTGGAAAATGGATGGTCGTTCTTGCAGGTATCGGTGCCATTGGTGTCGCTGCCCTTTATATCTCATGGGGCGGTGAGGGTGTCTTAGGTGCCCTCTTCTCCCTCTATGCCATCTTCTCGGCAGGTATTGTGGGCATCTTCATCCTCGGACTGTTCAGTCGTCGTGCCAATAAGCAAGGACTGTATATCGGTATTGCCGCTGCCGTCCTCTTCACGGCATACGCAGTGCTGACCTCCACGAAGGTCGATATCCATGGGACGGGTGTCAAGGAGACGTTACTCGACTTAGGTGACTGGAACTTCACCCACCATAAGTATATGTTAGGTGTATACTCGCACCTCATCGTCCTCGTGGTAGGATATCTTGCCAGTTTCCTTTTCAAGACACCACTTGCCGACAAGGAACTGACTATCTGGGGATATCTGGATGAGTTGAGAGGTGAGAGGTAAGAGGTGAGAGGTGAGAGGTAAGAGGTGAGAAGTAAGAGGTAAGTTATACATTATTATATTATTATGAAAGCAATCACTTTATTACAGCCCCAGAAGATTGTGTTCGGTACGGGCTGCATCGAGACATTAGTAAATGACTATAAGACATTAGGATTCCAGAAACTGTTTGTACTGACAGCTCCTCCTATCCTCCCACTGATAGAGGAGCCATTAGAGGAGTTGCGCAACGGCGGTGTCCAGATTGAGATCTTCCAGAACATCCTTGCCGAGCCTACCGTCAATGACTTCAAGGCAATCTTGGAGAAGGCACGTGCTTTCCGTGCTGACAGTGTCGTTGGTATCGGTGGAGGCTCTGTCCTCGACGTGACGAAACTGGTTGCCGCATTCATCAACAGCGACCAACAGGTAGAAGACTGTTTCGGTACTGGGTTCATCAAATCGAAAGGACTGTGGTTCGCCTGTCTGCCGACTACGGCAGGAACAGGCTCAGAGGTATCACCCAATGCCATTCTGTTGGATGAGCGTGACCATCTGAAGAAGGGTATTGTGTCACCTTATCTCATCGCTGATGCTGCCTATGTGGATCCCAAGCTGACATGGACAGTACCTGCTAAGGTGACGGCAGATACGGGAATGGATGCCCTGACACACTGCATAGAGGCATATACCAATAAGTTCGCACATCCTGCCGTCGACATCTATGCACTGCAGGGTATCCGCCTGATTGCCGCCAACCTGCTGAGGGCTGTCAAGGACGGCAAGGACCAGGAGGCTCGTGAGGCTCTCGCCCTCGGTTCCCTCTATGGCGGATTATGCCTGGGTCCCGTCAACACAGCGGCAGTCCATGCACTCTCCTACCCTCTCGGTGGTGAGTTCCATATCCCCCACGGATTATCCAATGCCATCTTGCTGCCCTCCGTCATGAAGTTCAATGCCGAGGCGTGCCCCAAGCGTTATGCTGAGGTGGCTGAGGCTTTATTATCTAGTTCTCCTAGGGATACTAGTACTACTAGGGATACCAGTGATTCCTGTCTTGCTCAGCGTGGCGTGGACTTCATCTACCAGTTAGCCGACGCAGTAGGTATTCCCAAGAAACTCACTGACCTGGGTATTCCACAGAGTGCCGTCGACGGCATGGCGAAAGCTGCCATGGAGGTACAGCGCCTGCTGAAGAACAACCCAAGGGAAGTCACTGAGCAGGATGCCCGGGATATTTATAATTCGCTTTATTAATTTCGGTATTTCGAATTTCGGTATTTCGAATCTCGATATTCGAATAAAAAGAAAACAACTATGAAACCCATATTAGCAATTACCATGGGCGACCCCGCCGGTATTGGTCCAGAGATTACCGTACGCGCCCTGAACAGAAAAGAGACTTACGAGAAGTGTAAACCCATTGTCACGGGGGATGCCGCCATCATGCGACAGGCTGTCCAACTCTTGGGCTTCGATTTAAAGGTGAATGCCGTACAGAGCGTGAAGGACGCTAAGTTTGAGTATGGTACCATCGATGTCTATGACTTGCAATGTGTCGACCTCGCCACCTTCGAGTTCGGCAAGGTACAGCCACAGTGTGGCAATGCTGCTTTCCAGTATATCAAGAAGGCAATCGACCTCGCCATGGCTGAGGAGGTGGACGGTACGGTGACCGCCCCCCTCAACAAAGAGGCACTGAACCTTGCAGGACACCATTATGACGGTCATACAGAGATCTATGCTACCTTCACGGGAACGAAGAAGTATGCGATGATGCTGGCGGACGAGAATATCCGTGTCATCCATGTCTCTACCCATGTCCCTTTACGGAAGGCATGTGACCTGGTGAAGAAGGCTCGTGTCATCGAGTGCGTCGAACTGATTGACGATGCCTGCCGGCAGTTTGGTATCGAGAAACCCCATATCGGTGTGGCTGGTCTGAACCCCCACTCCAGTGAGAACGGAATGTTCGGCTATGAGGAGGCACAGGAGATTATCCCTGCCATCGAGGAACTCAAAGCGCGCGGCTTTGACGTGGAAGGTCCTGTACCGCCTGACTCTATCTTCGCCAAGGCGAAATGTGGAAAGTATGACGGATGTGTCGCCATGTACCATGACCAGGGACATATCCCCTTGAAGGTATGTGCCTTCAACTGGAATAAGGAGACTGGTAAGATGGAGAGTGCCTCTGGCGTGAATATCACCCTCGGACTACCTATCATCCGTGTCAGTGTAGACCACGGTACTGCTTTCGATGTGGCAGGAAAGGGTATTGCCAACGACAGTGCCATGACCCTTTCTATCGACTATGCTACCCGCATGGCGATATATCGGAGAGGTAAGAGGTGAGAGGTAAGAGGTGAGAAGTGAGAAATGATTGTCATTGCTGACGATATCACCGGTGCCGCGGAGATGGCGGGCATTGCCCATCAACATGGGCTGTCTGTCCGTCTCAGCATTGCGGGTTCTCTCTGCTGCGACAGGGGCGCAGCAGAGAGAACTGACGTGCTGGTGATAGCCACAGACACCCGTTCCATGACAGAGGAAGAAGCAGTCAACGAGACCCGCCGCATTACCTCTCACCTCTCACCTCTCACCTCTCACCTCTTCAAGAAGACCGACTCTGCCCTGCGTGGTCATGTAGTGGCAGAACTATCCGCTTTGATGCAGGCTACAGGTTACCAGCGTACCATCTACCTCCCTGCCAATCCCTCTAAAGGAAGGATTATCCGTAACGGTTGTTATTATATTAAAGAGGTGAGAGGTGAGAAGTCAGAGGTAAGAGAAGTGCCTATCCACGAGACAGCATTCAGCTATGACCCGGAGTTCCCGGCGAAGACCTCGGTTCTGAGAGAGCGTTTCCCCGATGCTGAGGAGCATCATATCCTGATGCCCGATGCAGAGACGGTAACGGATATCCAGCATATCGTGGCTGCCAATGACGACGGGCACACCCTCTTTGCAGGTGCCGCAGATTTATTTGAGACCTACTTAGAGGTGAGAGGTGAGAGGTTAGAGGTGAGAGGTAAGAGGTTAGAGGTAAGAGATATGTCAGAGTCTAAGAACTATCCTCTCACCTCTCACCTCTCACCTCTCACCTCCAAATCCACCCTCTTCCTCTGCGGCAGTACTCAGAGCAAGCCATTAGACCTTGGATTCCCTGTCACGCCCATGCCTATAGCCATCTATGACGGCAGCGAGGATATTACGCCATGGCTGGAAGAGGCAGAGAAACTGTACGAGCAACAGGGTTCGCTGATGATTACCATCCCCCATCGTCACCGCACGGGAAAGGAGGTTGCCATCCACTTGCGAGAGATGACAGCAAGTCTCATCCAGCACTTAGTGGCAAAGCGAGCACCTCAACAACTGATTATTGAAGGAGGCGCCAGTGCCTTCGCCACCCTGCAGCATCTGGGTTGGAATGAGTTGGAAGTGGTCTGCCAGATAGCACCGGGGGTTATCAAAACGAAAGCCCCGAACGGGACTTTCGTCATTATGAAACCAGGCAGTTACCCATGGGGGCATCTCACCTCTTACCTCTAACTTCTTACCTCTCACCTCTTACCTCTCACCTCTATCTTCTCACCCATCAAACTATTCAGATAGATCTCCAGAGCGGTATATCCTTCCACAGAGGCAACGACATTACGGTCCTCCGGATTGGTGGGATCAAACCCATTGGCACGTTCCCATTCATCCGCCATACCGTCATGGTCATTATCCGTAACGGGAGTGGCTGCGGCATATTCCAGCCAGCCTTCCGCATCACTGGGGCTGTCGATAATACCCTGCTTATGAGCAGAAGGACCTTGATACTTTGGTTTTCCTGTCTTGACATCATTGATAAGGCGTTGTTCCACGGCATCCCGCCTGATCGTTCCTACCTTGGCAAGCACCTGCTGATAAGCTTCCTGTGCCGACTCTGCAGTTGTCAGGTATTGCGCATATTCCGGTTTGGTAAGCGGTGCGTCCTTTCTCATCTGCTCCACACTGAATCCTGTCTTGTTACCGATAAGTTGCCAGTTATTCACTGTTGGCTGTCCCTCCATCACATTCCCTTCTATATACCAGAGAGAAGGACCTGTCAGCGTCTTTCCCTTACGTGCAGCCGACAGTTCAATGAAATAGTTGTCCGTAGGATGGGCAGGACCGGGCTTATAGTAGTTGCCTATGAAGTTACACTCATGCGAGCTCCCCTCTCCTGCCTCGTTCTCACCCCCATAACAGGAGTTCTTACGTCCCCAGTTGAAATTGACATTATTAATATACTCCATGAAGACGTTCTTATCGACACTGGGATTGGTGGCACCGTTAAGGCGGGCGCTACGACTGTCATTGCTCACGAGCAGGTTATGATGGAACGTGGCAGGTGAACCGCCCCACTGGCATCCATAGCCACGGACTCCCTTCTTATGACCGGCATTATGAAGTCCCTCGTGAACGATACACCACTGTACCGTCGTGAAGTGGTTGTCGTACATGGTCACATTCTCCTCACCGCTCCATCCAAAACAACAGTGGTCGATGATGATGTTAGAGGCATTCTCTATACCAATAGCACCGCCTTCGATGAAACACCTCTTCTTATAGGCAGCATCCGTCTCTCCCTCGTTACGCGGCAGGTCCAGCGTACCCAGACGGGAGCGGAGGTTACGGATAATGACATTATCAGAGCCACCGAGGTTCAGTTTTCCACCACACAGGAGGATACCCTCTCCTGGTGCCGTCTGTCCTGCTATCGTCACATTCTTCAGTTTGGCACGGATAGCTCGCTCTGAGGGACGCTGCGGATTAGGACCGATATGGATGATACCACTGACACGGAACACGATAGTCGCATTCTCCTTACCTGCCTCTGTCAGTGCCCAGCGCAGGGAACCCTCCCCACTGTCACTCAGTGTCGTCACCTCCACAACCTTACCGCCACGGCCTCCTGACACATACTTTCCAAAGCCCTGAGCAGTAGGGAAAGCAAGTGTTTTCTGATGAGCGGTGATCACCGCCTCTGGGTCGAACTCCTTTGCTGACGGGTTGAGGGTGCGATAGGCTGCGTCAATTTTCTCCCATCTATTCACCTTCTCATAATCGGCATCCTTCAGCTGATGACTCCAGCTGATACGTTTCGATGCGTCAGCAAGCGTTTCTCCGTTCTTACTCTTATATTCCGCATAATACGACTTCATGCCGTCATTGCCACCCATAGTCTCCCATCCTGCATCCTTGATGACATTGTTCAACTGGCAGTTCATAAACAGACTGCCACATTTCTCTGCTCCCCAGCAGCGTCCGAGGGACACACTCCTGTCACTGACACCACCTGCCTTCGTCACTATACAGTTGTTGAACAGGAAACCCAGCCATATCTTGGTACCGTCCGCTGCCGTCGTGTAAATGCTGATATCCTCTGGTGCCGTGATATAGCCTGGTGCGACACTATTCAGCGTGCAACGTTCAAACCAACAGGTACCACCTGCATAGATATAGTCGACAGCACCCTCTATGACACACTCCTTATAATAGCTGCGGGTATTCTTCTTCGTACGATGGGTATCCTGATAACCTGCTATCTTACAATGGTAGAATGTGGAACGGTCTCCATCCACATGCAGAGCGAGTGCCTGACCAGCAGCCTTACCACCCGTATTCTGGACACACAGGTCCTGTGCGTAGAAATCCGGGGCAAAGACAGCCAATGTCGCATAGTCACGTACATCCTTACCGCCGCCGATGGTCTTCTTACCATTAGCTGCAGTGATGACGGTCCTGTCCATCCCCTCGCCTATCAGGGATATTTTTTTCGTCGAGGTTTTCTGACGGGTTCCTATCTTCACCATTCCCTCATAGGTTCCTGCCTTGATTTGAATGACAGCCTCCTCACCTTCCATGACAGCATCAACTGCCGCCTGTATCGTGGCATAGTCCCCACTGCCGTCTTTGGCAACTGTTATAGTCTTCTGTGCGAAAGCGCTCATTGCCATCACACACAGCATCAAAGTCACAACTTGCTTTTTCATCTTGTATTGGTTTTAGTAGTTTCAGTTTGGGTGCAAAGATATAGGTTTTCTCACAGACTTCCAAATATTCAGACAACAAAAAGCGGAACCGCTGTTGAGCAATTCCGCTTTATATTATTAATAAGGTGTAGACTTATTTGTTCACGAACTTGACTTTGTCGAATTCGTTCTCGTTCGATAAAGCATGAGCAAACTCACGCTTTATTCTCACTTATTCACGAATTTTTTACCGTTCTGAATCAGAATACCCTTCTGGCTCTTGTCCACCTTCTGACCTGCGAGGTTGAAGATAGGAGCGTTGGCATCGTTCTTCTCTGTAGCCTTGATGGTGTTGATGCCAGTGCCACTCTTGTCTGGAACAATATCTGTCGGTGTTGAACTACCTACGGCTTCAATTTCCAGATCGGCAATCTTGTCAATTTTAACAACTGAACCTTGGTCAGAAAGATATTCAGATTTAACAACATTATTGTCACCAACAATAGAAGAGAATTCTGTATTCATGACAATAGTTCCTCCATTATCATAAGCAGCTAAATAAGATGAAGTTGTTCCACCTTCCGGTGTGAACTCAACAGCACCAAAACCAAGTTGCGAAGACAACTGGAAAAGATAATATGACTCATTAGCTTCTACGTTCAGAATCAGCCAACCCCAGAAAGCCTTATTTCCTGCGCCAATAACGAAATCACTCAAGTCTGTACGAGACATCTTCTCCGTCTCATGGAGAGTCTTAATCTCGTCGTTAGTGAAATATCTTGCCTGATTTTCTCCTCTGCTATTTGGAATATTATTTCCATCTGCATCCTTAACAAACTCATTGAGGAAGTAGCCTTCTATGGTATAATCCGTATGAGGAACTAAAGCCTTGCCCGTAGAACCTTTAGCAACAACTGTCCTTCTTCTATCTTTGTTTGCCCAAATACGTACTTTCAGCACACCAGCCTTTTTCGGTGTAAACTTATAATAGAGACCATAAGTAGGAATTCCATTTTCGCCTTTATCATAATCAATATAAGTGTAGTAAGGACGATATTTAATTGTACCGTCATTCTGATCAGTGAACTCTTCGGCAAAGATTTCTTTATAAGCATTTCCTTGACCTTTTACGAAATACCATTTTGTAGCGGCTTCATCGTTAATATCAGTCTTTTGATTATCCAATTTCCATGTGATATCACCCCATGTGATATCTGAATAAGGATACAATACAGGCTCATCATCTTGCGCATTCACACTCATAGCTACAAGAGCCATGCTAATTAGGGTAAAAATCTTTTTCATAAGCGTTTTAGTTTTGTTTTGTTGTTATATAAAGTTCATTTGTGCTTCCGTTATTATTGTCCACCTCGCCCGCGGAGGTGGACATCTTTAGCACTATAAGTGCACTTTTTCACGGTGCAAATATAATGTTTTTCTCTGAAACCTCCAAACTTTTTGGTGTAAATTGTACGCTCACACAGATAAAATAAGTTATAGGAAAAGTTATTCCCACGTTGGGAATGTAGGATTCCCACCATGGGAATGTAGGATTCCCACCATGGGAATGTAGGATTCCCACCATGGGAATAATCTACTCAAGACATCGAAAAATCAGAGAAGATGCAGTAAAATATATCAGAAAAAAGCTCTAATGACAAAAAACATCACCAACATCACCACTAATATCACCATCTCAATCGCCCTTGCCATCAGCGTTTGCCGCAATTTGGTGATGTTGTGATATTAAAAATAAAAATTACATGGTACATATCCACCTCTTTACTGGTACCACAGCCAATATCACTTTAACCGCAGTTTCTACTCCTAATTCCGATACAGAAGTAAAGGATGTTTGGAAATGGGGTGTTAATATAAGTCTACACCTTAATTAATAATAAAAAGCGGAGCCGTTTGACAAGGGCTCCGCTTATTTAATTCAACTTTCGCAAGTTGTAGGAGTAAAGGAGTAAAGGAGTTAAAGGAGTTAGGACGATACTTCGTGGCACCCGAGACTCCAGTAGAA
>OCVV011309406.1_pt1 | contig 18421 bp, 22 predicted proteins | sample 1539721 | NCBI WGS metagenome assembly OCVV01 (sample SAMN02144230, study PRJEB22623) | gut metagenome | biome: sheep rumen | host: Ovis aries | place: New Zealand | reverse complement strand
AGTAGGAGAAATCCTACTTTTTATGTTATAATTAATTATAGATTTAAAGGAGTTGATCCAAATGAATGAAAATAAAACTAATATAAACTGTTTGATAGGAAATTATGCAACATATTTTGAAAAACCCCATAAAATAAGGGTAAAATAGACATTAAGTAATTACATTTTTTTAGTAAAAATTACATAAAATAGCGAAAAATACACAAAAAAACCCTAAAAATGGCTAAGTATTTAAAGGGTGGTGATCGGACGCAACACTTTATAAAATAATAACTGAAATCAGATATAATTATCTGATTTTTTTTATGCAATATAATAGGAGGATTTATGAAAGAAGAAATAGTTAAAATTAAAGTATCTGATATTAAGGATTTTCCCAAACATCCATTTAAAATAAATAATGATCTAAATTATGAAGAATTAAAAGATAGCATTTTAGATAATGGTGTTTTAGTTCCTGCAATTGTTAGAAAACAAGAAGATGGAAAATATGAAATGATATCAGGACATAGAAGAAAGAAAATATGTGAAGAAAATGGAATTTCTGAAATACCATGTGTTGTTAAGGATATATCAGATGATGAAGCAATAATAATGATGGTAGATTCCAATTTACAAAGAGATAAAATTTTACCTAGTGAAAAAGCTCAAGCATATAAGATGAAATTAGATGCTTTAAATCATCAAGGTAAATCTTTGTCCCCATTGGGAACTAAGTCATCTTCTGTAAATGAAATAGATGATTCAAAAAGTCAGATATATCGTTATGTTAGATTAACATATCTTATTCCAGAATTAATGCAATTAGTTGATGATACAGTGCTTAAAGATAAGAGAGCAACACTAACAATGGGTATTAGACCTGCTGTTGAATTGTCTTATTTATCTAAAAATGAACAGGAAATGGTATATGAAGAAATTAGTTATGAAGATATAACACCTTCACATGTTCAAGCTAAAAAAATAAGAGAACTTTCAAAAAATAAAACATTAAATCCAGATGTTTTAGAAAGTATATTTTTAGAACCTAAACCTAATCAACAAAAGAGAATAAGTTTTAATGAAGAAAGAATTAGAAAAGCTTTACCTAAAGATATAAAAGATTATAAAATAGAAGACTTTATAATTAAAGCTATTGAAAACTATTCTAAGACATTGGCTTTAGAGAGGGGTGATAAAAATAATTTAAATATTTAGCACCCTAGAATAACTTGTTTATTTAGTATATAATTATTGTAAGAGGTGGAGAAGAATGAAAAAAGTTGTTATAGGATTAATCATCTTATTCCTTGTTATTGGAAGCATCTCAATTTATTATTTTACATCTAAAAGGAATGAAGAAACAAAAACTGTATTAGATACAGTAAATGTTGAATCAGAAGATGATTCATCTAAAAAGGAGGATAATACTGATGATCCTGTTACAAAAATTAATGAAAATGATTCTAGTAGCGATAAAAACATCTCTAATAATGATGTATCTTCTAATAAGAACAATTTGGAGAGCAATAATGCTACTAACACTAATGTCATAAATAAAGAAACTAAACAAACAAATGTAGAACAAGAAAAACCAAAAGAAGAAGTTAAAACTTCTAACCCAGAACCATCACAAGAACCTAAAGTAGAACAACATCAACCAACAGCATGGGAAAGTCTAGGTATAAGTGAATATGATTATTATAATAAGCCAATGTGGTCATGGGCTAGAATTGACTATTCTGTAAAAACTTATGGAAACTTTGAGCAAACTCATCAAGCTTGTATTGATGCAGGAAACAGTATGGAAGATATTGTAAGTTTTTCTTGTACTAACATTAATAGTTATTCTGGAGATTATTTAGGAGATATGCTCAGAGTAAAATATTAATGAAAGGAAATGTGTATGAAAACAAAAATTTTAAAGTGTGCTATGATGAGCATGCTTTTTTTATTGTCAATTTTTAGTATTCAATCGGTTCATGCTGAACAATACACAGGACAAGCAATTTGGCCAAGTGAATGGATTAGCAATATTTATATAAAAAAAGTTAAACCAGATGGATATACTAAATATCAACAAGCAAAGTTTATTAGAAGAAGTGAAGATAATAAATTTGTTTACTGTTTACAACCATATACAGATATTGATAATAATTTACCTTATTATAATGTGATAAGAGAAGATTATGCTAATGTTTTAGGTTTAAGTGAAGATCAATGGGAAAGAATTTCTTTACTTGCTTATTATGGATATCAATATTCTGAAAATGGATATAATCATTCAGATGAAAAATGGTATGCTATTACTCAAGTAATGATATGGAGGACAACAAATCCAGAATCAGATATTTATTTTACTGATACATTAAATGGTAATAGAATTTCACGATTTGATAGTGAGATAGCAGAACTAGAAAGTCTTGTTTCAAACCATTATAAAATACCAAGCTTTGAAAGTAACATTACCTTACCAATAGGACAAACAAAACAATTAAATGACTCAAATAATGTATTATCAAACTTTAGTATTAAAGATACTACCAATGTTATTGCTTCAATAAATGGTAACACATTATCAATAACAGCCAATGGTATAGGAGAAGGAAAAGTTACTTTTGAAAAGAAGGCTACTAAATATGAAATACCACCAATAGTATATTTTAGTGATCATTCTCAAAATGTTATGAGTGTTGGAAATTACGATCCAGTAAGAACTAAATTTACTTTAAAGGTTATAGGTGGTAAAGTTACACCAAATAAGGTAGATGTTGAAACTCAAAATAATATTCCACAAGGTGAAGCTAAATTAGGTGGAGCAGTTTATGGAATATATAAAATAGATGGAACAAGAATAGGTTCTGTTACAACAAAAGATGATGGTACAAATACATCTGATTATCTACCAGAAATAGGTAGATTTTATTTATTAGAGGAACAAGCTTCAGAAGGATATTTATTAGATAGTAATAAATACTATTTTGAAATAACAGAAGATAATTTAAATCCTACAGTTCAAGTGTTTGAACAAGTAATTAAAAGAGATTTTGAATTTGTAAAAGTATATGCAAGTGAAAAAACTCAAATAATGGAACAAGAAGTAGGAATAAAATTTGGTGTTTATAATAATAAAGGAGAAATGGTAAAAGAAATTACAACTGATAATCAAGGTGTATTTAAATTTACTTTACCTTTCGGACATTATACAATTAAACAATTGACTACAACAAAAGGTCATGAAAAAATAGAAGATTTTACAATTGAAGTTAAAACTACTGGAGAAGTAGTTAAAAAAGTTATTTCAAATGCACCAATAACAGCTAAGTTAAGAGTTGTTAAAATTGATGCAGAAACAAAAGAAGTAATTAAAAGAAGTAATATTAAATTTAAAATATTTGATACTAAAAAGAATGAATATGTATGTCAAACTATTACATATCCAACAAAAGAAACTATCTGTGTTTGGGAAACAGATTCAGAAGGAGAATTTACAACAGCTTATCCATTGACAACAGGTACATATAGACTTGAAGAAGTTGATCAAGTATTAGATGGTTATTTATGGAATAGTAAATCTCATGAATTTACAATAGATGATGATTCTAAGTTAAGAACTGATTCAGAATATGGAATTATATTTGATACTAATTTTGAAAATCAAAGAGTTAAAGGTGAAATTAAAATAGAAAAAATTGGAGAAGTAGCTGAATTAACTGAAAATGGATTTATATTTAAGTCTAAACCATTAGAAGGTGTTAGATTTGGGTTATATGCTTTAGAAGACATAGTATGGAATGGTAAAACAATTTATACAAAAGATTCTTTAATTATTGATAAATTAACAGATTCAGAAGGTATCATTGTTTTTAATGATTTATATCTTGGCAAATATTATGTTAAGGAAATTGAAACTTTAGATAATTATGTTTTGGATAAAAATAGATATGAAACTGAATTAGTATATAAAGATCAATATACTCCAACAATCTTTTATTCAAAATCTATTTTAAATGTATTAAAAACTGGTAAATTGGAATTTACTAAGTTAGATTTTTCAAATGATAATCCATTACCAAATACATTAATAGAAATTTATACTGAAAATGATGAACTAGTATTCTCTGGTAGAACAGATTATGAAGGTAAAATCATTATTGAAAGACTTTTACAAGGTAGATATTATATTTTGGAAAAAGAAGCTCCAGAGGGGTATGAAATAAATGAAGAAAAAATGTATTTTGAAATTAAAGAAAATGGTGAAATTGTAAAATCAATTATGAAAGATAAACAAATTGTTAAAGTGCCTAATACTGAAGCTAATGATTATGGTGAACTAATATTTAGTGGAATAACATTAGTAGTTGCTGGTATTGGACTAATTATTTTAAATAAGAAAAAATCTAAAGGTGACTCAGATGAAAAAAGGTAAGAGCTGGTTATTATTAATTGGCTCTTTTTTAATTATCAGTGGTATTGGTTTAATATCTTATGATTATTATTTAGATAAAAAGATAGATAAACAAGAAAAACAAGCAATTGAAGAATTTTATAGCATTGATGATGATGAACAGGATTCTAACATAGAAACTCAAGAAATAGAAGAAGTGAAAGAGCAGGTAAAAATAAATTATATTGCTGTACTTAAGATTCCTAAAATCAATTTAGAAAGAGGCTTAGTAGATCCAAATAGTTATCTTAATAATGTTAATTATAATTTAGAAATATTAGATGGAAGTAGTATGCCTGATCAAGCAAAAAGTAATTTAATTATTGCTGGTCATTCTGGAAACTCAAGAATATCTTTTTTTAAGAATTTAAACAAATTGGTAATCAGTGATGAAATATTTATTGATTATAAAAATAATACTTATGAATACAAAGTTGTAGATATTTATGAAATTGAAAAAACAGGTATAGCTGAAATTATAAAGAATCAAAATGCTACAACATTAACATTAATTACATGTAAACACAATACAAATAAACAAATAGTTATAATTGCAGAATTGCAAAATAAAGGAGGAAAATATGAAAGATAAAAAAATGCAAAATAAAAAAAGGCGAAAATTATTGATTGTTTCAGTTATTGGAATTTTAACAGTTATAGGAGGAACACTTGCTTATTTTACAACTACTACAACTATAAAGGATATTTTTAAAACAGCAATGTATCAAAATGAAATTACTGAAGTTTTTGAAGCTCCAGCAAATTGGACACCAGGTACTACTACAGATAAAACTGTAAAAGTGACTAATACAGGAAGTATAGATATGGCTGTTAGAGTAAGTTATACAGAAAAATGGATAACAGCAAACAATAAGGAATTATCTTTAAAAGATGATAATGGTGAAGTAGCTTCTATTATTAATTTTAATGATGATTGGACTAAAGATGATGATGGATATTATTATTTTGGTTCAAAAGAAAATAAAACTGTTTTAAAACCAGGAGAAACATCTACATCATTTATGAGTGGTGTCACATTTAATCCTAATATTGTATCATCTTTATCAGAAACAGTATCACAAGATGGTAAAACTGTAACTTATACTTCAACTGGTAATGGATATGATAATGCTCAATATATTCTTATAGTAAAACTAGATACAATTCAATATGATCAAGCAGATAACATATGGGGATAAAATATTGAGGGATTTGTATGTTAATAAAGATTAAAGATCATATATTTAGAATATTATACATTCTTATATTAATATACCTATTAGTTTTTATTCCATCTTTCTTTGGAAAGAAACCGTTAGTTGTTGTTTCAGGCAGTATGCAACCAATTTTAAAAGTTGGAGGTATTTTATATTATGAAGAAACAAATATTAAAGACTTTCAAAAAAATGATATTTTAGTTTTTGAATTAAACGATCACACAATATCACATAGAATTGTAGATATTAAAGATGGATATTTTGTAACTAAAGGTGATGCAAATACATCAATAGATTCATATGAAGTTAATTATGAACAAGTTATAGGAAAAGGAACTAATTGGTCAATTCCTTATATAGGTTATTATGCTGATTTTATATATACACATAAGTATTTATTATTTATATCAATATTTTTAATCATAATTGATTTATGTAATGATTTTTATAAAAATAAAAAAAGGAAGATAGGTGATGTAGTTGAAAAAAATTAGTTTAATAGTATTGTCAGTTGTAGCTTTATTTTTAACTTTGAATATTACTTATTCATCGTTTAATACATCTACAAGAATGACTAATACATTTCACACTAAAGACTATGTTTTTAAAATAAATGGTAATGGTGGAACTTTTAATAAAACAGATAACACAAAAGTTATCGATGGTAATGTGAATTTACCAGAACCATATAGAAAAGGCTATACATTTTTAGGATATAGTGATTCATCTAATGGTACAGTTTTGTATTCGTTAGTTACAAATAAATTGAATGAAATACAAAACAAACCTATATATGCAATATGGAAAATTAATACTTACACTATAAATTATAATTTAAATGGTGGAAGTATTTCAGGTCATAAAACAAATTACAATGTTGAAGAAACTTTTAAATTGGTTAATCCAACTAGAACAGGATATACATTTACTGGATGGACTGGTTCAAATGGAAATACAGCTTCAACATCTGTAACAATACCTAAGGGTACGATTGGAGATAAAACATTTAATGCCAATTGGAAAGTTATTAATTATTCAATATCTTATGATGTAGATGGTGGAAATATTTCTTCACAACCTACAAGTTATAATGTAGAAAGTAATAATTTTACATTACCACAACCCACAAGAACAGGATATACATTCGCTGGTTGGACAGGAACAGGGTTAAGTTCTGCAACAAAGAATGTAACTATTTCAAAAGGTACTACTGGTAATAGATCATATAAAGCAACTTGGTCAAAAAATTATTATACAGTCAATTATTATGTTAATGGTTCGTTATGGGCTCAAAGATCTGTAGGATATGGAGATTCATTAGAAAATTTAAATGGTCAATCTGCATTAGATGGATATCATACATTTCATGGATGGAATGGCTGGGTAAATAATATGCCAAATTATGATATAAGTTTAACAGCTAGTGTAACTGAATCATATTGTAGATTAACTACAGGACATGGTCCAATAGGTAATGCTAATGCTATTTTAAGAGTATTTCAAAATGCTGGTTGGACAGGTAGGGTTGAAGAGCAAACTGCATATCCAGGAAATTATTTAGTTATAACAGATTACACTTTAACTAGAGCACAAGCAGAGAATCAAAAAAATTATATTGCTTCTCACACAAACTATACAAATTATAGTTATCCATATTTATATTGGGTAGCAATAGATTGTACAAATGGATATTCCGAAGCTTGGACTAGAGGAGTAGGACAAAGAAATTTTAATTAAATGGAGTATATATGCCAATATTACGAAAACAAAAAGTAAGAAGTTACACAACTGTAGATAATTATATAATAAATGATAAAAATCTCTCATTAAAAGGAAAAGGCTTAATTCTATATATGCTAAGTAAACCAGATGATTGGAAATTTAGTTACAAATCATTTGTTAAAGATTTACCAGAAGGCGAAAAAAGTATTAGAAGTGCATTGAATGAATTAAAGAACTTAAAATACCTAAAAATGGAGCGATTTAAAGACGAAAACAATAGATATGAATGGGTTTATACTATTTTTGAAAAACCGTTTGATATTGAGGCTAAAAACGAAAATTTTGAATATAACCCTTTTGGGCATGTTCGAACTGAACATGTTCGAGATGGTAACATATTACTAAATACTAATAATAATAAAGATAAAGAAGATAAACAATATACATCTTCTTTTTTTGTGCCTGAAAATCATAATAGATTAACTCTTGAGCTAATTGATAGAAAATATATAGACAAGGAAGATCTTCAATTATTTTATTATGATGAATTATTTGAAGATTTATTAAAATCAGGTAATACATATAAAGATTTAATTACAATTGTTAATTATGTTGTTTCAAGAGTATTAGATAGAAAATTTATTGATGAAGAAGGGTGCCCTATAAAAAATAAATTTGGATATCTAAAGAATGCAATTAATTCTAATATTTATAAATTAAATAATCCAATCAATTCAGAAGATTTATTTAATCCAGATGATTATGATTGGCTAAATGATGAGGAGGAAGATTTTGAATTATGAAGAAGTTAGATAAACTGACACTTTATGAAATAGAGGAACTTGCTGAATTTCAAAACCATATAGGAAGTGTTATGGGAGATATGAGTGAATATGAACAGTATTTTTCTAAAAAGGTAAAGAAAAAATATCAAAAGTGTTATGACACATTATCTGAAATTTGGGAAGTTATTGAAGAATTAATAGATGAATTATGTAATGGAGATAAAAGATATTTGAAAGATATTAAACATGAATAATTCATTTTATATGAAGGGAGGTGGTTTTATAGAATAAACCATTTTTTTAATTTTTATTATTGAAGGGAGGTGAATTTAGTGATGAATCAATTTTTTGGTGTAGGAAGATTGGTGGAAGATCCAAAAGTAGAAACAACTGAATCTGGAAAACAAATGGTTAGAGTACCTATCGCAGTTCAAAGATCATATAAGAATGCTGATGGAGAATACGATACTGATTTCTTTGATGTTGTTTTATGGAATGGTGTTGCAACAAACACTTCTGAATATTGCCATAAAGGAGATCTAATTGGTGTAAAAGGAAGACTAGAAACTAACACTTATGAAACTGAAGATGGAGAAAAGAAAAAATCTACATATATCGTTGCAGATAAAATTAGTTTCTTAGCTTCAAAACATCATGAACAAGAAAATGAAAATGATGATTTAGATATGTAATTATCATTTATTCAGTTATAGATAACCTGAATTAAATAAAAACTAAATCTTTTAGAAAGGAGATTTTTTTATGAAGAATAAAGTTTTCTTAATTGGTAGAGTTGTTAAAGATCCAACTATCGAAACAACTGAAAATGGAAACAAAAGAGTATATTCTACTTTAGCAGTACCAAGAAGCTATAAAAATTCTGATGGTGAATATGATACAGATTTTGTTGATTTTGTAGCATGGGGTAATATTGCTGAAACTTATGGTTCATATTGTAAAAAAGGTGATCTAATCGGCCTTGAAGGTAAAGTAGAAACAAGTACATATGAAACTGAAACTGGTGAAAAGAAAAAATCAACTCAAATTGTAGCTGATAATGTATCATTCTTATCATCTGTTAAAGAAAAATCATCTGATGTTGAAAAAAATGATGATGATATAGATATGTAAATCATTGAGAAAGGCAGAGATTTATTCTTTGCTTTTTCTCATTATTTTTTTATAAGGAGGAATGGAAAGTGAATAAATATTTTAATTTGTTAAAAATAGAACACCTAGAAGGTGGAGGATATAATGTTGATTCAATTATAAAAGCAATTCAAACTTTCTCTACATGGGCTTTAAGAGTAGGAATTGCAGCTGCTGGGGTTTCATTAATTGTTGGTTTTATCCTATATGCAGTTGTTGATGTTGATCAAAAACCAAGAGTAAAACAAAGAATTATTCAAACGATGTTTGGTATTGTTGGAATTATCTTAGCAATATCAATCGTAAATCTAATTATAGATTTATTCTAGGAGGTGAATAGATGTTATTAAAAGCATTAGATTTATTAAGAACATTAGGTTGGGGTGTAATCCACTTCATATATGATTTAATTGATTCTCTATTTGATATTTTAAAAGGATTAAATGCTTTTGATATTATTAATTCTGTATCTGGTGATAATAATTTTGTAACATTTCAAAAAGGTGTTATTGCAATAGCTGTTACCTTATTAGGTTTATTTGCAATTACTAAATTTGCTAAAAAGATAATTGATCCAGAAGAAGGACTGAGTTCAGAAGGTATAGTTAAGGAAATAGTTAAGTGTGGAATATTAGTTTTATTAAGCACTTTTTTATTTGTTCAAGCTTCAACTTTCTCAATTAAATTAGCTGGATTCACCTCAAATATATTTTCTAGCAGTAATGTAACTATTTCAGATTCAATGCTTACTATGTTTATTGATTATTCAGATGGATATAAAGATAGTGATGAATTTAAAGGTGAAGATATTGCTAAAAATGTTAAAAATGGTAATTTCAATGGAAAAGAGATGTATAACGATAAATATGTAACATCTCATAGATGGATATTACCAGACAAGAAAGATTATAAATATAAAATTAATTGGATATTAGCTGTTATTGTTGGTGGCTTTTTTCTATATTCATTATTCTTTAGTGGAATGATGTTGGCTAGAAGACAAATAGAGTTTTTATTCTTATTTGTAATAAGTCCAATTATATTTGCAACTTCTGTTGGAAATAAAGAAAGAAGAAGTGCCGTTATTCAGCAATTAGTTTCTTTAATGCTTCAAGGAGCAGTAATAATGCTCATTATTTCATTAACAGCAATTGTTATGGGACAAATAAATGATACAACATTCTTTAGTGATGGATTTAAAGATATAGTTATTAAGTGTATTTTATACATTGGATGTGGCTCTTTCTTATTAACAGGATCACAAGTTGTTAATAGATTCATTGGTGGAAATGTATCTGCAAATTCAGGAAGAGAACAACTAATGGCTATGATGGGATTTGGTCATAGTATGGGAGCAGTTGCAACTACAGGAGCTTTAGGTCTTGGAGGAGCAGGTCTTATTGGAGCTGGTGCTGTTGCAAAAGGAGCTTCTAAAGTAGGAGGAGCTGGAAATAGTGCTGTTGGTAGAGCTGGTAAAGCTATATCATCTTTTGGTTCTAAATTAGGTGGAAGTAATTCATCCGGTGGAATTGGAAGTAATTTAAAAATGGTTGGTGATTATATGCAAGCTTCATCTACTCTTAAATCTTATAATAATAAAAATAAAGGTGGTAGTGGACTATCACGATTTGGTTCAGGAATGATGAATGCAGGTAAAGAATCACTTGCTTCAGCTATGTCAAATGTAGTTCCAGCAAGAAGTATGTATCGTAGAAGATATAGAGGGAGAGATGATTAATGTATATAACAATACCAAGTATTAAAAAGACTTTAGGAAAATTTATAGAAATGCAAGATTTATATATTGGATTACCAATGTTATTTACATTTTTATTATTATTTTCCTTTTCAAGTCATAAAATTGCATCTTTGATATTTCTTACTATATGTATTTTTTTGATGTTGCCTGTTAAGGTTTCAAAAAAGAACAGAATGTATAAAGTTGCAATATTATTTTTTAAATATATTTTTAGTTGTAAAGAGTACATTTACAAGAAGAATGGAGATGATATTAATTGGAAAGAAAAACTAAAGATGAAAAAAATTTAAAAAAGATTCAAAAGAAAGATTCTAAAACTAAAAGAAAATATTCTACAGCATTTCAAATGAAGAAAAGAGTTAAAAATTCTAGGTCATTTACTAATGTTAAAGAGATTGATGATGAAGGATTAATTCATTTAAAAACAGGAGAAGTAGCTACACTTATTGAAGTTAAAGCTATTGATCTGTCTTTAACTGGTGATCATGAAAAAAACATTTTTTATTCAATGTTAAAGGTATTATATCAAATACCTAATTTATCAATGAAATGTTATAAGTTAAATGAAAAATTAAATTTAAATGCAAATAAGATAAATTTAGATAATAGAATTGATAAGTTTAAAGACGATGATAGTAAAAAACTTTTATTAGAAGAATCTAGAAATCTTATTGATGAATTAGAAGAAAAAAAGTTTACTATTTCAAGTGTATATTATTGGGTATTAATTGCAAAAGATACAGCTATGTTGAATAAACAGTTAGATGAATTAGAAGATATAACATTTAATTTAGTTCCTAGATTATATATTGAAAGTGTAACAAATAAATTATTAATATATAAATTTTTGTCTAATTTATATTTAACTTCAAATACATTAGATGAATTAATATGGAGTGATTTACCAAGTTTGGTAAGTCCTTTAAATATTTCAGAAAGAACAGATAGATTAATATTTGATGGTAATGATGTTCAATTAGTTACTGTAAAAGATATTCATCCATATGTTAATGCTTTATTTTTTGAAAAATTATTTAACTATCCAGATGTAAGGGTAGCAATGAGTATTAAAGATTGTCTTACTCAAGATGAATTAGTAAGATTTGTTAATTCTCAATATCAATTTTTATTAGCAGATAGAAACACTACAAGAAAACTTAGTGATGTAACAGATCTTGATACAAAGAAAGAAACATTTCAAACTTTAATGCAAGATATAAGAAATGGTAATGAATTTATTAAAGAAGTATCATTAGTATTAATAATTGAAGGAGATAAAAAGTATAGAGAAAAAGTTCTTCGTGATTTAAAAATGATTGCTAAGGAAGAAATGATTAAACTTGATATTCCAAGATTAAGACAAATGGAAGCATGGCAAAATTATGATATAAATCCTAGAACATTTGATGATTATTGTTTTTACTTACCAACACTAACACTAAGTGCAGGTTTTCCTTTTACTATGTCTTCATTTAATGATCCTAATGGTTATATGTTTGGTGTAGATATAAATACAGCATTACCAATATTTTATGATCAATTTACGCTAAATAATTCTAGAACATCACATAATATGGCAATTATTTCATCAACTGGTGGAGGTAAATCTTTTACTATGAAAAAAATGATAGTAAATGAATTTAGTAGAGGAACTAAAATATTTATATTTGATGCTGAAAATGAATATAAGAAAATAGTTGAATCTAATAAAGGTGAGTATATTGATTTATATTCAAAAACAGGAGGAATAATTAATCCACTTCAAATTAGATATATACCATCAGATGATGAAAACCATGATACAAAAGAAACCGATTGTCCTTTAGCAAAACATTTAGGATTCTTAGAAGCATTTTTTAAAACTGCTTTTGAAAGTATTACAGAAAAAGAACTTGTAATGTTACTTGCCATAGTTGAAAAATTATATAATAAAAAAGGTATTTATAAGAATACTTCAATAAATACATTGCAAAATATGAAACCAGATGAATATCCAATATTTTCTGAATTATATAACTTTTTACCAGAATATAAAAAAGATGTAAAAAGTGAAGAAAAGAAAAAAATAATTGAGCAATTAGATATTTTATTATCTAGATTTTTAACCGGAACTGATTCGTATTTATTTGATGGTCATACTAATATAGATTTAAGTAGTGATTTAATTGCTTTTAATTTACAAGAATTACTTTATAGTGGTAATCAAAGACTTATTAATACTCAAACATTAAATCTATTAACTTATTTAAATAATAGTATTGTTGCTAATAAAATAAACAATGATAAAGTTAAATTAGAAGATAGAAAACATGTAATGATAATTGCAGATGAATTTCATTTATTCATAGATGAAAATAATTTTGAGGTATTAAGAAATTTTGGACAATTAGCTAGAAGAATCAGAAAGTATTCTGGTGCTTTAGTAGTTGCAACTCAATCTGTTAAAGACTTTGTAGGTAATCAAAATATCTTAAGACATGCTACAGCTGTATTTAATAATTGTCAGTATCAAATGATAGGAATGTTAAAGGAAGATGACTTATTGGCATACCTTGAATTATTTAAACAAAATCCATTAACTGAAACTCAAAAGAATTTTTTGCTCGATGCAAAAAGAGGTGAATTTTTATTAAGTGTTGATTCTAAAAATAGATTAAGAATTTGGATAAGAGCTACAGAACTTGAAAGAGAAATGATGGGAGAAGGTGAAACAAAATGATAAAAACAGAATTATATAAAAGCATTATTACACCAGAGTCTATGAAAATAAACTTACCTAAAAGTGGATTTACAAGATATTTAGCTCAAAGTAAAATTGGTGAACCTTATATGGAAGGTAGTATGAACACTAATTTTGTATTTTATGAACCTTTTAATAAAAAGGTTTTTAAATTATTTGATCAAGATTTAAATGAGAGAGTAAAACTATATGAAGAGTGGAATAGATATCTTATTAATAATGATAAATATATATGTCAAAATTTAGAGTTTATAGACGATGAATTACAAGAAGAAATAGATAATATATTTGAAAATCCTAATGAAGAATTAGCAAAAGCACTACAAGATATTACAGGCATGCTTTTAGTAGAGAATCCAAAATATGAAGTATGTATAGGTGTTGTTCATGGGAAACAATTAACTGATACAGGAATTAGATATCCTCATGCACATTTATTACTTAGAAAGAAGGTAAAAAATGGGAACACGAAGTAAGATAGGAATACTAAGAAAGGATGGATCTATAGATCATATTTATTGTCATTGGGATGGTTATCCAGAACATAATGGTTCATTATTATTTAATGAATACAGTAATATAAATAAAATGAATCAATTAATTAAGCTAGGAGATATGTCAGTATTAAATGAACATATTTTTCCAGTACCAGATATACCTCATAAATTTGGTTCAATAGAAGATCATCAAGAAGATGTGTGTGTATTTTATAATCGTGAAAGAGATGAAGATTGGAAATATACTTGTCCAAAAACATCTAAAAATTTAAATAGATTTATAATTGATTGTAAAAATAGTGATTGTGAATATGCTTATCTTTTTGATGAAAGGAATCTGAAATGGTTATTCTCACCAATTCCTTGGGGAAAAGCTGGTGAAATGAATTTTACTAGTTTAAAAAGTGAATTAGAAACAAATAATTTTGAAATGGATGATTCATTAAAAGAAGATTATATCATTTTTGATAGTATTGAGCTAATGAAAGATGCAGATTATTACGAATTTATGGATAACTATAATTCTGATTCAGAAGCATATTTTGAAATAAAAAAAATGTTTGATGAAAAAAAATTCAATGATTATATTTCTGGATTAAATTCATATAAGAATTCAACAGATGATCTAGATTTAAAAGATAGAATGACAGTAAATATATCTGAAGTTAAAGAATTTTTTAAATTAGATTCTGAATTAGAAGTATGAAAAAGAAATTATTAAAAATAGTTATGGGAAGTAGTGTTGGAATAATAATAATGTCTTTAATAATTATTGTTCCATTATTAATGATACTAGATTTTTTTGGCGCAAACATAACAGATAATTATGTAGAAAATAATATGGATTATGCAGATATGTATAAAGAAACACTAAATACAGCAATTAAAGATGGATACGGATATGTTCCATTAAATCGTATATTATATTTTTATTTAGAAAATGATAAATTAACTTTTCTAGAAATATATAAAGATAATGTTGATTTAGATGATAATAGATTAAAAGAAATTAGTGAAGTTTGTACTTTGCCAAAATATAAAATATATGAAGTATGCAAAGAAATTGATGAAGATCAGGTGGATGAAATACAAAACAAGCCATTTTCACCACCAGTTGATTTTTCTAAAATTACAGTTACTTCTTTTTTTATGGAAGAAAGAATAGTGTTTGGAACAGCAGGAGTACATCAAGCTTGGGATTTAGCAGGAGGAAATAAGACACCAGTAAAATCTGTTTGCGATGGAACAATAAAAAAAGTGAGTTTTAATTATTCTGAAAATGTAACAGATAAAAATGGTGGCGGAGGAAATCAAATCTATCTAGAATGTCCAATTGATGATGAACTAACATACACAGTTATATATGCTCATTTATATCCAGGTACATCAAAAGTAAAAGAAGGAGATTCGGTTAAAGCTGGTGATGAACTTGCTGGTATAGGAACTACAGGATATTCAACCGGTCCACATCTTCACTATCAAGTTGAAGTAGGTGGTAATCCAGTTGATGGTATGAGCTTAATTGATTTTTCTGATAAGAAACCTTTAGCTCCATATGATCCAGGTACATTACCGGTAACACCCCAAAACCCATATCAACCATTACAACCTAAGTTATAAAGATAGAAACAGCCCATCTTTTTACACATTAAAAAGTATTATAAATAAAGGGATTAACAAATAGTACAGCCCACAATAGTGGGTTAATTTTGCAAGTGCAAAATAGGTTTGATATCACACGAAACTCTTGTTTTTAAACAAGTTCTTTAGTGTTGTGATATCAACTTCTTATGCTCTTGAATTATTTTTTTAAATAATTCTTAAAAAGATGGGCTGTACTATACCCACAATAACCCACTTAGAAAGGAAGAAAAATGCATAGATATTTATTGAGATTGAAAAGTGTATTATTTCAAAGAATTAGAGTTGAATCCGATTCAAGAGGAATTAGTATTAATGAAATGATAAACGAATTAATTGAAATTGGATTATTAAAAATTTATGAAGAGGAGGGAAAACATGGAAAAATTAAGTTTAAGTAAATTAATTGCTAATGACATTGTTAATTATGGAATGGATAAGACAATGGGTTTTCAATATGTAGTTAGTTTAAGTGATTTTTTAGATGAGTATGATGATGAATCTAAAAATTATATTAAATCACATATTAGAGAAATAATTGATGATGTAGAGCAAAATGAAAATGTAGCTGATTTAAATTATGATGAAAAAGAACAAGAATTTGATATGGTTTTTTATTTTGATGGATTGATGAATAAGTTGGATAAAATTATATATGAATCTGGAAAAGAGATTGGAACAGAATTTGAATTAGAAGAAGTAAGAAGTATTTCTTATGATTTAGAAAATTCTGAAAGTTTTAAAGAGTTAATAAATAATCATATTAGTAAACGAGAATATGCAGATATGGGAAAAGAAATTTAGAGGTAAGTATGATTAGAATACATATAACTATTTCAGAGGAATTAGATGAAAAAATTAGATCTTATGGAATTGAGAACAATTTAAAAATTGCTCCAAGCATTAGAGAATTATTAAACAAGGGTTTAGATAATGTTTCTGTAAATAAAAAATTTGATCAAATAAATACAATGACAGAAAAGATGTTTTCAAGGCAACTTTATATAAGAGATTTAATCGAACAATTTTATACAGATATGGAAATTGAAAAACATTTAAATCCAAAAAATAATAAAGCTTTGCAATCATTTAAAACTGAAAGATATAAGGATAAGTATAATGACTAAAACACCTAATGTTGTAGTAGTTAATAAATTTACCCCAAGTTATAGAAATTTAAATTATAATTATCCATCTCAAAAATCAGTATATAATTCAACAATGAACATGTTTGATTATTATGCAGATGTTAAGAAGAAAGCATTTTTTATGTTGGATTACTTTCAAGGTAAATTTGGCAAAGAAAAAGAAATGAATATTATGTTTGAAAACGGTGAATATGCAACACAAGAACAAATAGAACAAAGAAAAAAGCAATATGCTAAATACATAGAAAATTCAAATATTGATAAATTAATTATTTCTTTTCCTGAAGGATATTTAGAACAAAATGTAGATATTCCTAAGTTTGAAAAAGAACTAGCTAAACATATTATTCCTATGTTTTTAAAAAAGTGTGGATATGCTGATATTAAAAATATGAGTTATCAATTTGCATTACATACTGATCAAGATAATTTACATTTTCATTTGTCTTTTGCAGAAAAGAAGCCAAATTATAAATCATATGGAAAAGAACTACAATATAGAAATGCTGGATTATTAAGTCAAAAGGAATTAGCTTTTTTAAAGAATGAAGTTGAACACTATATTGAAAAAGAAAAACTATTTACACCATTATTAACTAAAACAAATAAAGAAATAGAAGAATTAAAAAAGTATTTCAATCCTAAAGAAAAGAATTTTTTACTTCGAGATAAAGAAGATATCTTATTAGAAGAAAAGATAAATAAATTGGGTGAAATGCTTTATGAAAAAAGAAGCAATTCAAATCAAAGAATAAAATATAATTCAATTAAAGAATCAGATATTATAAAGTTAACTAATGAAATAAAAAAATACTTATATACAGGAAAAGAATCTGACTTTAAAAAAGAATATAAAAATTTTAAATCATCTTTAAAGGATATAAATAATTATTTTAAAAGAATTGCTGAAAATAATAATATAAAAGAAATAGATAACTCTTTAATAAAAAGAAAAGAAAAATATTTAGATAATTATGTATTAAATGCAATTGTTAATCATGCATATTATAAAAAAACAAAGATATCTGAAAATGATCTGCTTCAAGAAATTGTTTATATAGAATATAAAAAAAGTAAAAAGAGAACTAGATTTAATATTGTTACAGATTATTTATCAAATGTTAATAAGAATTTAAAATTTAAAAACAAATATAAAATAAACCAAGCAGTAAAAAATATAAATGATGAATTAGAAGAAGCACAAAAAGATTTTGAAAAGTTATTTCAAAATGATAAAGAATATTCGTAAAATAGTAATATTCCGATCATTTCGATTTTTAAATATTTAATTCATAACTATATGAGAATTTGCAAAAAAGTAGTATAATTTATTTAGA
>OCVV011306130.1_pt1 | contig 18428 bp, 10 predicted proteins | sample 1539721 | NCBI WGS metagenome assembly OCVV01 (sample SAMN02144230, study PRJEB22623) | gut metagenome | biome: sheep rumen | host: Ovis aries | place: New Zealand | reverse complement strand
CAATAGTTTTCGCATACCTTTCTACCTTTTTACCTTTCTACCTTTTTACCTTTCTACCTTTTTACCTTTTATATATTAAGCGCATAGCCCTGCTTCACCTCGCTCATCACAAACGTGCTTTCCAGCGATGCCAGACTCTCGATCTCGCCCAACTTATTGAGCACAAACTCCTGATACTGCTTCATATCCGAAGCACGCACCTTCAGCAGATAGTCGTAGTTGCCAGAGGTGTTGTAGCACTCTATCACCTCCGGGATGCGGAGGATCCGGCGGGTGAAGGCATCGGCTATCTCGTGGTTGATCTGCTTCAGTTTCACCTTGCAGAACACCAGCAGGCCCTGATTCAGTTTCTCTGGGTCGAGCACGGCCACATATTTCTTGATATACCCCTGACGCTCCAGCCGCTTCTGCCGCTCAAACACGGGCGTCGCCGTCAGATGAACGGCATCGGCCAGTTCCTTCGTGGTCAGTTTCGAGTTCTTCTGCAATATCCGCAGAATCTGCAAGTCTGTCTCGTCTAACTCTTCATTCTTCATTCTTTCATATTCTCAAAGTTGGGTGCAAAGATACAAAAAATAAACCGCAGTTCTCGCTGGATTTTACCTAACTAATGTTAAACGTTTAGAGAAATGAAATGACAAAATGAATAATTACCGTTTTTCTTTGCTGAACAGCAAAAAAAGTACTAACTTTGCACCTGTAATATCAACACGACAAATATGAGAAGACTTTTTCTGATGGGCATCTGCGCGATGCTGAGCGTGGCCGGAATGGCCCAGAGCAAGGTGTATTTCACCAAGGAAATCACGCCTGAATCACTAGTGAAGATATTCAAGGCACTGGGCGTGGAGCCACAGGGCCGAGTGGCCGTGAAAATATCGACAGGCGAAGGCGGCAACACCCACTATCTGAAACCTACGCTGATACGTAACTTGGTTGAAGAGGTCAACGGCACCATCGTAGAGTGCTGCACCGCCTACGGCGGCAGCCGTCAGGATCCGAAGAAGCACTGGGAGACCATCCACGACCACGGCTTCGACTCCATCTTTGCCGTCGACATCATGGATGAGTTTGGCGACATCCGCATCCCCATCAAGGATCAGAAGCACCTGAAGTATGACATCGTAGGCGAGCATCTGGCCAACTACGACTTCATGATCAATCTCGCCCACTTCAAGGGACACGCCATGGGCGGCTTCGGCGGTGTGATGAAGAATGCCTCCATCGGCGTGGCATCCACTGCCGGAAAGTGCTATATCCACTCCGCCGGAAAGAGTACCGACCCCAAGACAGCATGGAATCCCGGCATACTGGCAGCAGGCCCCACACAGGACCTCTTCCTGGAGTCGATGGCAGCCGCAGCACAAGCCGTCCACAACTATTTCAACGGCCACGTTGTCTATATCAATGTGATGAACAACATGTCAGTAGACTGCGACTGCGACGGTCATCCCGCCAAGCCCGAACTGCAGGACATGGGCATCATGGCCTCGCTCGACCCCGTGGCCGTAGACCAAGCCTGCCTCGACAAGGTGTTCAACTATCAAGGCAAGCCCGGCGACGACAACAAGCCGCTCATCCAGCGCATCAACCGTCAGCACGGCACCTATATCACCGACTATGCCGAGCAGATCGGATTCGGCTCGAAAAAGTACGAGATCATCAACCTCGATAAATAAAGACTACAATCTGAACGTTGCCTCTTTGAGCATCGGAGACTGAGCCTTCAGTTCCCCCTTACCCTTTACGACGACAAGGCACTTGCCAAAGAAGGCCTTTCGCCGGGGCGACGTGAAACGCTCCATCGAGGTCTGACAGCCATTGTCGGTGCCTACTATCTCTGCCTCTCCATCGACTGAGAAATATATCTGATCCTCAGCCCAGGGGCAGAGATTTCCGTCTTTATCGACTACTTCTACAGCGACAAAGGTCAACTCCCTGCCCTTGTAATCTGCAGTCAGGCGAATCTGTGCCGGTGCGCCTGCCGTCTTGATGACCTGCTCGCACACCGTCCTGCCATCCTTACGGGATACGGCCTTCACCTCGCCAGGCTCATAGGTGACACGCCAGCCGACATGATACTCCGTATTGAGGCTGGTTGTCAGATTGTGCATCTCATAGCGCCTGGCCGGATTCTCAGCCGTCTTGCGGCGCACACCCTGGCTCTTGCCATTGACGAAGAGTTCCACTTCGTCGGCATTGTTATAGTAGGCCCAGAGGTCGATGGTCTGTCCTGGCATCCAGTTCCAGTGAGGGAAGAGGTGGAGCATGGGCTTACTGGTCCACTCGCTCTGATACATATAGTAGGAGTCCTTGGGGAAACCAGCGAGGTCGATGAGTCCGAAATAACTGCTGCGGGCAGGAAAGCCGTAGGGCGTGGGCTCGCCGATATAGTCGAAGCCCGTCCAGATATACTGCCCCCCGACAAAACTGTTGTGCTTGATGACATCCCAAGTCTCCTCGTGCGTGGAACTCCATGAAGCATGGAAATTGTCGTAGGCCGAGCACATATAGGTGGGATCGGTATAGGGGAGCCACCACTCCTGAGGCGCCCACGTGACGGAATCGGAAGGCATCTTATAATAGCCCCTCGTCTGAAGTGCGCTCACGCTCTCAGAGAAGATGAAAGGCTTGTCAGGGAAGTTCTGCGGCACATCCTTCACCCACTGGTGGTGATAGTTGAAACCGATGATATCGATGGCACCGCTCTTGAAGAGGTGATTGTTCGGACTCGGCTCATTGCAGCCTGCCAGAATGGGGCGCGACGTATCGTAACGCTTCACGATCTCTGCCAGATGCTGCGTGAGGAGCGACTGCACGGAGCGTTCGCCATCCTTGGCCAGCGACGAGGCATCATGGCCTGCATTGAGTATCAGATTAGCCTGTTCCAGCGTCAGCGTGTCAGCCTCAGCCGACGACCATTGCTCGAGCACCTCATTGCCTATCGACCACATCAGGACAGAGGGGTGATTACGGTCGCGGAGAATCAGGTCGGAGAGGTCGCGCTCATGCCACTCGTCGAAGAAGCGGGCATAGTCGTTCTGCGTCTTCTTGCGTCGCCACATGTCGAACGACTCGTCCATCACGATGAGTCCCATCGTGTCGCACATGTTCAGCAACTCCGGGGCTGGAGGATTGTGCGAACTGCGAACCGAGTTGACGCCCATCGCCTTCAGTTTCGTCAGTTTGCGATGCAGGGCATCCTCGCTCAGGGCCGCACCGAGGCATCCGAAGTCGTGATGCTCGCAGACACCATTCAGTTTGAAGTTCTTGCCGTTGAGCCAGAAGCCCGTCTGAGCATCGAACCGGAAGGAGCGGAAGCCCGTTGTGGTCTCGTAGGTGTCTACCACCTTGCCGCCCACCTTCACTTCCGTGCGGACCTTATATATATTGGGAGTCTCACAACTCCAGAGCATCGGCCTGGCGACGGTGATGACAGACTTCAGGCCCTTCGACCTGCCGACTATCCTGCCTGTAGGATCGATGAGCGTATTCTCCACCGTGCCCCGGCCTTCGAGAGCCACTTCGATATTTACCTTCCAACGGCCTGAGAGGTGACCTCCCCTAACCCCTCCTGTAGGAGGGGGACAATTGTTGGGGATGTCTCCTGCTGGAGGGGAAGCAATTACTTTTGTGCCCCAATGGCCGACGTGCACACTGGCCGTCCGCGTCAACCACACATGACGGTAGATGCCGCAACCGCTATACCAGCGGGAGTTCGGCTGGTCTGAGTTGTCAACCTTTACCGCCACGACGTTGTCGCCCTCCCTGACGTATGTCGTGATGTCATATTCGAAACTGGAGTAGCCGTATGGCCGATACCCCACCTTCCGTCCGTTGACAAATACCGTTGAGTTCATATACACTCCATCGAACTCAAGATAGACTTTTTCATCCTTCAACTCTTCGATTCTGAAGTGCTTGCGATACCATCCGATGCCGCCAGGCAGGGCACCGCCGCCCGCCCCACTGGGATGGCCCGCGAAGAAGTCACCCTCACGGGCCCAGTCGTGCGGCACGTCGATTTTGCGCCAGAAACTGTCGTTATAGTCCGCTTGCGCCATCTGTGCCGAGTCAGCCAGCATGAAGCGCCAGTCGCAGTCGAAATTTTGTCTCTCACGAGCCAGTGTCGTCAGCCCTATCACAGCCATTGCCGACACGAGGAGCATTTTCTTTATCATAGTCAGTTTTCGTTTTACCTTTTTATTATTTTAACTTTTTACTTGAGCCTGGCTGTACAATGTAGGATTCAAACTGATTGTTGCCATATCTATCCCTGTTTTATACGATTCTTCGCCTGCAAAGATAGTGCAAATCGAGCGAAATTCAAAATAAATGGCGATTTATTTTTATTTCCAAGATGCAGCCTATCTTTGAGCGAAGTTCAGAGTTACGACTATTTCCCCGAATATCCACAGATTTACACCGATTAACAAAAAAATCCGTGAGAATCTGTGTAAATCTGTGGCTTTTTTCGTACCTTTGCCCACGAAAAAAGAGATTGTAGCGATGATATACATAGGACTGTTACTACTATTACTGTTGATAATAGTGCCGTTTGTCCGCAAGTGGGCAAAGGGAAAGCACGATTACGCAGAAGCCAAGCAGACGGTGATGGAGGCAAAAGACCACTATGCCTTTCTGATTGACAAGGATTTCAGGGTCAAGGAGACGAACTTCTACGAACTGAACAAGGATCTGGACGACGGACAGCCTAATGTGCTGGGCAATGTGCTGCACTGCTCAACAGGTTGTGATTCGGGTCTCTGCGGAACGGGCATAGCCTGCCAAGTCTGCCCAGTCAGGATAATCCTGACCAACTCATTCAAGCAAAAGCGCGACTTCAACAATGTGACTGCCATCATGCGCCTGTATGATGCGAAACGCGAGGTAAAGGATGTAGATGTCAGCGTGAACGGTCGCTTTGTCTATCTGGGCTATGTTCCCTACATGCTAGTGGACATCGTGGCAAGTAAATAAGAGTCCCCGCCGATTGGCGGGGACTCTTATTTCATGATTATTCAGAGTTGTACGCTCACGGCCTTGCCGTTGTACTGCACCATCTTGCCCTCAGGATTGTCGAGGTTCAGCGGCTTCGCACTGTCGGCAGAGATGAGCACCACATTGAAGCGACGGTTCTTCAGCATACCGTTGAACTGACCCTTGCGGGCACCGAAACTGACGGTCTTCGAAGCATCGTCGTAGGTGATGTCGATGGTGGCATACTTGCCCTTCTCATAGTTGTAGTTCGTACCCTCGTCTTCATAGAGTTGGAACTGGCCGTTCTGACCAGCATAGACGTAGAGGTTGATGAGTTCGGCAGGCTTCTGGTCGCTCCACTCCATCTCAGGACCGAAGGGGATAATGGCTCCCTCGCGCACATAGACGGGGATGCACTCGTAAGGAGCATCGACCACGAGGCGCTGACCGCCCTGGATATGCTCACCCGTATAGAGATTGTACCAGCCGCACTGCTCCGGGAAATAGACCGAGCGGTTGCGAGCCTTGTAATAGCCCACAGGACAAGCCATCAGGGCCGGTCCGAACATCCACTGGTTGCCGATGTTCTCTACGTTCTTGTCGCCATTGAAGTCCATCACGAGCGCACGCATCAGCGTGTAGTCCTTGAAGTGAGCCCAGCCAGCCATCGAATAGAGGTAAGGCATCAGGCGATAGCGCAGTTTGTCGTAATAGACGAACGACTTATAGGCAGGATGCTCATCAGGGGCAATGTTCCAGATCTCGCGCAGGGGCCACTGACCATGGGCACGGAAGAGAGGGATGAAGGCACCGAACTGGTTCCAGCGGGTCTGCAGTTCGCGCCACTCCTTCAGGTCTTCATTCTCCACACCCGTCTTGTCGAAGAGTTGCTGGGCAGCCACATAACGGTTCTCCACACAGAATCCACCCTGGTCCATCCCCCAGAAGGGGATACCCGACATCGAGTAGTTCAGGCCTGCCGTCATCTGGGCACGCATATCCTCCCAGCGGGTACCGATATCACCGCTCCACGTAGCCGTAGAGAAGCGCTGTTCGCCGGCGAAGCCACTACGAGTCAGCAGGAATACACGCGGCTCATTGGGCTTGCCCTTATAGACTGAGCGCTGACCGTTGTAGATGGCGTCGGCATTGACTGTAGAATAAGCATTGAAATACTCTGTAGAGGTGCCGAGGGCCGTAGGACCGGAGAGGGCCTTGCGATACCACATCGGCGTACAGTCGCGCACGTTTGGCTCAGAGGCATCCATCCACCAGGCATCAACACCAGCGACACCTTTCTTATTATACTTCGAGTAGAGGTTCTCATCCATCTGGCGCCAGAACATCTTGCGGGCTCCGGCATCGTAGGCATCATAGAACGAGCCGCGGAAGCCAAGCCAGTCGTGGATGTCGTCCTTCACGGCCTGATGGTACATCCAGCCGTTTTTGTCGAGTTCCTTGTAGTTGTCCACCGTATCATAGAACTTCGGCCATACGGAAATCATGAAGCGGCCCCCCATAGCGTGTACACTATCGAGCATGGCCTGAGGATTGGGATAGCGCGACGACTCGAAGGTGTGGTTGCCCCATGAGTCGAGTTTCCAGTAGTTCCAGTCCTGCACGATGTTATCCACCGGAATATGACGTTTACGGAACTCTGCCAACGTCTCTTCTATCTCGCCTGAAGTCTTATAGCGCTCGCGGCTCTGCCAGAATCCGAGCACCCACTTCGGATAGAGCGAAGCCTTGCCCGTCAGTGTACGATAACCAGAAATGACTTCGTCGAGGTTCTCGCCTGCGATGAAGTAGTAGTCCATATCCTTGGCCATCTCACTCCAGATGGAGAGTTTGCCACGCTCCTCGGCACTGCGAGGCTGAGAGACGCGCAGACCGCAATAGGCCTCTCCGCCGTCAGGACGCCACTCAATGCGCAACTGTGCCTTCTTGCCCTTCTGCAGTTCGGTGGCAAACTTATAGGCATTGGGGTTCCAGGCCGTGCGCCAGCGCTCAGGCACCACTTCCTTACCATCAATATAGACCTTCACGTAGCCAGAATAATAGAGGATGAACTGGTAGAGTTGTGTTTTTCCAGCACATTTACCGCAGCACTCCGGCTCGATGAAGCCTTCGTATGTGACGTTGGCGCCCTGCAGGTTGAAGCCCTTGGGCAGGTTCTTGATACCGCCATTATCCGTCTTCACGGCTATCTCGGAGGTGGCGGGGAAGGCATACTCGTAGTAGATGCTATCCTCATCGCGGACAAGGCGCCTGCCATCCTTGTCGACGTACGTTCCTGTCAGATGGCCTTCCTTACCGAAGCGGTCGTAGAGTTTGAAGGCACGGTTCAACTGGAGATAGTCGTTAGGATTGCCAAAGCGACAGTAACTGTAGGAGTCCCACAGAATGCCATAATTCTTATTGGAGAGCACAAAGGGGATTGAGACCTTCGTGTTATACTGGAAGAGGTCCTCGTTCTTGCCCTTCATATTGAACTCCTCACTCTGGTGCTGACCCAGACCGTAGAAAGCCTCATCCTCGGGAGAGTCGAATTTCATCTGCCATGTCAGGCCGTGCTTCATCTCTTCGGTGATGGCCGGACCGCCTTTCAGTCCATACTCACGCTCAGGCACGGTGAAGCGTTTGAACTGCTTGCCCTCCTTCGACTCCTTCAGGAGTTGCTTGCCATCTGCATCGAAGAAGGTCACCTCGCCAGTAGCCTTGCTGACCACAGCCTTCACGTTCTTGGCTTTCACCACCACGTTGCCGTCTTCCTCACTCACTGTGTAACTGCCCTTTGCCGGCACCGTCTGCGGCACAACCATCAGCGACGCGGGTTTCTGCGGCAGCGCATCCTCCGAAGTGGCACGCACCCGGATAATGTTGTTGTTCATCACTTCCAGACGAATCACCTTGGCCTGTCCGCCGTCGGGCTTGATCGTCACGCTGTTTCCAATTGTCTGCACATCTGCTGCAGAGGCTGTTGCAGCCATCAGCAGCGCAGACACCAAATGTGTTAGTTTCTTCATTTCTGTCAGTTATATTTTGTAGTTTTATTCATCCTCAATGATAACGGCTTCCTCCACCTCGACATCCCGTGCACATGGCAGTTCGATGATGAACACGGTGCCGCCGCCGTGGTTCTCTTCAGCACGGATGGTGCCATGGTGAGCCGTGACGATGTCGAACACCAGATGCAGGTTGGGCGAATCATCGTCGCCAATAATCTCGTCGAAGAGATGGGACCTCGTCTCATCGGGAATACCGATGCCGCTGTCGGCGACACGCACCACAGCCTTGTCCTTGTCCTTCTCCACAAACACCTTCACCTTGCTGTTGCTGGGTGAGAAGGTGCCGGCATTCCTCAGCAGGATCTCCAGCAGTTTCCTGAGTTGTGCCTGGTCGGCCATTACCTCCACCACATCGACGAAGGGGAAGAACGACAGGCGTATGTTCTTGCCGGCCGGCCACTGGAACTGTTCGCACACCTCACGGTAGAGTTGCACCAGATTGGTACGGGCCAGTTGCACCGACTGCTGCTCGACAGAGCCGTTCTCCCCGGCCACGAACACCTGCGACTGGCTGTCCTGTGTCATCTGCTTGCGCATCTCGCTCATCCATTGTTTTTTCTCCGTCTCCCTCCGCAGTTCCTCCAACTGGAAGCGCTCCGTCTGCTGCTTGAGGAACCGCTTGCGCCAGAGCCAGGCTGCGAGTGCGATGATGAGCATATAGAGCAGAATCATCCAGCGGGTGCGCCACAGCGGCGGACGGACAGAAATCTCAAGGGTGCTCTCTTCCTCATGCATGGTACCGTCTTCCTTGAGAATCCTCACATGAAGCGTATAAGAGCCGGCCCGCAAGGAGTTGAATGTGATGTTCGGGTTCAGTTCTGACGTCTTCACCCAATTGTCGCTGAACCCCTCCAGAAGGTAAGCGAAACGCTTATGATTCTTGACATCCACCTCATTGGTGGCCAACTGTATGGTAAACTGGTCGTTGTATTTCAGGCTGATTTCCCGGCAGACATCAAGTGCCTCATCGAGGATGACACGCCCGTCAATCTCCTTTCCGACGGTCACATCCTGATCAAATATCTGCAGACCGCTGAACACGGGATGCTCTGTGGTCTCTTTCTCCTGCAATTCAGCCGTATTGATGATGTCGAGACCGCCCTGACCTCCGACCAGCAGTTTGCCGTCGCGCGTGACCCAGGTGGAACGCTGGTTATACGTCGCCTTCTGCAGACCGTCACGGCTGTTGAAACTGCGGATGTTGAACTGCCATGTGCCGTCATCCTGCCTGACAGGCATAATCTGGGAAACACCATGGTCGGTGACGGCCCAGACGGCATGGCGCTGGTCTTCGACAACGGAATTGATGCCAGACCCCAGCAGTCCGTGGGTCATATCGAGCAGGACGATGAACTTGGTCTTGGGGTCATAGACGACCAGGCCTGACGATGAGCCCTGCCAGATGAGGCCGCGGCTGTCCTCGATGACGTATGTACAACTCGTCACGTTCACCGTGATGTCTGGCGTCTCCGGCAGTAACTGCGGAATCAGTTGCCTGCTGACCGGGTTTGTCAAAGCATAGTAATAACTGGTTCCCGTCAGCAGCCAGCCTTTCTTCGTCCAGCCGATAGAAGTCAGATAGTCGCTGGGCAGACTGGTGTTTTTCGTATTCCAGGTAGTAAACTTGCCGCTTGCCGGTTCCAGCATCTGAAGGCCGCCGCCCAGGGTCGTAAACCAGATGCGCTTCCACTTGTCCTCGGTCAGTGCCCACACACTGTTGCTGGACAGGCCGCCCGGTGAGGCCTGATAGTTCACGATATTCACCTGCGTAGGGTCTGCTCCCGACGGGATGCAGCGCGACAGTCCGCCGTTGTATGAGCCGAACCAGATGGAGCCGTCGCTGGCAGGCCAGGACCCCACCATGATGTTGCCAGCCAGTCCGCTGTTGTCCTTCGTATAATGGCTGACCACCTCCCCCTTCTTGGGGTCGTACACCAGAATGCCGGCATCGTTGGTGCCTATCCAATAGTTGCCATGCCGGTCCTCGCAGACGGTATTGACATCGCCCACCTCGACGCTCTTCAGGCTCTCCATGCCGGGTACATACTCGTTGACACCATTCTTATACGTGCCTATCCAAACCCTGCCGCGAGGGTCCTGATAGATCTGCCGGGGCGTATTGTCACTGAGAGTGGTCTCGTCGTACTTGTTGTTCTTGAACTGCTTGAGTTGCCCTGTCTGCAGGTTAACCACGAAGACGCCTTCATGATCGCAGAGGAACCACATCCACCCGTTGTCATCGAAGAGGATATTCCACACCTGCAGATAGTCGGGCGTACCATCTATGCCGTGTGCTCTGAGGTATTCCACCATCGTGCGATACCAGCGGTTCTCCTTCTTAATATATATAAAGGTGTTCTCCAATGCCACGCACCACAGGTTGCCCTCCTTGTCGATAGTCAGCCGGTAATCCTGGTTCTCCGGACCGCCATTCTCCCGCATCCATTTATTGTCGGAAACGATTTTTCCAGCCTCCCCGTCGAAAGTGACTAATTCTCCATTATAGGTGACTGCCACCATCTGGCCGCCGTACTCGGTACACATGGAGAAGCCGTATGTCGGATTCAGTTCACCGGCGCCATAGCCCTCCTTGAAATGATGGAGTCTCTTCGCCGAGGGGTTATAATAGTAGACACCGTCAGAATATATCTTCACCCAGAAGCACTTCTTCTTGTCGATATAGATTTTCTCCACCGCCCCATTGATGCCGAACTTGGCAAGCACTTTGGCGGGGTTCCGCTCGAAGGTGTCGCCCGTCGGGTCATAGATACAGTAGTTCATCCCCTGCTTCAGCCAGAGCCGGCCGTCGCCAGCCTCCTGGATGCTCTCTGTGTAGTTGTCGCGCATGGTGGTGGTGTCACGATTGCTCGAATAGTAAGTCTTGATCCGAAAGCCGTCATAGCGGTTCAGGCCATAGGGCGTACCGATCCAGATGAAGCCTCGCGAGTCGCGGAACACACAATTCACCTGTGAACTTGAAAGCCCATCCTGGGTATCCAACCTACGGAACTTCATATCAGGAATCAACTTTGAATCAGCACTCACCATGAGGCTGATACCTAATAAAAGGGCTGTCAGGAACTGCTTCATTATAAGTTTAGGTTTTTATTCCGCCACAAAAGTACGTAAAAATCCCCGAACTGCCAAATAGTTCGGGGATTTTTTATTACTCTTCGTCCATCAGCACCGCGTCTTCAATGATTCCCTCAGCGCCGTCATCAGGCTTTTCGGCAGCCTTCCCTGCGGGGGATTTCCTGCCAGGCCTTCGCTTCAGACCTGAAATCAGACGGCCGATGGCCTTCCGTTTTATCACGATGAACGCGGCCAACAGCAGGTAGCAGAGCCAAGCCCACCACGAGCGATACCAGGGCGGAAGGATGGTGATGCTGAGTTCACTTTCCTCGTCGCCCATTGTCCCGTCATCACGGAGCATCTTCACGCAAAGGGTATAGGAGCCGGGCGACAGCCCCATATAGGTGATGTCGGCATCGTCGGCAGATGTCTTGATCCACATATCGTTGAAGCCTTTCAGTCGATAGACGAAGCGTGTCTTGTTGTTCACGCCTCCGTTGTCAGAGGCCATCTGGATGGTAAACTGGTTCTCACCGTGCTTCAGGGTGATGCTGCGCTGCAGGTCGAGTGCCTCCCTCAGGATGACACGCCCGTTGATTTCCTCGCCAGCCTCCACGATCTGGTCGAAGAGCACCAGCCCGCTGAATACGGGGTGCTCTTCACCGTTGCCCTCGCTCAGTTTGAGCGTGCTGATGATGTCAAGCCCTTCCTGTCCGCCGATGAGCAGATGCCCGTCGCGCGAGCAATAGATGGCTCGCTGGTTGAAGGGGCCTGGCTGCAGGCCGTCCCTGTCGTTATAACTTCGCACTACGAACGACCACGTACCGTCTTCCTCCTGCTGGGGAATGATGTTCGACACCCCGTGGTCTGTGGCGACCCACATCGTGTGACGCGTGTCCTCAGTGACCGAGACGGCATTCGAGCCGTGAAGCCCCGACTTCATGTCGAGCAGCGTCGTCTGATTGTTCTTGCGGTCGAAGATAGCCACACCGGCCGGAGAGCAGAGCCATATCAGCCGTCGGCTGTCCATCACGGCGTGGGAGGTGGCGGTAGAGATGGTGATGGCCTTGGCCCCCTTGGTCTCCCCCACCCAGCCATTGATGACCTTGAAGTTGCCTGGATGAATCAGGGCATAGTACTCAGAGTTACCCAGCATGATCCAGCCGTTGGAGGCCGTCGAGATGCTGTTGGTCCACACGGTCTTCAGCACGGAATTCTCTGTCGTGAACGAGCGTTGCTGCCCGGTCCTCTTGTCGATGCGCACGGCACCGCCGCCCAGCACGCCGACCCAGATGTTGCCCCACTTATCCTCTGTGATACCCCAGATATTATTGGTGACAAATTTGCTCCCCTCGTCGGTCGTACGGTAGTTCTTCCACTGCCCGTCCTTATATCGCAGTAGTCCCCCCTCATAGGTGCCGAACCACAGGCTGCCGTCTCTGGCGGTGTAACTGCCCACGATAATGTCACTGGGCACGCCCAGGCTCTGCTTCGTAAAGGTCTCAAGCGGTTCATACGTCCTGGGATCCATTTTGATGATGCCGCCGTCATTGCGGCCTATCCAATAGTAGCCCTCCTTGTCTTCCGTGATGGCATTGATATCACCGATGTTCAGACTGACGAAGTTGGTCATCGCCTCCGAACACATGGCGACACCGTTCTTGTAGGTGGCAACCCACATGCGTCCCAACTGGTCGAGGTAGAGTTTCTTGCAGGTGATGTCCGGCAGCGACGAGTCGTCGCCCTTCACGTTGGTGAACTGCCGCCACTCCTTGCTCACAGGGTCGAGCACCAGCACGCCCAGATGGTCGGTGGCCACCCAGAGGTAGCCCTTCTTGTCATAGCACACCTCCCAGACGAGGATGTCTTCCGGCGGGTTCGCATAGCCCATGGTGCGCATATATTCGGTCATCGTGCTCAGCCAGCGTTTCTCCTGTTTCAGATAGATATAGGTTCCGGTAGAATGGGTGATCACCCAGATGTTCTCGTCCTTGTCCACCGTCACCCAGTAGTCGTTATAGGCATCGAGCGTACGCTTCACGTAGTCGTCCTTCCACAGCACCTTCCCCCGGGGGCCGTCGATGCACATCAACTCGCCATAGGTGGATACGAGTATCATGCCCTCCTTGCTCTCAGCATAGGCACTGACGCCGAAGTCCTTGGAAAACTCCGTGGGGCCGTAGCCGAAGGGGATATGCTTCACCGTATTCTTGGCCGGGTCGAAATAGTAGAATCCGTCTTCATAGGTCTTGATCCAGTAACTCTTCTCCTTGTCCAGATGCAGGCTCTCGATACTGCCGGGGATGCCCTGCTGGTTCAGCCAGCGGGCCGGCGTGCGGTCCACGCGCTCCGTCGCAGGGTCGTAGAGCGAGTAGTTCATCCCCTGCTTCAGCCACAGCAGCCCGCCGTGGGCCTCCTGTATCTCGTCGATACGGTTGTTGCGGAGCGTAGTCGTATCCTTGTCATAAGAGAAATAGGTACGCACGCGATAACCGTCGTAGCGGTTCAGGCCATAGCCGGTGCCGAACCACATATAGCCACGCGAGTCACGCAACATACCGTTGACCATGGAGTTGGAGAGTCCCTCACGCGTATCGAGGCGCTTGAACTTCATGTCAGGAATGACGGCAGCAGAGACTGCTGTCTGGATGCTAAGCATCGTTAGAAAGGCGAAAAGACGTCTGATCATCTTCGGATAATAGTTTCTTATGTTAACATATCGACATACAAAGGTAGGCATTTTCCTGCATTCTCACAAACTTTTTACAAAAAAACAAGCATATCAGGTAAAAAATTTGGTGATTTCGATTAGTTTGTGTACCTTTGCACAGGTAATGCAGCAATAACTAAATAAACTATAAGTCAATGAATCAACAAACAGAACAAGGTAGCAAATCCTATCTCATCAGTATTGTGATGGTCGCCGTGCTGGGCGGCCTGCTTTTCGGTTACGACACCGCAGTGATCTCTGGAGCGGAAAAGGGACTCCAGGCGTTTTTCATGGAGGCCAAGGACTTCGCCTACACCGACGGCTGGCACGGTTTCACCTCAGCCTCTGCCCTCATCGGATGCATCATCGGCTCGGCCCTCTCCGGATTTCTGGCCACCAACCTGGGGCGCAAGAAGTCGCTCATCGTGGCCGGACTGCTCTTCTTCGTGTCGGCCCTCGGCTCAATGGACCCCGAGTTCCTCTTCTTCACCTATGGTGAGCCCACCTATTCACTGCTCATCATGTTCAACATCTACCGTGTCATCGGCGGCATCGGTGTAGGCCTGGCCTCTGCCATCTGCCCGATGTATATCGGCGAGGTGGCTCCCTCCAACATCCGGGGCATGCTCGTGTCGTGGAACCAGTTCGCCATCATCTTCGGTCAGTTGGTGGTCTACTTTGTCAACTTCTTCATCCTGGGCGACCACATCCAGCCGCTCGTGGAGGAGATGGGCCGCGGCATCGCCGCCATCAATCCCGCCGCACAGTGGACCGTCACCACCGGCTGGCGCTATATGTTCGGTAGCGAGGCTGTGCCTGCAGGACTCTTCGCCCTGCTCATCTGCTTCGTGCCTGAGACGCCGCGCTACCTCGTGTCGATCGGACAGGATCAGAAGGCCCTCGGCATTCTGTCGAAGATCAACGGCTCTTCGCGTGCCGCCCAGATTCTGCAGGACATCAAGGACACGATGATCGTCAAGACGGAGCGCCTGATGACCTATGGCTTCATGTGCATCTTCATCGGCATCATGCTCAGCGTATTCCAGCAGGCAGTAGGCATCAATGCCGTGCTCTACTATGCACCGCGCATCTTCGGCGACATGGGCATGGAGAATCCGATGGTCATCACCGTCTTCATGGGTGTCGTCAATATCCTGTTCACCCTCGTGGCCATCTTCACGGTTGAGAAGTGGGGCCGCAAGCCGCTGCTCATCTGGGGCTCACTGGGCATGGCTGTGGGTGCCTTCGGCGTCGCGCTGACGTTCGGCCACGCCGGCCTTGAGTTCGTCACCGCCGCCTCGATCATGGTCTATGCCGCTTCGTTCATGTTCTCCTGGGGGCCCATCTGCTGGGTGCTCATTGCCGAGATCTTCCCCAACACCATCCGTGGCGGTGCCGTAGCCATCGCCGTGGCTTTCCAGTGGATATTCAACTTCATCGTGTCGTCCACCTTTGTGCCGATGTTCAATATGCACCTGACTGAGGGCGACGACTTCGGCCACTGGTTCACCTACGGCCTCTACGGCATCATCTGCGTCATCGCAGCCGTCTTCGTATGGAAACTCGTCCCGGAGACCAAGGGCAAGACGCTCGAGGATATGACCCAACTCTGGAAGAATCGCAAGTAATCCCAATTGGCAGATACGAAGACAGGCACCGGGGCTACCCCCAGTGCCTGTCTTCGTATCTACATGATTCTATTTAACCACTTTCTTTCCACCTATTATATATATGCCCTTGCCAAGTGACGATGCATCAGTTCCGAGCATCCGTCCACGAAGGTCGTAGACCGGGGATAGCGGATTATCCCGTCTTGGGCTATCACTGACCGCCTCGATGCCGGAAGGATCAGGCTTCTTGATCACCTTGTTTTGAAAGACAAAGGACACCAGGCCATCCTCCGACTTGATGTTAGTGATTGGCTTGCTGGTGTAGTGGATTCCATCAGGATTCAGGTTGTACAACTCAGCCCTGGGCAGAGAATAGTTCGTCAGACTGTCTTTGCCTCCATAAGGGAACACGTCGGTTCCAATATCACTACGTGGATTGAGACTGTTATCTGCAGGGATCACCGTACAGCGCTGGTGACCGTTATAGCCACCAAACGAAGTCGTATTGTTCACGAGATTATACATCCATAATTCCTCATCATAGTCGATATGCAGCACAAGCAAGCCGCTACCGGCCAATCCCGAGTCCCAGCCTGTCTTCTGACGATTTTCCAGAAGATAGTATTCATCAGGGTGGGCATCATTATAGATGATGTAGAAATCACCGCCCTCGCCAAGGGCTTTCATACCAGTCACCACCGTGTCGTTCTGCAAGACAACAGGCTGTTGCCAACCGCAGTACATCCGCTCATAACTGGTAAATCCCGCCGGGGAGAAACTGCCGTCATTGTAACTACCCGACGACATCAGGTCCCAAGAACTCATGCCATAGTTGCCGCCACCAGTATCATACATGTCTGGCAAACCGAGGCAATGCGTAAATTCGTGGCAGATGGTGCCGATGCCCTCTATGCCGATGGAACTTGCAGTATAACTCCGCTGGATAAGTTCCGGCCCACAGGCATAGGTGTCGATTACTACGTCGTCGAGCGTAAGCGTCTTGCCGTAGTCGCTGCTTTGCAGATGCCACTCATGGGGCCAGATGGTATTTACATCGCCGCCTGCTGCCTCGCCGAGGCCCGCATAAATCACGAACACCTGGTCTACCTCGCCATCACCATCCCAGTCATAGTCGTGATAGTCCACCTGTCCATCAGCCATCTCGCAGGCAGTGGCAACCATCAAGCCGGGATTGGTGTCATCGCCTTGTGTGTTGGCCCCATAATAGCCATAGGTCTTCGGCATGGTCAACGGGCCTATCACGTCAAAGTCGAGTTCGAACTGGCCATGGCTCTGATCCAGGAAGTAATCCTTCACGCTGCCCCGGAAACCGAGGTCGCTCGTAAAGCCCACCTTGTTCAATATATCATTATAGAGCGCCGGCGTATGGTCTTCCTCGAATTTCTTGTTCTGGAATTCCACCAGGAGTATCAGTCCCTTTTTCTTGCCGACATACGGTTCATGGTCGCCGCCGATAATCGCTCTTGTCCGTTTCTTAGAGTGATAGTCCGCTCTTTGGCTTCGTTTCTTTTCCGATTTGGCCATCATAGTGCTCAGTTTGGCCGGCTGATATATGCCAGGCTTCTCTGTTTCGGCATAACAGGCGCCATCCTCACTGATCCAGTAGTGAGCAAACTCATCGCCTCTCAGTTCCGCCTTCACTTGCGAACCGTCAGCGAGCGTCAGTATCTTCCATTGCCCGGGCTTTGCAGGAATACTATTTGCCGCGAGCGTCTGAAATAGCATAATAAGTAATAGGTAGATCTGTTTCATCGCACATTATTTATATAAATAGAAGATGCCGGGCATGGATTATCCCGTGTCCGGCATCTTATTGACACCGCCTCCGTTATGGAAGCGTTATAATTACGACACCCTCTTTCTGAGTGTAGTTCCAACCACCGACTCCATCGATGTAGTAGTAAGGAGCCAACTGGATGGTCTTCGCGTCGAGGAACTTGCTGAACTGCCAGAACTCAGCATCATTGAGACTGCTGAAAGCAGAAGGATGGTAAGCATAGATGGGGCTGGCCTTGTCACCGTCATAATTCTGACCAGTGAACCATTCATCCCAGAATACCAGTCCGTCTTCAACCCAGAGTTCGATGTAAGGAGCCGACCAAGTGGCTACCCATGTGTCCTCAGCAGCCTCGGGGCTTGTACGGTAAGCCTCACAAGGAGCCATCACACGATAGCGGTCGAAGCCCTGAGCCTTCAGGATCTCTGGCGTACTCTCCATGCCGAAGAAGTTGTCAGTGAAGGTACCATTGCCCAACGATGTCCACTCATAAGCCTTCGAGCACTTCATTGTCGCTGACTTCACTCCGCCTACGGATGCATCGGCATCGCTAATGGCCAGTGTGAGATTTCCGACCACACCTACCTCTAGGGGAGAAATATCCACCTTTACAGTGGTGGAGTTCTCGCCGGCGGCGAAATTATAATTGGATACCGTTACACCAGGGATTTCATCATCACCGACCTTTAGTGTAGCAGTGAGCGAACCAGTGGCAGCAGCAGAAGTGTTGCCACGAACAATCTGTACGTCGAATACGGGGTTAGATGCCGGAACCTCTACATTTGAAAGAGCAGAAGCGGTGAACGACACACCCGCATTGCTTCCCTGACCATCGTAGATGGCACCCTCATTGTCCTTGTTACAAGAGGTGAAAAGGGCAGCAACTACAAAAGCCAAACCGAAAATCTTCTTATTTATTCTCATAATCGTTTACTGTTTGATTGAGGGGTTTATAATCATTTAACATAGTCACCTTCAGGGTTCTGGTCGGTTTCGAGTTTCATATTCTCATTTCCGTCGAACTCAGCCTGCGGGATAGTGAGCACATTCATATAAGCCTCAGGATCGTCAGTAGGACGCGTAGCCAGCAGAGCGGCTGCAGGCCATCCCTGGTCGGCGGTACGGCGGAAGCCCTGCTTCAGGCGCTTCAGCGTGAACATACGTCCGTCCTCGCCCCAGAGTTCGATACG
>OCVV012879722.1_pt1 | contig 18434 bp, 19 predicted proteins | sample 1539721 | NCBI WGS metagenome assembly OCVV01 (sample SAMN02144230, study PRJEB22623) | gut metagenome | biome: sheep rumen | host: Ovis aries | place: New Zealand | reverse complement strand
CGCTGCTACTACCGCGATGGCAAGTGGGGCAAGGTTGAACTTTCTTCTTCCAAGGACATCAGCATCCACATGGCCGCTACTTGCTTGCATTACGGCCAGGAAGGTTTTGAAGGCCTCAAGGCTTACACGGGCAAGGACGGCAAGGTCCGTATCTTCCGCGTTGACGAGAATGCCAAGCGCATGCAGAACACCGCGAACCGCGTGCTCATGGCCGTGCCGCCGGTCGAGCTGTTCCGCGAGATGGTCCACACCGTGGTAAAGGCCAACGCCCGCTTTATTCCGCCGTATGGTCATGGTGCAACGCTCTACATCCGCCCGCTCCTCATCGGTACGAGCCCGGAAGTCGGTGTGAAGCCCTCCGACGAATACCTGCTGTTGATGTTCGTGACTCCGGTGGGTCCGTACTTCAAGGACGGTTTCAAGCCTGTGGACATGATGATTAGCCGCAACTTCGACCGCGCCGCTCCTCAGGGTACGGGTACGGTAAAGGTCGGCGGTAACTACGCTGCCAGCTTGCTCTCCCTCGCAGAGGCCAAGAAGCTCGGCTACTCCAGCACGATTTATCTGGACGCGAAGGAAAAGAAGTACATCGACGAATGCGGTCCGGCAAACTTCTTCGGTATCAAGGGCAAGACCTACGTGACCCCGAAGTCCGAATCCATCCTGCCGTCCATTACGAACAAGAGCTTGCAGCAGTTGGCTGAACACCTCGGCTACACTGTGGAACGCCGTCAGGTCCCGTTTGAAGAACTCGCTGAATTCTCTGAAACCGCCGAATGCGGTACCGCCGCCGTGATTACCCCGATTAAGAAGATTGTGGATCCGGTCGCCGGCAAGGAATTCACCTACGGTGACGGCGTGAATCCGGGCCCGGTCTGCACGGAACTCTTCACGAAGTACACGGCTATCCAGTTTGGCGAAGCTCCCGACCCGTTCGGCTGGACCGAAGTGGTCGACGTGTAAGACCGTGGTGTCATCCTCGCGTAGGCGAGGATCTCCTAAACATGTTTATTTCCCGCAGTGCCTGCTGCGGGATTTTTTTTTGACAAGGGAAAAACAAGTAGTATATTTTATAATGAATTTTTTGATGGGTGAAAATATGCTGATAGAAAAGATTGCATCCCCGGCAGATGTGAAGAAGATGGGCGCGGAAAGCCTGAAGGCGCTCGCGGCAGAAATCCGCACGGCGCTTATCAACAAGATTTCAAAATGCGGCGGGCACTTGGCGCCGAACCTCGGATTCGTGGAGCCGACCATCGCTTTGCATTACGTCTTTGAATCGCCCAAGGACAAGATTGTCTACGACGTCAGCCACCAGAGCTACACCCACAAGATTTTGACAGGCCGCGCCGAAGCGTTCCTGAATCCGGACAAGTACTGGAGCGTCACCGGCTACACCGAGCCCAGCGAAAGCGAACACGACCAGTTCATGATTGGCCACACCTCGACTTCCGTGAGCCTTGCGCTTGGGCTTGCAACCGCCCGCGACATCAAGGGCGAAAAGGGCAACGTCATCGCCGTCATCGGCGACGGTTCCCTGAGCGGCGGCGAGGCATTCGAAGGCCTCGACAACGCAGGCGAATACGCGACGAACTTTATCGTGGTGGTGAACGACAACGAGATGTCCATCGCCGAAAACCACGGCGGGCTTTACGGGAGCCTCGCAGAACTCCGCAAAACACAGGGCAAGAGCGAAAACAATTACTTCAAGAGCCTCGGATTCGACTACCTGTATGTAGAACAAGGTAACGACATCGAATCGCTTATCGCCGCGTTCAAGCAGGTGAAGGATTCCATAAAGCCCGTGGTGGTGCACATCCACACGCTCAAGGGCAAGGGCTACAGCTTCGCCGAAAACGCGAAGGAAGGATTCCACTGGGCCGCACCGTTTGACATTCCGACCGGCGTCGTGAACTGGGGTAGCGGAGAATCATACGGTGCAATCCTTGGCGACTACCTGATGAAAAAAATCAAGGCCGACCCGAAGGTGGTCGTAATCCATTCTGCGGTGCCCGCAGGCATCGGATTCTTTGCCGAGCAGCGCAAAGCGGCGGGCAAGCAATTCATTGACGTGGGTATCGCCGAAGAGCACGCCGTCGCTCTCGCCTCCGGACTCGCGAAGGGCGGCGCAAAGCCCGTGTACAGCACGCACAGCACGTTTATCCAGCGCACCTACGACCAACTTTCGCAAGACCTGTGCGCGAACAACAACCCGGCCACATTGCTCATTACCATGTCCGGCGCCGACGGTATGAACGATACCACACACCTCTGCATTTTCGACATCGCGATGATGAGCAACATCCCGAACCTGGTGTACCTCTGCCCCACCTGCGTAGAAGAAGCCATCGCCATGATGGATTACGCGATTGACCAGACAGAACACCCCATGGCCATCCGCATCCCGAACGGAGTCGCACACCGCAGCGTGAAATTCGACACCGACTACTCCAAGCTGAATACGTATAAAGTGGACAAGCGCGGAAGCAAGGTGGCCCTCATCGGTCTCGGCAGCTACTACGCCCTCGCTGAAAGTGCCGCGGCGGAACTCGCAAAATCAGGAATCGACGCCACCATTATCAACCCGCGATTTGCAACCGGCATCGACTGCGAAGTGTTGGAAGGCCTGCGCGCCGACCACCAGGTTGTCGTGACGCTCGAAAACGGCGTGGTCGATGGCGGCTTCGGCGAAAAGATCGCCCGCTTCTACGGCAACAGCGACATGCGCGTGCTCGTAAAGGGCCTCAAGAAGGAATTCTACGACAAGGTCCCTTACGGCGAGCTCATGGAACGTAACCGCCTCACGCCCAAGCAGATCGCGGAGGATGTGATGGCGGTGCTGAGGTAAGGCTAGCTAATGAAAAAACTCCCCGAGCGCTAAGGCCGGGGAGGGGTTTACTTGGTCGTTTGGAAAATATCTTTCTAGACGGTTTCCGCAAGTTTTTGCATTTTCTCGAAATCGTAGGTGGGATTGTCGACCACTTCGGGGATGCCGAACGCATCCTCTTTCAGCGTGAGGCCATACAGCCCAATGTCATCGGCAAGTTTCGTCCCTTCGTAAACCTGCAAGGGGAACGCTCCCACCTTCCCGACACCATAGCTTTTGACAATCCCAATATCGCGGGCAAAAGAATCATAAGTCTGCAGCGGAAGCCCATAAATCAAGGTGACCATCGTCGCGATACCAAGCTCCCTGCAACGATCCAGCTTTTCGCGAAGTTGCGCCTCGGTCTTGTTACCGCCACGCTGAATAGTTTTCAATACAGCCGGATCAAGACTCTGCACGCCAATCTCGAAACTCACATTCGGATTCAGCGAAGCCTCTTCCATGAAGCGCTCCGTCAACAGTTCCGGGCGAATCTGCAGCGTGACTTTTCCGGCAAAATTGACCTTTCGGATCAGCTTCAGGTACTGTTCCCCGTGACCTTCGTAATCGTTGAAGAGCGGGTCCAGAACGTTCAGCTTTTTCACCCCGCGTTCCTTGAACAACTTGAGTTCGTCAAGATGACGCTCGTAATTGTCGATGCGGTACACTTTGCCCGAAAGCGTATCGCGATGCTTGCAGAACGAACAGCGGAAAGAGCAACCGCGGCGGGTTTCTGCCCGCACGGTATCGACGCTGCCTTCAAGGGATATGGTGCCCGAAAGATACGGAGATTCGAGTTCCCCGAACCTGGGTAAATCCATCACGCGGGCGGCATCCTGGTTGATATAATGGCGCAAGTTCGCGAATATCTTTTCGCCGTAACTGAGCGTAAACATGTCAGCGAACGGAAAGCCCCTGCGAAGTTCTGCCTCGCTCCCGAAAACGGAGGCTCCTCCCAGCATGATGAAAATGCCCGGAACACGCCGACGAAGTTCTGCACCGGCGAGCGCGACCATCTTTTCGCACCAGCCGAACACGCTGAACGCGACCACGTTGTACCCACCGATAAGCGCCTTGGTGACAACCTCGCTTGCCACGAGATTCCAGTCGATATTGAAATCGCCGTTCAGTTTTTGAAAGCGATTCAAATCGCTAGTGAACACATCAAGCGTATCGCCCGCATTAGCCGGGCTATTCCGGAACGCGGAGACAAGGCAACTCGCGCCATAAGCATCGCGCGGCTCATTCTTGCGGCAGAAATTGCTGCTCACGAGCAACACGCGAAGCGGATTGTAGATGAAGGAGTTTTTCATGAGAACCTCCATTATAGGTAGCTATGGAATCATATCCTACCCATTAAGGATGGAATTAATCCACATTTCATCAGAAGCATCAGCATCCGTGAAGAGGCCAAACATCTTCTTCATCGAGAATACAAGTTGGGTTGTTTCGCAGTCTTGTACCTTGTCTTCAGAAGAAAACTCTAACCAACTACACAAATCATCCATCGAGACTTCGGCAAGCCCCTTCAAAGGCATGCATCCAACATTATCAATCTGATAGATATTCCCGTTGGAAGACACTAGCAAGGCGCGTTCTTTCGTAGAATTCCTGACCTGTACAGAGAGAGTTGTATCCATGATGTTATTACGGAGAAACGAGAAAAACTTGAAGTCAGAGGTCGTTTGCATTCCGTCATCATCCTGCCGTAAAATTTTCCACTGACAGTTCTTGAATCTTTGAAGAGAATCGGCCAAAATTTCGGTGTAGTTGTTTTTGTTCACTACCGTCCTGAATTTGACAATCAACTTCTCGTTAACCTGACGCAGTGATTCAATCTTGCGAGAAAGACCTTCAAACGAAATATTCTGAGCAAGGGCGTCGCGATTCTTTTTCTCGACAAATTCGGGAACAAGGGAATCAACAAGCACCTCTACCTCTGTAATCAGGTGCGTCATAGGGCGCAGAATGCCAAGTTGCGAGTAATCAACCGATACAGAAACGTCAAAGCCGTTTTCTTTGGCGATTTTCGAAATCCTTAAAATCTCTTCTGGATCGAAAGAGCCCCTTGTAGTAGGAATACGCAAACGAATACCGACGTCCTTGTGGCTATCTCGTATTTTCTTGGCAGCTTGCACCGCGCAAGCACAGTCACCAAAAGTTTCTTCTTCAAAATAACGGAGTGAGAACCCCAAAGAATCTTTGGAATTATTTTGTGGTATTATTGTGATTGGAATGAACTTGGACATATTAATCTCCTTTTGTTAAGGTTTAGGCGATGATTACGCCGGTCTGGATGAGGAATGCGCGGATATAGCGATTGTAATCCCTTCGGAAGTTCGCAAAAGCGCGCGGGTCACTTGGCGTGCACGGGACAATGAAGAACTTGGTCGCCCCGTCAGCCAAATGCCGTAGAATCGGATGCTTCGAGTGTCGGGTAAGTTCCCAACGACCACTTTTCAGCATCGCGTTGCACATTTCATTGATTTTCGAATCATTTGAGATGTTGGACATGATAATACTCCTTAAGCCCATTCCTAGTGGGAATGGATTTGTAGGTTGGTTTGAACGATTTTAGACAATACTCGTACAAGGCATTCAATGAAGAATGCCTAAGTAAGGAGCGTTTGGGTTAGTGGCTTGTTACTCGTCTATGTCGTTAAGGATTTTCTTGAATATTTCGCGAAAGTTATCACGAGTCTTGTCCGATAATGAATCCTTTATGCTTGGGATATGGTTCTTGAAGTAGTACGAACCATACTTTAAGCATAACGAGTCCGTCACGAACAAAGTGCGGATTGAATGATCAGGAATGCTTTTCTTGTTGATAAATGAACTGTAGTTTCTGACAAGGACGTTCCTGCTTTTGGCGTCCTTTTGGCAGTAGTCCTCAATACGCTTGAAGGCCGTGCCGTTAGGAAGCAAAATGATAGGATTTTGCTTGTTTATTCTGCGAATTTCATCCATCAGCTTAGCGATGTCCTCGTCTTCATCCACTTTTCCGATAGGGAAGAAATATATGTCGTTTATACCTTCTATATCAAGAACTTTCTTGAAAGCAGTCAATATGTTGTATTCTTCCATACTTTCAACGAAGACAACCTTTGAACCCGGCTTGATGATTTGGTAGTTCTCTATCGTGAGGGCTCTCTTGACATCAACGGTTGCTTTGGAGTGTTTAGACAACAGAGTGTATTCGTTATCTATAGAGGCTATCCCGTTTTCATCGCAAGATACAATTCTCAGTTCGTCCAAGTTATCAGGGCTGATTAGGAAAGGGCAATGTGTCGCGCAAAGAATCAAAACCTGATTGCGAATGGCGAAATCCTTGAGAAACGCACGTAGTTCCTTTTGGGCTGGTACGGACAAGTTGGTTGCCGGCTCATCCATGGTGATGATATCACCTGGTTTTAAGCTTCCATCGTACAGCAAACCAAAATACATATTGAAGAAGTAGATAAAGCCGGTAGCCTCGTTTTTAAGGACTACACGCTGGTTTCCCTTCCTAATTAGGAAATGGATTTCGTCTTTACTCAAATCTATTTCGAAACTGTACTTGCTCGGGGAGTTGTATAGCTTGTTGAAATCGTTTGCAACCTTAGGTAATTTTTGGTTGATGTCTTCCTGCAGATCCTTTAGAATCCCGTAGCCACCCAATTGCTTGTACGTCTGATAACGGTCTTCTACTATCGCTATGTCATAGCTGAGAGCCTTGAATAGTGCAGAAAAAAGACGACTGTTTGAAATATTAGTCCATCTTGATTCAAGATCCTTATCGGAAAAAGGTTCCGACTTATACTCGAAGACTTTCCCTACGAGGTCGATGTTAAAACGTTCTTTGAAATTTGTACGATATTGGAAAAATTGATCATTCTCCGCAAAAAATCTTAGGTCATTGCCAATTTTATAATAGACCTCGTTGACAAAACGTTCATACATATCCTTGTGAGGATCATACATCGATGACTCTTGTCTGTGAGCGAAATCCATGTACTCCCTTATGACAGACCAAATACGTTCTTTAATACGGTCAATTTCTTGGGTTGACAACTTCAAGCTGCTCATAATTTGGCTTTGCACCTGTTTCAGGAATTCCTTATAAGCTTCGGAACCTGGGTATACACAACTAGAAATGTCAATTTTGAAGTCCGCCGAGAGATCCTTGCAATGTGCGCGAATGACATCGTTTAGGATGTCATTTAAGCGTGTTTCTATAGGGCGCGAGTTAGTATATCTATTTTCGAGAAATGTATCTGCTTCTATTTGGCAAAGAGTGAAAAAATTGGAGAACAACCTGTCTTTCAAGTCTTTTTGCTTTACGCTTGTAGCCGAATTCTCGGCTTCCGGCGAGAACGAAAACACACCGCCGTTTTCCTTGGTGATTGAAAACTTTTGCTTATTGCTTAGTGAACCGGCGCAAGTGCAGGACATCGTAATTCTTGGCCTTCTGCATTCGGTATTCCAAGATATTATCGTATAGTCCTTGTCAATGAATCGGTTGTCTGTAGTCCACGCGAAGTGATTGACTGCATCGAGGGCGTTCGACTTGCCGGCTCCGTTTTCACCAATCAATAAAACTAGGCCACCAGCCTTGCCAGGTTCAAAATTACGGTCGAGAATGAGAGTCTCTGAACTTGGCTTGAAGCCATCGCCGTCTTTTGCCAATCCAAAATTACGGAAGGCCTCCATGCTTAGGGTTCGTTCTGCCACGTTTAATTCTCCTTGCAGTTGTCGATGATGTTCCTGATGTCATCGTACGGCTTGATAAATTCGATTTCCGCATCGCTCAGGCGTCGGTTGCGGAGTAGGGGGTAAACTTTCAGAAGGTACTCCAAAATGCTGTCGAAATCCGTAGTTGATACAGCCAGCTGGATAAATTCGGCTTTGGGAGATTCGGGGTATTCTGCTAGATACTTCATTACTGGCGAAAGTGCGGTGTTTGCCGCATTGTCGATTCGTTCCATATTGTCGGTAATATCGGACAGTATAAACGCGATGACATTTTTTTTGCCAGCGGATGGGTTGTTATTTACGTAGTCAAAAATCTTGAGGACCTTTTGGCTGATTATTTTTTTTTCTCCTTTGTCGTAGGCGTCCATAAAGTTGTATATGGTGGTCCTTGACATGTGTAGGTAATCGGATAAATCCGTTATTTTGAGTTCCATTGATTTAAAACGTTCGCGAATCATGTCCATAACATACATTTTTGAACATAATTTGTCAAGTAAAAAAGTTAAATCGAACAAAAAATGTTCAACAAGCCCGCAAAGTTGGAAAAACGGACAAAAACGCACTAAATAAAGTTGGAAAAGCGGCAAAAATTAGTTATTTTAAGGTTGGATAAACGGGAAAGCCTATGATTCAACGCAAAATAGACAACTATTTAGTCGATTTCTACGCCAAGTACAAGAAGGCCTTGCTTGTTACAGGTGCAAGGCAAATCGGCAAGACCAGCTCGATTCGCGAATTCGGGAAAAAACATTTCAAGCATTTTGTTGAAATTAATTTCCTGGAATCACCGGCCGCTAAGGCCATTTTTGACGGAACCGACACTTCTGACATTTTGCTCCGTCTATCGGCATACACCAAAACGAAGCTGGTTAAAAACGAAACCCTGATTTTCCTAGACGAAATTCAGGAATGTCCGAATGCGGTAACGGCGATCAAGTTCCTTGTCGAGGAAGGTTCGTACCGTTACGTCATGAGCGGTTCGCTTCTTGGAGTGGAACTCAAAGATATTCGTTCCCTGCCGGTCGGATTTTTAAGCATCAAGGAAATGTTCCCTCTAGACCTGGAGGAATTTGCGAATGCGGTAGGCGTGCAGCCGGAAGTCCTGAAATCTATCCACTCTGCTTTCGCAAATAAAACCGAAGTTGATGCGCTTGTCCATGAAAAAATGATGGCAATCTTTCGCCTGTATATGGTTATCGGCGGAATGCCCGCCGCAGTCGCGGAGTATCTGGAATCAAACAACATCCAGAATGTCGTAGAAATTCAGCAAAGCATTATTGAGTTATACAAGAAGGATATTGCCAAATACGACCCCAAGAACAAGTTGTATCTGAACGAAATCTTCGACTTGATTCCGCCGGAACTGAACAACCAGAACAAGAGATTTATCCTGAAAAAACTGAACGAGAATCTCAAGTTCTCGCATTACGAAAATTCCTTTATCTGGTTAAAAGAAGCGGGCGTGGCGATCCCTGTTTATAATGTAGATGAACCCAAAATACCCCTGTTGCTTTCGCGTTCGCGGAACCTATTCAAGTTGTTCCTGAACGATGTCGGATTGCTCACCTGCCAATATGCAAACGGAATCCAGCTGAAAATTTTGAACGGCGACCCCGATATCAATTTCGGCTCTGTTTATGAAAATGTCGCCGCGACCGAACTCAGGGCGCACGGCTTTGATCTTTATTATTTCAACAGCAAGAAGCAGGGCGAACTGGATTTTGTCATTGAACAGAACGGGAATGTACTCCCTATAGAAATCAAGTCAGGCAAGGATTACAAGCGACACAATGCCCTAAAGAATGTTATGGAGACGACCAACTACGCAATTAAGCAGGCAGTGGTGTTTTGCAATGACAACATCCGTGCGAAAGACAACATTTTGTATTGCCCCATTTACATGCTTATGTTTTTGGACAACGAAAAGATTGTTTTGGGAACGTATAAGCTTGATTTAAGCGGCTTAGAGTCGCGTATATAGATTTTACTTCACGCACCGAACAAGCTTAAGGTAAAAAAATATATATTCCAAGTAGGAGATGCTCTACTTTGGTGTTTATTTTCGCAAAATCATAGGCAAAATGTTCACACAAGTACGGTGCCTGATTGCCTAAACAGTCATGTATAACATCTTCTATTAAGAAGAACACCTGGAGTTTTTATGAAGCGCAATAACTTCACTGGCATTCTGGCTGCCGTAGCCATTACGTTGTCCGCCTGTGGCGATGACTCGGGCAGTTCCAGCCCTGAGGCTGGCGAAAGCCGCCCTGTTGAAGAATCGAGTTCGTCTATAGAAGTCATATCAAGCAGCGTAAACGGTGATTCCGGCACAGGGGCCAGAATGACATCCTCTAGCAATGGCGACTCCGGTTCCGCGACAATCCCAGATACTTCTTCGATGTGTGTTTAGTGGCAGAGTTTGTGGATAGCACCGGCAAGTTCCTTGCACAAATCGGCGAGATTGTCCGCATTCCCAAGGGAACGTTCAAGGATGGCGCTTCGCAGGATTTCTCCTTCACGCATAAGGTTGCTGCAGGTGCGGCGAATTTCGCGACCCGTCCAGGTGTTTCCGTGGCATTATCCCTCTACGAAAGCGAAGATGCTTACAAGAGAGGCAGGAATCCTACCGTCCACTTCGACAACGAAGGCCTCCCAGAGAACAACAAATTACTACTGAAACCGTAGAATTACTAACTTTACCTTATGTTCATTTTCCTGTTCATCCTAGTCGCGGGCCTTGTCCTGATTTATGCCAACGTGAGTCCTGTGGCTTCCGGCAAAAAGGGCAAGTTGATTGCCCTCGGGATTCTTGTTTCCATATTTCTAGGCATGTTTTTCCGCGACACGCTGGTTGGCTGTGCTGTCGTGGCCTTCACTTCGGTATGGCTTTGCCAGGCCCTTCTTTTATACATCCCGTGGGATTTGTTCAGACTGGGCCGCCGTGTGGTTCTGCGCCAGGCGATGCCGACACGTGTCCTGATGCTAGCCAGTCGTATTTTGCTCGCTGTGACGATTTTGTTGACTGCTGGGCTGTTTGTCTATGGAGTTCCCCATAACGGCAACTACAGGCTTCTAGAAACGACGGTAAAATTGCCCAGTCGCCACGCTGTCATGGCATCGACGGATTCCGCTGCAGTCGCCGATAGTTCGGTTATAGACAGTTCCATCGTCACTTTGCAGGCACTGTCCGGCTTTACGGCGGTATTTTTTAGCGATGTCCACGTGGACCCGCTTTTCAGACGCGTCAAACTGGAACGCATGATTGCTAGCGTGGATTCCATCGCACCGGACTACCTGCTTTTCGGGGGAGACCTAGCCGATGTTTCCACGATGCAGCTGGACGAATGGGGTTATGACTCCCTGTTCAGGCAACTCACCTCCAAGGCGAAAGTGGCCGCCGTGGCGATCAACGGAAATCACGAATCAATGCAGGAGAGGGGCGGTTCCGATCCTGATGCCTGGATGCGAAAGGTGGGTTTTGTGGTGCTGGACGATTCCAGCGCCTGCATCGGACAGGCCTGCTTTACGGGGCGTACCGATTTCCAGGTGGCTCGTCGCCGCGGGATAGATCGTGTTCCCCTGGCAAGTCTTGCTCCTAATGATAGCGTTCGTCCCTGGATTCTGATGGACCACCAGCCCAAGGGAATCGAGCCGGAATATTCCGGACGCTTGCCGGACTTTGCCCTTTCGGGACACACCCATGACGGACAGTTTTTCCCGGGAACTATCGTCATCAACTTCGTGTGGCGTCTTGCCTTTGGCGAAGGCATGCTAGACGGAGTCCGCTGGCTGGTGAGTGCCGGTGTGGACTGCTGGGGGCCGCCCGTGCGTGCGGGCAGCGATGCCGACATGTGGGTAATCCACTTCACGTTTGCCGAATAGGATAAAATAGTAAGCTTATTTGAAAAATGGGAGTTTTTTTCCCATTTGTTCGTTTACGGCGTTTTTTTTTGAAATTTTCTGTTCAAATGCAAGAAAAAAGCCTCGCAATTCTCCCAAAATGAGGTAATTTTCAAGACATAGGGGGTAGAATTAAACACACGAGGTTCATTATGAAAATGATTCCAGTAATGACGATGGCATTGGTAGGTTTCTTTGCGGCCACCTCTTTTGCCCAAGATGAAACCACTTCTGCTACAGAAAATGCCGCCGTGCAGGAGGTTTCTGGCGACGAGTCCGCAAGCACGATCGAAAAGCAGGACCCCAGGGCCGATCGTGCCAAGGAACGCTTTGAGCGCAAGGACGCTAAAAAGGCAGAAATTGCCAACCACAAGGCCGAAATGAAGGCGTTGAAAGAAGAACGCGCCGCTGCTCGAGCCGAGCGCAAAGAAGCCAAGCAGGCCGAAAAGGAGGCCAAAAAGGCCGATAAAGAAGCCATGAAGGCAGAGAAAGAAATCAGCAAGGCCGAACGCAAAGAGGCCAAGGTTGCAGAAAAGGCTGAACGTAAAGAAGCCAAGCAGGCCGAAAAGGAAGCCCGTAAAGATCAAAAGGGCAAAGGCCGCCACAAGTAATTCTTTGCGAGCATTTTAGTTATGTAAAAGGGCGCCACGTGCGTCCTTTTTAAATATTCCACCTGATTCCGGCCTTCAATTTGGACAGGAGGCTCCATTTAGGATAGCCGATGCTGTATTCCGATGTGTTGAGATAATGCCGGTAAAGTTGCTCGAACCCGATAGAGGTTCCGAACATACCCGGTTTCCATGAGATGTTGAACGCCCAGGAGCCGCTGAACTTTTGTATGCCGTCGTAGTCTGTGTCGGGCTCGTCAATCACAAATCCGTAGAACAGGTTCAACTTTGTCTCGACGGAAATGTCTGTTTTAAACTTATACGAAACAGATGGCCTTAAAGAAGGCCCGAGCCATTTTAGAATATACAGGGAACTGAGCGAGTCAGATTCATACCTTGCTCCTGCGTAGATGGTGCTGTTCCATCCGTATTTGGCAAAGCGGTGCCACGTGCCGTAGAATGATGCCGATGTTGGGCCGTCAAAATTTTTGTAGGCGCTAGCGACGAGACCGAGTTTTTGCTTACCGTTTTGTGCAAGGTATTTTTCGGCCCAGATATAAAAGTCGGGATTCCATTCTTCATTTTCTGAAAAGTTTATACTTGCACCGATATCTAGAATCAAGGCGTTTCCGATGAGACTGTACCCGATGCCGACCGAAGTTTCCCAGGAGTTTGTGTCCAGGGAGGGCATGTCGTCCTTGTCGATAAACCAATCTCCCGATACATTCAATTCTAACGCGTGACTCCAGTTTTGGGATTCGTATTCTACAGATGCGTTTATTGATGCGTCGGCTTCGCCTCCGGTTTCGGCGTCAGAGGATCCTTTTTTCTTGTAGTGCAGGCCGCTGTAGTTGATGGTGCCGTAAGTGTGAAACGACCAGGGACTTTGGGAGGAGCCGTCTGCGGAGTATTCGTCGGATTCCTTCAAGACACTTTGATAATCATCGATAATCTCTTGAATTTCTGCTGTGTATGGTCCTGATACCGCCACCGCTGAATCAAACAAGTCCAGCGCGTGGGGAATATCGCCAGCCTCTTCGGCCTTGAGCGCACGATAATAAAGTTCCTCCTGTGATTCAGCAAGTGCGTTGGCTGCCCAGAGCAGAGAAACTATTATCAAAAGCTTTTTCATTTGTGCGTAAATTGCGGGTTTATACCTTGTAGCCGTATTTTCTCAGTTTCTCCACGTAGGCTGGGTCTGCCAGTCGGGCTTTGGATTCGGCCATATATTTTTCATTGTCCTTGGACTGGAATCCCATCTTGATACGGGCGAGCATGACAAGGCATGCAAGGGAGCCCAGCGCCGAAGCTCCAGCAACTGCAAGGACTTTTACGGAATAGTGACCATTGGTGTGTTGATAGAAGGCAAGACCTCCGGCAACCAGTGCCAATACAAGGAGAAACAAGGCTCCCTTCATGTAAAATTTGGGGTTGTTGCTTCGGGGGTCAAAACCGTCAATGGCCACCTCGCGGAATCGCCGGTCCAGGTATTCACTGCGGCATGCCTTGCACTGCCGAATAGGGCTGCCGTACATCCAGGCGTTGCAGGTTTCACGGTTCTTGGTTTTGCATTCGGGGCAGGTCCATTCGGCAACGCTTATGGTCATATAAAGTCCTTTGATTGTTGAAAAGGAAAATAATAAAAGATTCTTTGATTGTCATCCATGGAGCCTATGTTGAGCGCAATCAAAGTATGGCCGAGAATTTTTTATATTGAGAGAAGGTTTTCTTATGGTAGAAAACGAAATTGAAAATCGCAGCAAGGTCATCGTTCGCACGAGCGTCGTGGGCATCGTCACCAACATTGTCCTATCGGCATTCAAGGCTGCCATCGGCTTTGTCACGGGCTCCATCGCCGTCACGCTCGACGCGGTGAACAACCTCTCCGACGCGCTCTCCTCGGTGATTACCATCGTGGGCGCAAAACTTGCGAATAAACTTCCCGACAAGAAACACCCGCTGGGTTACGGCCGCATCGAGTACCTGAGTGCCATGATCGTGGCCGCCATCGTGCTGTACGCGGGCGGCACCTCCGCCGTAGAATCCGTCAAGAAGATTATCCATCCCGAAGATGCCGACTATTCCATGGTCTCGCTGGTGATTATCGCCGCCGCCGTGGTGGTAAAGCTCGTGCTCGGCAAGTATGTTAAACGCCAGGGCGAACGCGTGAATTCCGGTGCGCTGGTGGCCTCCGGAGCAGATGCCTTGTTCGATGCCATTTTGTCTGCGTCGGTGCTGGCGTCTGCCATCGTGTTCGTGACGACGGGCATTTCGCTCGAAGCCTATGTGGGCGTGCTGATTTCGCTGTTCATCATCAAGTCCGGCATCGAGATGCTTAAGGATACGCTGGACGATATTCTCGGCAAGCGCACTGACGGCGACACCGCCAAGGAAATCAAAAGAATCCTCACCTCCGAAGAACCCGTGCGTGGCGCCTACGACTTGATTCTGAACGATTACGGCCCGAACAAGTCTGTCGGCTCGGTGCACCTGGAACTGCCCGACACCATGACCGTCGAGGAACTGGACGTGCTCACCCGCAAGCTGCAACACCGGGTGTTCAAGGAAACGGGCGTCATCCTCACGGGCGTGGGAGTTTATTCGTATAACACCAAGGACGACGAAGCCGCCAAAATCCGTAGCGATGTCTTGAAAATCGTGAAGTCCCACGAATGGGCGCTGCAAATGCACGGATTCTACGTGGATTTGCAGGAGCGCTCCATGCGCTTTGACGTGGTTATGAGTTTCGCCGTTGCTCCCGACGAAGGCGTTGCGACCCTCATTAAGGAAATCAGCGAAGCCTTCCCCGAATACAGCGTGCACATCGCTCCCGATGTGGATTTGGGATAAAAAACTTGACAATGGATAAAAATTATTTATTTTATATCCATGACAAGTTTGTTTTTCAAAATGCGCTTTTTGGCGTGTTCCGCGCTTGTTTTGCTTTGCGCTTGTGGCGATATTGTTTCGTCTAGCGAAACTTACAGTCAAAGGTGCAGCGATAATTCCAACATCGAAGGTTATGCCGCTGATTTTGGCGGTTATAAAAAAGGCAAGAAAATCCCTTTCAAGCATTCGGACGGTTACCTGTTTTCCCTTACTGTTACCGAGAGAGAAAATTCCATTGACCACATTTGCCAAAAACACTTGGTTACAACGCTTGAATCGGCATACCCCATCTATTCCATTTTGCTTGCCTCTCAGGCCCCCACCTTTTATTATAGTGAAGAAGACAAAAAGAACAGTGGAAGCGTCGATGTGGTTTTCGGGCAGTACACCTTTTCGCTCATGAATCCTCTCGCTCGTGAAAAAATGCAAAGCCTCGATTCTTCTTACATCGACACCATGAAAATCAACGGAATCGTATACACGGGTGTCGCCGTAAGCAACGGAAAAAAGTACAAGCAACCCAACAATGAAAATTATTACAACAGCACTGTTGAATCTGGCGCCAAGCTTTACTACAATACCAAAAAGGGAATCTTGAAAATCGAGCTGGAAGACGGTAGTTACATTTCGATCAACGAGGAGGACGATTAATGAAAAATAAGTACCTCCGGGCATTTTTCTGCACAATTAGCCTCGCTATTCCGGCTTTCTTTGCGGCGTGCGGCGAAGGCAATGATTTGCCCGAATTCACCGAAGACATGCAGGTTCTGTGGAATGCCGAAAAGGGCTTCAGCAAGGATTCCGTCATTTATCTCGCTGACTCCGTCAAGTTTGTCGACAAGTTGTTTCAATCCGCCGAGTTTGGGGTAAAAGAAACGCCTTTTGTGGATTATAAAGCTAAGGCGATGGCATCCGCTATCAATATCGGGCTATATGTAGCTCCCAACTCTGACGGAGGTTCCGTCCAAATTGTTTGTCACCCGAATCAGACTCGGTTTGATATTTACGATGTCGAGAAAAATCCGAAAATTATTTTTGAAGAGCCTCGCTTCCCCGCAAAAAACAAAGAAGGCTATTCGTTAAAATTTATGGATTCCTTAAAGGTGATCGATTCCACCTTCTACGACATACTGTATTTCAGCGTGCCTGATAGCGGCATGAATCTTTGCAATATTTCTGCATTCTACTATGGAATTCATGACGGCGTTGTCAGGGTTGTTAGCAGGAACGGTGTCGAATTAAACCGCGTTTCTGCACAAGTTTACGAAAATGCCGAAGACCGCAGGGCTGAAGAACGCGCTCTGGCCGATTCTATAGCGCAGGCTGTTGCAGATTCCATTATCAAGGCAAACACACCCTCCGAGAAAGACAGCGCAGATGACAACGCGGAAATCGAAATTCCCCAAGAAATTGTTGACTTGGCCGATTCCGTCGCAAACTGCATCAAAAAGGCGTATTCCGAAGGTTCGCTTTCTGCGATAAAGAATTGCAAAATATAGTCAATAAGCAAGGCCTTGAAATAAAGGATCGACTTTATGAAATTAAAGAAATTGGATCACAAACTAACAGTCTGTAAAGTAGCGGACGTTAGTGATGTCGATACGGGTAAGGATTTTTCTCTTATAGGAATCCTTTCGAAACTCTCGGCTATTCTTGCAGAAAATGGCGTTGGAATTTTTGCGATATCCACTTTCAATACGGATTATATCCTTGTGAAAGCCGAAAATTTCGAGAAAGTGCCGAAGGCCGCTGCTTCGGAATCGCTTGCGACGAACGCTACATTCTCGTGAGCGAATACGGCAAGAACGGAGTTGATGCCGAAATCGTCGTGTTCAAGAAACGGAAGAGTCTCTAAAAATTCATTTTGGCGGTGTAAATCTGCAAATTTTGCTAAAAATGGCGGTATAAAATGCCAAATAGCGGTATAAATTGTTGATTATGGCGGTATAAAATTATATATTAGGTGTATAAGTCTAGGTTTTTCGATGATTTCGCCGTATTTGAAAATTGCTGCCGATAACAATAAGGAACTTCTGTCGTTCCGCCCGATTCCCAAGGATACGCTCAAGTCCCTGCGGGAATTCTACCGCGTGGGACTCACTTACACGAGTAACGCCCTCGAAGGCAACAGCCTTACCGAAACCGAGACCAAGGTCGTCATCGAGGATGGGCTCACCATCAACGGGAAACCTCTGCGAGACGTGTACGAAGCCGTTGGGCATGCCAAGGCGTACGATCATATTCACAAACTCGCCAAAAACAAGACTCTCGAAGAATCGGATATACTGATGCTGCATCGGCTGTTTTACCAGCAGATAGATGCAGACAAGGCCGGTATTTATCGCAAGGTGCCCGTCGTAATTAGCGGGAGCCGTTACCCCGTTACGCCGCACTTGAAAATTCGAGCCGAGATGAAGAAGTTCGTCGCGTGGTTCAACAAGAACGAATCCAGGATGAATCCCGTGGAGTTCGCCGCGCAAGTTCACAAAAAATTCGTGTTCATTCATCCCTTTGTCGATGGTAACGGACGCGTGGCGCGATTGCTGATGAACCTTGCGCTGCTTCGCGGCGAGTACACCATTGCGCTGATTCCTGCCATTAGGCGCATGGAATACGTGTCGGCCCTGGAGGCGGCGCACATCGATGACAAGGTTTTTGTGGGCTTTATCGCCGATTGCGTAGTTGCGACGCAGACGGACCTGTTGCGACTGCTGCGGAATAATCTGAAACCGAAAAAAGGTGCCATACGCCACCGCGAAACAGGTGAAAACCTCTCCGAACGAATCCTATCCGAAATCCGCGCGAACCCAGGGATTAACACGCCTGCACTGGCCTCGGTGCTCAACCTGTCCCTGCGAACAACGCAGCGCCATTTACAAGCTTTGACCGAATCGGGTAAGATTGAATTTAGGGGAGCCCGGAAGAACGGTGGGTATTATTTGGTCGGGTAATTAAGCGTCTTTCCCGAGGACGGCGCGGGCCAGCTGGTCGGCGCACGATGTGGGCTTCCCGCCGCAGGTGTTGCCCAGAAGTTTTGCCGCGATATCTTCGGCGCTCATGCCTTCGCAGAGCTTCGCGATAGCCTTCAAGTTTCCGTTGCATCCGCCCGTAAAGCGGATATTTCTGATTTTGTCTCCGTCGCGCGTGAACTGGATCGTTGTCGCGCAAACGCCTTTAGTCTTGAAAGTTTCTTCCATACGTGTCTAGGGGTTGAGGGTGTGTGTTAAATATACATTGTTGACTGCTAAACTAGGTATTTTGAAAACGCAACCTTGTGGATATTTATGGGAAAGTGTTGAAACCCCAAATTTTGGAAGAGACGTTTTTTCTAAATTATCCTCCGTACAAAGATAAGGACTCGCTTATGAATATTCTCGTCGTTGGTAGCGGTGGTCGCGAACATGCCATCGCTCTTGCAGTCAAGAAGTCGCCGCTGTGCG
>OCVV011318845.1_pt1 | contig 18436 bp, 17 predicted proteins | sample 1539721 | NCBI WGS metagenome assembly OCVV01 (sample SAMN02144230, study PRJEB22623) | gut metagenome | biome: sheep rumen | host: Ovis aries | place: New Zealand | reverse complement strand
CGCTCATTTACCGATCTGAGGACCACAAGAAGGATAAAATATACCGGTACGGCAAATACGATCGCAGGTATCACTGCGATCCTCTCATTGTGACTGACCAGCATCGCAAGTCTGAACACTCCGTAAGCAAGGAGGCACATTACAAAAGAGCACTCAAGAGGTCTTACAAATGTCCTTAGGTATTCCTGCTTATATCCTATTGCACGTCGTACCGCAAGCTGGTTCAAAACCGCCATGATACCGGCATAAAACGTATATGATATGGCAACGGCAAAAACATCCAGATTCGTGAATCTGAGCAGGATCACAAGAAGCAGGGTCTGAAGAGCCAGTGCAATCAGTGAATTGATTATGGGAGTATTGAGCCTGCCTATCGACTGAAGGATCGAGGAATTCAGTGTTGAAAGCGCGATCAGTACAACCGATACGGATAAAGCCATAAGGCAGTGTGATCCGAGAACGATATTGGGTCTGGTATTCGGGAAAAGAAGAAGCATCACGGGACCTGCAAAGGTAAATATACCCGCTGCGCAGGGGATTGATATGAGCATTGTCGTCTTAACTCCTAGGCCGATACGGTTCCTTGCAGAGCTCATATCCTTTGATGCGATAAATCCGGACACCTGAGGTATCATCGCTGCCGCCATGGCAGATGAAAACGCAATGGGGATATTGGATATGACCTGTGCCTTTCCCTGGAAGATCCCCCAATGGGATGTAGCCAGGATCTGAGGAACCTCCTTCCACACAGGATAAAATGAACAGAATATCTTATTATTTATGGGACTGAAAATATTGTAGACAGCTGTGCTTAAGATAAAGGGTGTAACCACTCCTATTATCGTCCTGAATATCCCGGCAAAGCTTTCATTCTTCCCGCTGCTGTCTTTTTCGGCTCTTTTAAGAATATCGGACCTGTTAACAAAATAAACTGCTGCCATGAAGATGAGAGCTGCGACAACTCCGAGCCCGGTTCCTAAGGCAGAGCCCTGCGCCCCCCTGACAGCCCTGAGGATCTGACCCGCTTCATCTGCGGGCTCTTCAAGAGACCCCATCGTGATCCTTATAAACAGGACCGCAGCTCCTACACTTACCACCGCATTTATTATCTGCTCGATGATCTGGGACATGGAGGTCTGAGCCATGGATCTGTGTGCCTGAAAATAGCCTCTCAGAACTCCCAGTATTCCGTATACGAAAATCGTTGGAGCAAAGACTCTGAGTACAGGGATCGCTGCTTCCTCGACAAACAGGGATGCTCCGAAAAAAAGCACCAGCGAAGCTATGGTTCCCACTATAAGGACATAGACCATCGCTCCGAGAAAAAGTCTGTGGGCATTCCTGTATTCCTTAAGCGCAAGCTTTTGAGCAATGATCTTGGAAATAGCCGAGGGAATGCTGTAAGAGGATATGATAAGGATTATGGTATAGAAATTGTAAGCGGACTGGTAGTAGCCCAGACCGAGATCTCCGATGATACCTGAAAGCGGCCCTCTGTAGAGAATACCTATTATCCTGCTCACTATACCGGCTATGGCAAGAAAAGAAGCCTGTTTTACCAGGTTATCGTTTTTTTCACTTTCGATTATGGAATGACTTTTCAAAACAAAACTCTTTCAAATATATGCCTTCAATAAACACCGACGGATATTATAACAGAAAAAATAAGATAAATACACTTAAAGAGACCCGGCTTATATCAAGCCGGGTCTAATGATAAGCCTATACGAACACACTCATTTTGGTGATGAGCTCTTCCTTCTTGAAGGGCTTCGATATGTGATCGTTCATTCCCGCATCGAGAGCCTCCTGGACATCCGATGCGAATGCATTTGCGGTCATTGCAAGGATCGGGATCTTCGCAAGCTTGGGGTTATCCAGCGCCCTGATCCTGCGGGATGCCTCAAGGCCATCCATTACAGGCATCAGAACGTCCATCAGAATGATATTGATGTCTCCCGGAGCGGAATTTTTCACCATCTCCACAGCACCAACGCCATTATCCGTTGTGATGACCTTAAAGCCGAACTTGGTGAGCAGTCTTTCGCAAAGCTTCAGATTCTGGGATGTATCATCAACCACAAGTACGGTTTTTCCGGTATAATCCCTGTTCATCGAGTTGCTTATGGCAATATCCTTCTCCATTGAGACGTCCTTGCCCCACGCTGCCTTAAGGGGAAGATCTATGATAAACTCACTTCCTTCACCCGGCTGTGATTTTACCTCGATGGTCCCTTCCATGAGGTTGATTATATTCCTGACAATGGACATTCCCAATCCTGTACCCTGGGTAATGTGAACATAATCGGTATTTTCTCTGGAATAAGCCTCCCAGATATGCTCCACAAAATCTTCGCTCATTCCGATACCGGTGTCCTTAACGCGGATCTCGTACAGGATCTTGTCGCTCCTGTCCAGGATCCTGCTTTCAAGGAATACGCTTCCGTCCTCATATGTGAACTTACATGCGTTCGAAAGAAGATTGATAAGAACCTGCGAAAGTCTGAGCTTATCGCACATTACGACATCGTCTCCGGCATCGTCAATATTCACAACAAAATGAAGCTTGTTGTCATTCATCCTGATACGGATCATATCGGCACACTCATTCAGAACATCCCTTACCTTTACAGGTGCGGGGGCAAGCTCCATCTTACCGCTCTCGATCCTGCTCATATCAAGTATATCGTTGATCAGACTCATGAGGTGATCACCTGCGGATACTATCCGCTCCAGATAATCCTCAACATTTTCCTTATTGTCTATCTCATCGATTGCAAGTCTTGAAAAGCCTGTTATGGCATTCATAGGGGTACGGATATCATGGGACATACGCGAAAAGAACGAGGTCTTTGCTTCATTGGCACGGTTTGCTTCATCTATTGCATTCAGGAGAAGTACCTGCCTCTGCTCAAGCTCTTTTTTCTGTGAAGAGATAAGTCTGTCCGCATCCATCTTCTGAGCACGAAGATCATCTATAACCGATGCCGTAACGAGCATCCTGGAAACACCGCCGTCATACCTGTCGATAACATGATAGTCAATACGTACCCAGCATCCTGCTTCGGAATCTTTGTAAACAAACTCTCTCTTGTCTATATCCTTGAACAAAGTAGTGGAAAGGATCTCAATATTTCCGAGTCTCTTTTTTTCTTCCTCGGTAACCTCCTGGAATCTTACGGCAAGCATCCCGGCAAGATCTTCGCACTTTGCATCATCCTTAAGAGTAAGAAGCCCATCCTCTTTGATGACCTTCACGGTATCCTTCGCTATATCCATAAGATAAATACAGCGGTACTCTTCCGCAAGGCTTCCGATGATCTGATTATCCAGCTTTATATTGCCAAGCTCTGTCTCGGAAATAAGAGTTGCGGAACCGAAGGCCTTGAACGGAACTCCGTTTTCATCAAATTCGATCGTGTATTTGATACGGAAGGGAACACGTCCGACCGTAAGAGGGATATCAACCTCCGGAACTGTAATACCCTGATCAACCTTCTTCATAAGGTCACGGTACATATCCGCATAATCGGGAGGGAATATTCCGGCTTCGATCGCAGGCTCGGGATAATTTTCAACAAGTGCGGGAAGGCCAAGATCTCTCATGCAGCGATAGCAGGGTCTCATCTCCTTGGTGGCAATGGTATATTCCCAGTTATAGATATTTATCTGCTCAAGCGAGCTTTTATATCTGTATTCGGTCTCATCAAGTATCTCTTTGGTCTTAACCTCATTGGTTATGTTACGGATGCTTTCATATATGAACGCTTCGTCATCTTTTTTTTCAACAAGCACAAGTCTGCTCCTGAGACATACCTTGTCAAATCCGCAGCAGTCAGTGAACATATTGCGCCATGTCTCAACAGTCTGTTCCTCGCCGGTTTTTATACATCTTTCAACAGCGGAAACAAAGAGTCTCAGATTATCTTCATCGAAAGCCTTGGAAAGATTGGGGCCGAGAAACTCCTCCTTTGATACATTCATCCAGTGCTCTTTAAGGAACTTATCATTTATATCCGCTATCCTGACAATCCCGTCTTTATACTTTATGATCGCCGCAGCATCTGAAAACTTATTGTTTAAAAGATCACTATAATCCATTTTATTTCTCTTTTCTCCTTATCAACCGAATCCAGTCGTTTAATAAAAAGATCAGTACCCTATGTTGTTCGCAAGTCCGACAGAAACATATCCGTCCAGAACCGCTCTGAAATCACTGCCCTCTTCGGCATCAGCGGTCCTCACCCCCTCAATCATGTATCTTGTTCCGCCGCCGTCAAGAGTCTCAACCGCATTGTAATGATCCTTGAAAAACATACCGGTCGAAACGCTTCTGCCATATAATATTCCCCTGCATTCCGACAGCCTGCATGAAGGAAAATTCACATTATGAATATGCCCCGCAGGAGCCTTTTCGCTCAGGAGTCTGCCAAGAACCTCTTCAAGATACCTGTCGGTCACTTCATGAATATCATCAAAGCCTTCGGATAAAGCAATCGGATGATATCCCTGAAAGGCTGCTTCAAATGCCGCTCCGGCCGTTGCGGAATACTGGATGTCCGAAGCCATATTATAGCCCTTGTTGATTCCGGACAGCACGACATCCGGCCTTACAGGCATCACGCTGAGACTTCCTACCCTTACGCAATCAGCGGGCATTCCCGTACAGGAATACGCCTTCACGCCCTCAACCGGATAATCACTTACCGGAAATACATCCATGGAATGTCTCAAAGTAATGCTGTGACTGACCGCGCTTCTTTCACTGTCAGGTGCAACGATCCATACCTTGCCGAATTTTACGGCAGCCACAGCGAGGCGTTTCAAACCGTCCGCACCGATTCCGTCATCATTGGTAATAAGAATATTCATGTGATGATTATACTATAAATCCTGCTTTTTTTTTCATTCTCAGTGAAAAGAAATGACCTTTTCATAGTCATATCCGCGATCAGGAGTCAGATCCTTTCGGGTAAGAGAAAAATATACAACTCCGTTTTTCCTGACAGGGATCGTCACATCCGCTTTGCCGGAAGATACCTCAAAGGCTGAGCTTGCAATCAAAGGATATGCACCGCTCCTTATAAGATCAGTCTCCTCCCTGGAAGGATATGCAGGCTCTCCGATATCGTGCCAAAGCTTAAGAGGATTGCAGCAGGTCTCATCCACGGTTTTCGTTACAAGTGCATATCTTCCTTCATCTGCATCAAATGACAGCTCCATGTCACGTTCCTCTTCATCGATGTTCCACAGTATTCCGGCAAAGCCATCATCCCCGGAAACAATAACCGCATTATCATCCCTGTACACACAGTTATCCGAAAAAAGCTTAAGCTTCTTGTAGAAATAGAAGGTCCAAAATGTCGGCTTAGGGATATTCCCCGCAGCAACCATTCCGAATCCGCCATGGAAAAGAGAATCCGGAACACCCTGCTCTTCGAACACATCGCCGAAGGTCCAGTACGAATAAGCTTCATTTACATCGCCCAGTCTCGACAGCTGTCTTGCAAGGTATGCCGCATTGATATTCGTGTCGTGAATGACTCCCTTTGGTGTATAGGACGTACTGAACTCCGTCAGGTGGATCGGAGTATCTTCAAATTCTTCAAATGAATCGATGATATCGCGTGTCGACTTCAGATTCTCAAAACGCATCTCGGAATCTTCCAGTTTGGAATAATCGTAATGTCCGATCCTTTCCGGAAATTCGACACAGTAGTGATGCCTTGTGATCCTGTCGGGATATATCTTTTCCTTTCTGCAGAATTTCAAAAAGGCTTCTATCCACTCTTCATCACGGACACCGCAGATAGCGGGACCGCCTACCATAAAACGATCATCATATGACTTGATCGCCGCAAATGTCTCCTTGAACAGCTTAAAGTATTCCTCCATATCAGCCTTATACCAAAATCCCGGAAGATTGGGTTCATTCCAGACCTCTATCGGCCATTTGACAACCTCGTCTCCGTAGCGCGAGACAAGATGCTTAAGAAGCGCTATCACCATATCTGTCCAAAGCTTATAATCCTTAGGAGGAGTGGTATTGCCCTTCCAGTAAAAAATCGTCTGTTCTCCGCTCGCAAGCTTTCCGGGCATGAATCCAAGCTCGAGATACGGGCGTATACCAAGCCTTATATACGCGTCAATAATGCGGTCGATATAGGTATAGTTATACTCTACCTTTGTCACTCCGTCTTCTTCGTATTCATGGTATATTGATACATCATCGGAAAAAAGACCGTGTCCCCTGATATAGGAAAAACCGATCATCTTCTGAACAAATTCCAGCTCCTTAAGATATTCTTCGGTCAGTGCAAGACCGAGTCTCCCGGTTCCGACACAGTAATCTGCATTGTTGTTAAAGTGAATTTTCCCTTCTCGAGATACCGAGATCTTATGTGCAGCCATGATCAATACTCCTTTATATTATTTTGAAATACCCTCCCATCAGTTTACATTACCCTCTAAAATTCAACAAGTAGGGACGCATCCTGTCACAGCCATTCATTTTTATATGTTATAATGTGGAAACAGGGGGTGAAAATATGAATTGTCCTTTTTGCGGTAAATACAACGAAGAAGGCGAGATCCTGTGCAATAATTGCGGGATAAAGCTGACTGCCCGAAGCGGTCAGAGCGGGAATAAACCTTTAAATAAAGACCAATGGAATTCTGTTGATTACAAGGACGGTTATTCGGATGTAAAAAAATCCAAATTACCGCATATAAAGCTTCCCTTTATAGACTTTAAGAAGATCATCTTTGTGATCATACCTGTCTTATTTTGCATCGGATATCTGATATACACCTATTTTCCAAGGGCTGATCAGGGTCCGGACATGTACGATCTGATGTATATCGTCTCAACTCTTGATGATACCGCAGATGAAGAAAACACAGAGGAGACTTCAATAAATCCGGATAAAACGGATTTAAGCCCGGAGGAGCGTGAACAATTGTACCTTTCCGAGCTTCAGGGAACCTGGGTGGCCGGCGACAGTCTTTATGTTCATCCCGAGTATCATCTGTTCGGTGACGGAACCGGGTATATCTACGTAAAGGGAATGTATAAGGAAAAACCCATCATATGGTCTCTCAAAAGCTTCAAGGATCACGCATCCGTTACCATGTACTATACGAACAACCAGAAGGTTGAAAAGGAATTCATCTATAGAGAAAGCACATTATATGTTTCCGGTAATGAATATACCAGGCTCTCATCCGAAGACGTTGTGACAGATGATACCCGGGATCTGCTTTTGGATGAAGAATCACTCAAGTGGGCGGGGACATGGTGGTCAAGAAGCCTTGATAAGATGACTCTCCCTATCGTGCTGCTTGGAGAAAACGGACGCGGACAGTTCAATTACTATGACGGAGAGATCGTTACCTTTACGTGGAATTATGAAGAAGACAAAAGGACTCATGCCGGATACATCCGTGTCAGATATGTGAGTATAGATTCTTCCGATTATCTGATACCGGTCCGGGATGATATGCTGGATATGAATGTTTACGGACTGTATATCAAAGAATCGGATGATTAAATTCCGTGACGATCTAAAAGGGGCTGTCGCACTAGATGATTAAATCATCAGGGCGAAGCCCCTTTTCATTTTAACGGTCCTATTACTGAGCTGCTTTGATATCTTCAAGCACCTTCTGAAGATCTTCGCGGATGCTGAGGTGCTGTGGACAAGCCTGCTCGCACTTTCCGCACTTCTTGCAGGCTTCGGCGGTCTTACCTTCCTTAACCATGTTGTCCCAGTTCCACTTTACAACTCCGAAGTTCTGGTACATGTGATAACGGTTCCATACACTGAAGTTTCCGGGTATATCAACTCCGAAGGGACAAGGCATACAGTATCTGCATCCCGTACAGCCATTCTGTATACGGCTGTTCATGATCTCCTTGATCCTGTCTATAGCTTCATATTCCTTATCGGTCATGGGCTCAAAATCAGTAAATGTATCAAGATTATCATCAACCTGATCCATGGTGGACATTCCGCTGAGAACCGTCAGGATATTCGGGAGGGTTGCAACATATCTGAGTGCAAATGATGCAGCACTCTTTCCTGGTCTGAGTTCACCGAAGATATCCATGATATCATCGGAAAGCTTTGCAAGAGATCCTCCCTTGACCGGCTCCATGATGGTAAGGGGAATACCCTTTTCCTCGGCAAGCTTATAGCCCTTCATTCCGGCCTGGTCATCGGTATCCATATAGTTAAGCTGGATCTGGCAGAAATCCCAGTCACGGTAATTGATGATCTCTTCAAATGCACTGTACTCATCATGGAATGAGAATCCGAGGAATCTTATCTTGCCCTCAGCCTTAAGCTCCTCAAGTCTCTTTACGGTACCGAGCTCCACCATCTTTCTCCAGCTTCCGCGGTTCATGGCATGCATCAGATAAAAATCAAAATGATCTGTCTGAAGCTTGGAAAGCTGTTCATTAAAATATTTGTCAACATCCTCGATGGTATTGACGAACCATACAGGAAGTTTGGTTGCAAGATAATATGAATCACGCGGATACTTCTTAAGGGCTTCGCCGACAAAAAGCTCGCTCTCACCGTCATGATATGGATATGCGGTGTCGATATAGTTGACGCCTGCTGCAATAGCCTTATCAAGCATCTTCTCCGCCAAGGGTCTGTCGATCTTTCCGTCCTCTCTTACGGGAAATCTCATACATCCGAATCCAAGCAGTGATACATCAATACCAAGCTTATCAAATCTTCTTTTTTCCATCCGCTACACCCCTTTACACAACAAATCGACCATCGCGCTGAATACGCAAAACCTCAATCTGACTTTAACACATATATTCACAATAAAAAAAGTACATTCTTGCTTTGCTTTTCCCCGATTATTGCACTGAGGCCAAATACAAGGTAAAAGCCGCATCACTACCCATGTATGAGGTTGTACATGAATAAGCGGATATTCACATATATACGCAGATGATCGATACGGATGGCTGAAATAAATATGCGATGCGAATGGCTGATATGAAAATCCGACGCAAATGTCTGAAAAAAAAGAGTGCGGGCAAATGTCCGCACTCTTTAATGAACTGATCAGCAATTACTTCTTAGCGCCGTTAACGACATCCTTAAGAGCCTTGCCTGCCTTGAACTTGGGAACTGTAGCTGCGGGGATCTTGATAGCCTCGCCGGTCTGAGGATTCTTGCCCTTACGAGCCTTTCTCTTGGAAGTCTCGAAAGTTCCGAAGCCTACAAGCTGAACCTTTCCCTTTTTCTTAAGCTCCTTGGTAACGGTAGCGGTGAAAGCCTTAAGTGCCTTCTCGGTCTGAGCCTTGGAAAGTCCGGTCTCTTTTGCCATTGCTTCAACTAATTCTGTCTTGTTCATTTTTTTACCTCTCAATTAAATCGCAGGTTTTAAAATTGATAGATCAAAATCACTTCTTAGCACCGTTAACAAGGTCCTTGAGAGCCTTGCCTGCCTTGAACTTAGGAACGGTAGCTGCAGGGATCTTGATTGCTTCACCGGTCTGAGGATTCTTGCCCTTACGAGCTGCTCTCTTGGAAGTCTCGAAGGTTCCGAAGCCTACAAGCTGAACCTTTCCCTTCTTCTTGAGTTCCTTGGAAACGGTGTTAGTGAAAGCCTTAAGAGCCTTGTCAGCATCAACCTTGGTAAGTCCTGTTTCCTTTGCAATTGCATCAACTAATTCCTGTCTGTTCATAAATAATTCTCCTCCATAATTTTGTGTGTTGCTATCGCAACATGTTTATAATACCGAAAAATACGGCATTTTTCAATATTTAGATGATATTTTTCCTCATCATTTGAGGATTTTTTTAAGCGGAGTAAATACTATATAAAAATATACAAAACCTATCAGTGCGGTTAAGAGCTGTGTAACGGAGAAAGCCTCCTGAAATACATGCATTTTGCCTCTTAACGGGCTTTCTGCGGGAATGAAGGTGGGAAGGAGCCACGCCGCAATTGTAAGACCCATGATGCATCCCTTGGCAACGCTTGATACAAGAGCCATCAAAGCGGAGCGAAGGCTGATAAGCTTGCCTGCTTTTACAGCAGGCTTAAAAAGAAAATGTACGCAGATAACAAGCACTGCATTTCCGAGCATGATGAGCGGTATGATTCCGGGAACTGCAGTCATGACCGGTGATGCCGCGATGATAAATGCAGTAACCGGGGTTATTACCGCAAGAACAAGTCCCCACATAAGTCCGGCATACATTACCGCAAGTATCAGACACAGATTAACTATCGGCCCCGTGATGTAAACACTGAGGCTCTTAAGGAACTGGCTTGCGATACAGAGCGCAAGAAGAATCGCGGTAACGGCGATCTGTTTTGTAAGTGAAGCTGCTTTTTCTTTTTCCATTTTTCAAAACTCCTTTTTCAGATGAAGTTCCCCCCGACATCTTCAAAGAAACAATAATACAAAGCTATATTTTTTCACGAATGAAGCGGGACCTTAAGGCCCCGCTTTTATTCATATAGTTTTTTTCAAAAACAATCTGCTCATCAGCACATCTTATCAAGTGCAACAGGATCGTTACTGACTGACATTGCGACATCCCTTGCAACTCTTCCGTGAATGATAAGTGAAGCAAGATCATCATTAAGAAGATGCATGCCCTGATTACGGCTGCTCTGGATGATCGAAGGAAGCTGGATTGTCTTCTTGTCACGGATAAGGTTTCCTACAGCGGGAGTATTGGTCATGATCTCAGTTGCAACAACACGTCCCTTACCATCGGTTGTAGGAAGAAGCGTCTGAGTGATAACACCCTTGATAACGTTGGAAAACTGGGTTCTGATCTGATCCTGTCCTTCAAGAGGTGTCGCATCGATGATTCTTTCGACCGTCTGCGCGGCACTTGTTGTATGAAGAGTGGAAAGGACCAGGTGGCCTGTCTCAGCAGCGGTGATAGCTGCAGATATGGTCTCGAAGTCACGCATCTCTCCTACGAGGATTATATCGGGATCCTCACGGAGTGCGGAACGAAGAGCTGTAGCAAAGCTTTCAACATCCCTTCCGACCTCTCTCTGGTGGATCATCGCCTGATTATGTGGATATACATACTCGATAGGATCCTCGATGGTTATGATATGTCTTGCTGTGGTCTTATTGATATGAGCGACCATGGAAGCAAGAGTTGTGGATTTTCCGGATCCGGTAGGTCCTGTTACAAGGACAAGGCCTCTGGGCATCTCTGCAAGCTCCCTGACAACGGGAGGAAGTCCGAGTTCTTCGAAGGTAGGAATTGTCTGGTTAAGAATACGGATGCTGGCCGCAAGATTATTTCTCTGATGATAGATATTGGCTCTTATTCTGGTGCCGTCCCAAAGCATGACACCTACGTCAAGATCGGCTCCGCCGGTAACCTTCTCTATCTGCTCCTTTTCAAGGAACGAGAAGATCATATTTCTTGATTCCTCAGCGGTAGGTGCCGGCTCGATGATCTGAAGAGTTCCGAATCTTCTGATAGCAACATTGGTACCTACGGTAATGTGGATATCGGAGCATTCGTTCTGAATAGCATACTCGACCAGTTCTTTAAAGCCCATTGAATATTCCTCCCCTTATAAGCTTTACAACATACACGGATATTATAACAGAATGTGTTCAAATGTACATCTGAAATGTCATTTACCCTGAGACCATCTTATGAATTTCCAAAACAGTCTCCAAACGAACCTGTACAGGATATATGCAGCCACTCCAACTATCGGGGCTATCCAGAGCGGCTTATGGACGATCCATAACACGATCAGCGCAAGCAGTGATACGACAGCTATTATCTTAACCGCATAAAAGAACCATGCGATCCCCATAACGGCAGCGCCAAGCTTTTCTTCTCTTTTTTCCTGTTCACGATTTCCCATGAGCATTCATCCGCCGGGTCACAATTTAAATGCAGTTCCTATGAAAAGGGCAACTGCTCGTCCCGTATCATCCGTAATATCAACATTAATGACTGTTGTAGTCCTTCCGTCCTTTATCACCTTAGCCTTTGCAAACATTTTAGTTCCCTTTGGAGCGGCAAGATAATTGATACTCACCTGTGATGCAACTGAAGGGAAATGAATATTATTGGCAAGTACCGCCAGCGCAAGGTCAGCCAGTGTAAAGATCGCGCCTCCCATGATACCGCCGTTTGCATTTCTTAAAGCACCTGTCTGTTCCACGCTGCAAACGACCTCGCCTTCTGACAGTGAATCTATCTGCATCCCGGCATTAGTGGCAAACAGGTCATTTTTAAAATATTCTCTTGCTTCTTCAAGACTGTTAAACTTCATTGTATCTTGCCCTCTCCCCACCGATATATTTGTAACGGCTGATGCCTGCCAAAACTATGGCCTCTCCGATCTTTCTGTTTGAAAGCTTTGCGGGAACCACAACAGGTCTCATATGCATGCCTATCATAACTCCGCCTATATCGATCCCGACTGCAGCTGAGGCTCTAATATCCTCAACAACAACAGGCTCCTTAAGAGAATAGTAATGCCTGGTCGCAAAGGCACCGCCGCCCTTTTTGTGAGGCACGACATTAACTATGGTAAAGCCGTACTTTTCCGCAACTGCCTTTTCAACAACAAGCGCACGGTTCAGATGCTCGCAGCACTGTACCGCGATCTCAAATTCTCCTCCGAACACTTCCGTAAATGCCCTGTACAGATCATCTGCGATCTCCTCGCTCGAATCGGTTCCGGGCATCTCTCCAAGAATGGTGCTTGTGGAGCACCCGACGACCAAAAGATCGCCTATCCTGCGTGCTGCCTTATCCTTTATCTCCTGAAAAACCTGTACAGCCTGTTCATAAATCTCCAATTTATTTTCCTCCCGGCAAATCTGCCACCTAACGATTATATCAACAACAAGACGTTAACGCACCAAAAAACTGTATTAAACAGGTTATTTTACCGCATCAAAAGCAAAAAATGATAAATATAATAGCAGAAATACAGATGCGAAGAGCGTTCCCCTGACCTAAAATACTATGTATAACGCAACAGTTAAAGGAAGGAGAACTGATATGTTTGATTTTAAATATTTCACACCGACAAAAGTGCTATTCGGAAAAAATACCGAGAGCAAAGTTGCCGAGCTCATAAAGGAATTCGGCGGAACGAAGGTTTTGATACATTACGGTGGCGGAAGCGTAGTCCGCTCCGGTCTGCTTAAAAAAGTAACGGACACACTGGATGCTGCCGGAATATCATATGTCACGCTGGGCGGTGCAGTACCCAATCCACATCTCGGACTTGTATATGAAGGCATCGAGCTCTGCAAAAAAGAAAAGATAGATTTCCTTCTGGCAGTAGGAGGCGGAAGCGCCATTGATTCAGCCAAGGCGATCGGATACGGAGTGGCTAATGAAGGGGATGTATGGGATTATTACGATTACAAGCGCACCGTCACAGGATGCATGCCTCTGGGCGTAATACTCACCATTGCAGCAACCGGAAGTGAGATGAGCGACTCTTCTGTCATCACCAAAGAGGAAGGCCTCGTAAAGCGCGGATACAGCAGTGATTTCGGAAGACCTAAGTTCGCAATACTCAATCCGGAGCTCACCATGACTCTCCCCGATTACCAGACCGCATGCGGATGCACCGACATTATGATGCATACGATGGAAAGATACTTTACAAACGGCGGAAACATGGAGATCACCGACGCCCTTGCAGAGGGTCTTCTCCGTACAGTTAAAAAGAATGCGCTCATACTCCGCGACGATCCCAAAAACTACGACGCAAGAGCGGAGGTCATGTGGGCGGGAAGCCTATCCCATAACGGCCTGACCGGATGCGGCAACGACGGAGGCGACTGGATGACACACAAGCTTGAGCATGAGCTCGGCGGACTTTATGATGTTGCCCACGGTGCGGGACTTGCGGCCATCTGGGGAAGCTGGGCCAGATATGTCTATAAAAACTGTCTCCACAGATTCAAGAAATTCGCACTTAATGTAATGGATGTTGAAAATACCGGAACCGATGAAGAGATCGCTCTTCGCGGCATCGAGGCAATGGAGGATTTCTACAGGAGCATAAATATGCCGACAAACCTCCGCGAGCTCGGTGTTAACGCAACAGATGAAGATCTTGTGACCATGGCTCACAAATGCGCTGTGGGAGTCGGCGGAGAAATGGGATCCGCAAAGGTCCTTGATGAAAAAGCAATGCTTGAGATCTTCAGAATGAGTATGTAAAAAAAACGGGATGTCCGCATCATACGGACATCCCATTTTTACGCTTTTTTAACTGACGACTCCCTTTATATTCATCTTCCAGATATTGTGAACCGTATCAAAGTATAAATAGAGAGTGCGCTGTCTTCCGAATGCCACAACATTACATTCATACGCTCTGAACTTGTCAGAGATAAAAACTCCGTCCGGCATCTGTCTGGCACCTCCAAAGGAAAGATCCCTGTATCCCTTAATATTTAATGTCTGATATTCTCCTGTTTCATCGACAAGACGAAGTCTCATCGGAATGATGGATCCGTCTGACGAAAACTGACAGATAACATCAACCGGTCTGAAATCCACTGGCATACTCATATCAATTCTCCGGATTCAACCTTTTGATCTTTTCTTCAAATACATCACGATCAGGATGATACATGCCGCTATTGTTGTGAATGCTATTGCCAAAGCTATCCATCCTGCTGCAGAGAACACTCTTCCAAGCTTTATTGCTGCCTCAACGGATTCTGCGCCCTGCAGCGTTACTCCGTTTGTTGTAATGGTAGCGCTCTCCGGGGAGCTTGAAAAAATGAATCCAAGTATTCCGAAGGTCGCCGAAAAGACCGAAGCAAGCAGTCCGACCACTCCGGAAAAGATCCCCGAGATCAGGGGTCCCACGTAAGATTTTTGATTCATCCGTAACCTCCGATTACTTATCCGAGCATCTTTGCGATCACTTCATTAATTACCTTGCCGTCAGCCTTACCCTTAAGCTCAGGCATAACGGTTTTCATGATCTGACCTTTGTTTCCGGTAGCGATGACCTCAGCAAATTTCTCCTTAAGAACTGCTTCCACCTCATCTGCGGAAAGCATTTTGGGAGCGTATTCCTCAAACACCTTAAGTCTGGCTTCATATTCGGCCTTGAGCTCAGCCCTTGAATCGGGGCAGGTATCTATCTGCTCCTTTACGCTCTTTATCTCCTTGAGGATTGCCTGATCGGTCATATCATCGGGAATATCATCACGGCATCCCGCATCTATGGCAAGCTTCTTTGTTGCAGACACGAGAGTCGATATAGCATCCTTTCTGACCTTATCGTGATCCTTCATAGCCTGGATCATATCCTTCTGTAAAGTTGAAAACTGCATTTTTATTTCCTCCTTTTTTGGCCGGTTTAAACTATCCTGAATGCTTTAGATAAACCGGGGCATAATCTGTTTTTTTCCGTAAAGATCAATTTAAACAATTATGACATGTAATGGTCACACTTGCATCATCCAGATTTTCAGCAGATACCTTAATATTGCACTCTCCTTCTTCGTATCCTGCCCTTATTATCAGCATGGCACGTCCCTTATATGTTGCCGCATTATCATCCGTATAATTTTCATCCGTGATGGGACATGCTGATCCAAATCCTGCCAGCACCGCCACGCCTTCTACAGAGGCCTGAAGCTGTATCTTAGCATCAGGCACCGTATGACCATCCTTATCGCATACATCTATCTGTGCATATATCAGATCATGTCCGTCTGCAAGCATCACGGTTTTATCCGGTGTTATCTTCAGATATGAAGGAGTACCGGCGGTAACAAGAGTATCTCTGCCGGTCTCTTTTCCGTCAATATAGCTTACGGCAACAACTTCTCCGCTTTCATATACTGTCTCAAACCGCGCGGTAAATGGCATCGGCTTATCCATACAAATGCTCTTCCTGCCAATACTCTTTCCGTTAACAAGAACTTCAACCTCTTCAGCAGCCGAAAAAACTACCAGTTCAATATTACTTCCTTCATATCCGGGATAAGTCCAATTGCTGAGTACATATGGAAATCCCCACATGCTTACTATCTCTTTTTTACCATAGGTATCGGGATGCATTGAATACAGCTTAGTCTTGCCGCTTCCCCATACGATACTCCTGTACTCTCCCTGTGGCATGATATTGCCGGTTATATCGAAATCCGCATCATTTGCAAGTCTCCATGGATAAGGTGAAGTTGCAGGGGGCATAAGATCCCAGGGATTCCTAGGAGCGTTAGGATCGTCAGGATCAACATATGCAGCCTTTCCTATCCCCGCTTCGCCTATATAATCCCATGCGGTCCATGTGAAATCTCCGATAACATAGGGGAGCTTTTCCACCATTGGCCAGCGGAATCCGATCTCCTTGGGGAAATTCTCCGAACCAAGGATGACTCTTTCCGGATACATCTCATGATCTCTCTCATAGATCTCTTCCATGTAATTATATCCGACAACATCAAGACCATTGGTAAAGGGTTCGCTTGCCGTCTCCCACAGAGTTGTCTTAAACCCGTCACCTGAATTCTGTGCATGATTCCATCCCACAGCAAGACTGTCATCAAGTCCGCTCCAGAATGAGCATATACCATTGCTCACAGGTCTTGTTCCATCCAAAGATCTTATCGTCTCTGCAAGAAGCGTAGCACGCTCGTATCCGCTTCCAAGACCTCCTCTTTCGGGGATCTCATTTCCCGTAGACCACATGATAACCGACGGATGAGACCTGTCTCTTTTTACAAATGCTGTAAGATCCTTCTTCCAGTCAGCTTCGAAAAACTGATGATAATCTCCGCCTCTTTTTCCGATAAACCATGCATCAAAGGCCTCATCAAATACATACATTCCAAGTCTGTCGCAGCATTCGATAAGAGCTGCCGAAGGAGGATTGTGAGCAGTACGCACAGCATTAAAACCGGCCTCCTTAAGCTTTCTTATTTTACGCTCTTCGCATGAGTTCATTGTTACAGAGCCGAGAAGTCCGTTGTCATGATGGAGGCATCCTCCCTTTAGCTTAACACTCTTACCGTTAATAAGAAGTCCCCTGACAGGATCTGCGGAAATTGTTCTTATACCGAAGAGCACAGATGCTTCATCCGTTGTCTTTTCTCCATCTTCTTCAAAATGTGTCCTGTATTCACCGATGTCAGTCACTACGGCCTTTGCGGTATAAAGCTGAGGATGATCCGCATCCCACAGCAGCGGATCCTTAACAATAACCTGCATTCTTGCCTGAACGGTTTTACCATGATCAACCTTTATAACCCGTTTTGTCTCCGCTGCAGCCTTACTGCTTCCTTCGGGATAAAGCGATACCACAACCTCTGCCATGCGGTTTAAATTACCGGTATTTTCCACATCTATCAAAGCTTCAAGAAACGCATATCCTTCAGCGATATCTTTCGTATATACAAATACTCCGTCAGGAACTATATGTACACTTGGACCGTGCATAAGACTTACACTACGGTAGATACCTGAGCCCGTATACCATCTGGATGCAGGCTGCATGCTTGTGTTTACATTAACTGTAATACGGTTTTCCTTGCCAAAGGTAACATAGTCACTGAGATCTGCGAAAAAAGGAGCATATCCGTAATGGCACTGTGCTACTCTGCTTCCGTTAACATCAACGGTTGCATTCATCATCACACCGTCAAACTTTAGTCCTGTATATCCCTCTTTCCATTCTTCAGGGAAAAATACATTCCTTGTATAATTGGATAATCCACCGGAAAAAAATCCCGAATCGGAGCCTGCAGGCGCATCCTTTGAAACCTCAGTTCCGATCATACCGTCATGAGGAAGATTTACTATCACGCCGGGATCAGAATCCAGCATCGTTATGGAATCAAGATAGCCCTTCCTGTAAGTCCATTTTTCATCAAGAACCGTACTTTTCATATTTATCCTTTCTATGCAGAAAAACTGTAAGTCAAGTACAATTCACACCGAGTATTATTTTAACAAATATTCCATAAAAAGTACTTAAAAACACATCCGGACAAGTCACTTTTATCCCTGTTTTCCTCTCGGGCTTTCCCCGTACCTTTTTACATATGCCCTGTAGAAGGATGAGTAATCACCAAAGCCGCATTTTTCGGCTGCCTCACCTGCAGTTTTTCCTTCCTCAAGCATTTTTCTTGCGAAAACAAGCCTCTTTGCGGTTATGTACTCCCACGGTGACGCACCGGTTGACTGTTTGAAGATCCTGCCTATCTGTGACTGGCTCACATAAAATTTTTCGGAAAGGAGCGGAATTGAAAGCTCATCCGATATATGGCTGTTCACATATTTCAGTATTTTCTCGGACAGGGTGCTTTTCCTTCTGTGCCTGCCGCCGGTCTTTGCTTCAGCAGCATCATCAAAGTCATCATCAAGTCCTGACAGTATTTCCATGATAATACGATATGCCGCAAGCCTTCTGTCAT
>OCVV011152215.1_pt1 | contig 18448 bp, 20 predicted proteins | sample 1539721 | NCBI WGS metagenome assembly OCVV01 (sample SAMN02144230, study PRJEB22623) | gut metagenome | biome: sheep rumen | host: Ovis aries | place: New Zealand | reverse complement strand
TTTATAAATTATTTTCTTTTGAATTAAAGGATCTAATTTTAAATATTTATCAATATATAATACATTATCTTTAAATACTTTATTTATAGTTTGATCTAATTCCTTATTAATATATCTATCATACTCTTGTAATATTTCACTAAACTTTAAGAATTTTTCATTAACTTTTTTGTCTTCTTCTTTTAAGAATGGTAATACATGATGTCTATATCTATTTCTAGTATTCTTATCTTCTAAATTAGTTTGATCAACTGCATATGGTATATTTCTCTTTTTATTATATTCAATAATTTCATCCTTAGTAACGAATATTAAAGGCCTAACTATTTTATAATTACCCATTTCCACACACTTACTAAAACCACTGTATCCTTTTAAAGTTGAACCTCTAACAAGTCTCATAAGTATTGTTTCAATCAAATCATCACCATGATGAGCAGTAAATAAATAATTAGCATTATATTTCTTTATCAAATCATCAAAAAAATTATATCTAATTATTCTTGCTTCATTTTCAAAGTTATCATCACCATATTGTTCAATTATCATTGATTCAAAAATTACATCTTTTTTTCTACAATACTCTTCTAAATCATCTTTTTCTTTAAAACTCTCTTTTCTAACATTATGATTTACATGAGCAACAATAATAGATATATCAATATCCTTTTTAATTTTAAGTAACATATCTAAAAGAGACATCGAATCAGGTCCATAGGAATTACCTAACACAATAATGTCTCCGTTTTTTAATTTTAAATCATTTAATAAGTAATCTATAACTTTATTCATCTTCTTTTGCCTCTTCTTGTGGAATTCTTATTATATACTCATCTTTTGAAGAATAAAAATATTTTTCTTTTAAATATCTAGCTACATATTCTGGATCTTGTAATTTTTTGACATCAATTTCTAATGATTCATTGGATTCTTTTAATCTAACTAAGTCTGTTTCTAATTGTTTCTTTTCTCTATATTTTTCATATATATTTAGCCATACTTGACTTAGGGATGTAAAAACAGCTGAAATTATAATAATTGAAAGAACACCAAAAACTATAGATCTAAGAGTATTTTTCTTCTTCTTTTTCTTAGCCATTTTTTCACCCACTTTCTCACTTTAATTATAACATTTATAGATATTACATTTTAAAAGATATCAAGCAATTTTACATTCTTTTACAAAAAAAAGATACCAATTTGGTATCTTAATCAGTATATGGTAATAATGCAATAGCTCTTGCTCTTTTAATTTCACGAGCTATATGTCTTTGATGTAATGCACATGCACCAGTTACTCTTCTAGGTAATATTTTACCTCTTTCATTTATATATCTTTTTAAAACATCAACGTCTTTATAATTTATATCTTTACCAGTACACATATAACATACTTTTTTCTTTTTTCTATAAAATTCTGCCATGTTTTACCTCCTATTTCTAAAATGGTAATTCATCATCATTTATTTCTATACTAGAACCAAAATCTGCAAATGGATCATTCTTATTTACTTCAGTTGATTCCATAGTATCTGAAAAACTATTTGGAGTTACATCGTTAGTTGAATTACTAGCTAATGCATCTCTTTGTGCTTTTGTGTCTAAAAATTGAACACTTTGAGCTACAACATCTGTAGTATATCTTCTAACACCATCTTTTTCATAACTTCCTGTTTGAATTCTTCCATCAATTGCTACTTGACTACCTTTTGTAAGATACTTTTGACAATTCTCTGCTTGTTTTCCAAATACAACAATATTTATAAAGTCAGTTTCTCTTTCACCATTTTGATTTGAATAATTTCTATCGATTGCAATGCTAAATCTAGCATTTGGATTATTATCTTGATTATATCTTAATTCAGGATCTCTTGTTAATCTTCCGATTAAAAATACTTTATTCATATTTTCCTCTTTTCTTATTCATCAACTTTAACTACTAAACTACGAATAATATTTTCATTAATTGATGCTAAACGACTAAATTCATTAATTGCTTTGTCATCTTCAGTTTCAATAGTTAATAAGAAATAATATCCATTTTTAAATGTTTTAATTTCATAAGCAAGTTCTCTTTGCCCCATATCTTTGAAATCAACGACTTTAGCATTAAAAGATTCAACTGTTTTCTTCATTTCTTCAGCTACTTTTTTAATTTCTGCTTCTTCAAGATTTGGTCTAACTATAAACATTAATTCATACTTAAACATCATTACACCTCCTTTTGGACATAAGGTCTATCTCTAGACAAGGAGTACCGAAATACTCGCTAGTAGTATAACAAACATAATTGAAATTGTAAATATTTTTTAAAAAAAGCAGACTTTTGTAGTCTACTTTTAAACATTAAATCTAAATAAACAAATATCTCCATCTTGCATGATATAGTCTTTTCCTTCAAGTCTATATTTTCCTGCTTCTCTAACTTTAAGTTCAGATCCATTTTCAATTAAATCACTATATGACATAACCTCAGTTTTAATAAATCCTTTTTCAAAATCAGTATGGATTATTCCAGCACATTTTTTTGCATTAGTTCCCTTTTTATAAGTCCATGCTCTTACTTCGTCCTTACCAACAGTAAAGAATGTTTCAAGACCAAGTAAATCATATGTTGCTTGGATTAATTGTTCAAGACCAGTACTTTCAATACCAAATTCTTGTAACATCTCTTTCTTTTCATTATCATCCATATCAGACAATTCACATTCCATCTTTGCACACATAACAATAACTTTAGATTCTTCATTAGCTGCATATTCTCTTAATTTATTAACATATTCGTTGTCTTCTATTAATTCTTCTTCTGAAACATTAGCCATATATATAATTGGTTTTATAGTTAATAAACTAAAGTTCTTTAACCATTCCATATCTTTATCATTAAAATCAACATTTCTTAATGGAATATCTTTCTCAAGAGACTCTTTTGCTTTAACAAGTGTTTCATATTCAGATAAAGACTCTTTATCTCTATTAGTTTCGGCTTTTTTCTTAATTTTATCTATTCTATTATTAATTATTTCTAGGTCAGACATTGATAATTCAAGATTAATTATTTCTATATCTCTAATAGGATCAATTGTATTTTCAACATGTATAATATCGCCATTTTCAAAACATCTAACAACTTCTACAATTGCATCTACTTCTCTAATATGAGATAAAAATTTATTTCCTAAACCTTCTCCTTGAGATGCCCCTTTAACAAGTCCTGCTATATCTATAAATTCATATGCAGTTGGAATTAATCTTTCTGGTTTATACATTTCATTTAATTTATTTAATCTCTCATCTGGAACAACTACAACTCCAACATTCGGATCAATAGTTGCAAATGGATAATTTGCTGCTAGTATTTTTTGTTTGGTAATTGCATTAAATAATGTACTTTTACCAACATTAGGTAATCCTACTATTCCTGCTTTTAAACCCATATTACCACCTCATTCAAATGTATTCTATCACATTAAAAAAAAATAACCAATAATTAAATCGGTTATTATTTATTTATTCCAGTAGTCTCTATATTGAAATTAATTTTATCAACATCTTCTGTGGATATTTTTTTATAAGTAACTGTTATACTTATTGTTTCTTTATTTCCACTTTTAACTTCTTTAGTTTCAGGTTCAACTTTAACTTCAAAACCATCTGGTATTTTATTTTTTATTTTACTTGATAATTCTATATTTCTAGAACCATCATTTATAACATTATAACTTATTTTTGCATAATCACCTATTTCTTTCATACCTGATATTGAAATAAATATTTGATTGTCTTTTATACTAGCGTCTGCTTTAACATTTTCTGATTTATCTACCTTAATAGAATTTTCTTCATAATTAATCTTAACATCTTGTCCAACAAGTCCTATCGTACTTCTATTAGCTATAATAAATCCCAATAACACTGCAATAATAACTGTAAGAATAAGTTTTATAATATTTTTCATAATACCCTCCTACCAAATTAATAATTAAATATTAACTCCTGAAGTTGGTCCTAAAGGCAATCCTAATAGATACCATCCTATTACTATAATAAACCAAGCAATTATCATAAACATAAAGTAAGGCATAATGAATGATAGTCCTTTTCTTATAGTTACTGCTTCTTTATTAGAGTTATAGATATTTAAATATCCTAAATATATTATGAAATATCCAAGGAATGGTGTAATACCTTTACTTAATGAATCTGCTGCTCTTAATACGAATTGAGCAAATTCTGGGCTGATATTTGATTGCATCATCATAGGAACAAGTGTTGGAGCAAATAAAGTCCACTTTGTTACTGCTGAAGTAACAAATAATCCTGAGATTGCCATAATAATTAATGATATTATTATAAGCATTATTCCACTAATAGATGATCTTGTTATTATATCTAATCCATAACATGATATAAGTAATCCTATATTACTCTCTTTAAATACAGCAACAAATTGTACAAAGAAGAAAATAGTTACAACTAATTCTCCAAAATCTTTAAAGAATATTGATACTTTTTCAACTAATTCCTTATCATTTTTAATAGTTCCTGCACCTATTGCGTAAGCAATTCCTACTAATGCAAACCAAAGTGATACTAAAAAAGTAAATCCTCTTTGAAAATATGAACTATGTCCAAATAATTGATTAACATATGCTTTCTCACTTAAATCAAGTAATACTCCTGATTTAGGTAATCCTGGTATTATCATATAAATAAATATTAATATTAAAATAATACCTAATATTAAAGCATTTCTAAGACCTTTTTTCTCTAAATTATCTTGTCTTATTTTTTGAGCATCATCAAGTTCCGCTAAATCTTTTGCTGTTAAATTCATAGTGTTTTCTAATTCTTCACCATTTTTATACTTACCTATCCTATTTACTACAAATCCTTCAATAGCAATTGTTCCAACTATAGCTAAAATAATAGATGAAACTATCATAATAAATATATTAGATAACAATGGTACATGATATTCTGTATCAATGATTCTTGCAGATAACTCAGTTATTTCTACTAATGAAACATCTAAACTTCCTGCAAAAAAAGATATACCATATCCAAATGCAACACCACAAAAGGCAGTAGTTATACCTAATAATGGACTTCTTTTATTTACCGCATAAATAAGTGCTGATAAAGGTATTAATATTACAAATCCTACATCATCTATTAAACTAGAAAAAATTCCAATTAATATTATTAAAAATGTAATAAACTTATTATTTATCCTAATTGTTTTTCTTCTTAAGAATGCCTTTATAAATCCAGAAGCATGAGCAATTGATAAACCAATTAATGCTATTACTAGATTTATAAAAGGTGAAAATGAAGCAAAATTCTTTGAAGAATTTCCTATTAAAAACTTCCATCCTTCAGGTGAAAACATATTTTTTACTTTTACAATCCTAGATTCTAAGTCTAAATTATTCTTATCAATTACATTATAATACGATGTTAAATTAAGTCTTGATAATATTAAACTTATAATCATAACTATAAATGTTAATATTATAAAAGTAGTAGCTGGATGTAAGTAGAACTTTTTAAGTCTCATTTTCTTTTTTTCATTCATTCTCCACACCTACTTTTCTATTTTTTTCATTTTTTTATTAAATTCTATCCTAGGCATTATAATTACTCTTCCACATCCACAACATTTAATCTTTATATCTGCTCCTAATCTAACAACTTCCCAATTATTAGATCCACATGGATGTTGTTTTTTCATAACTACAATTGTTCCTAACTTATACTCATTATTTTCCATTATGTACCTCGATTTGATCATATGGAATTTTTACATTTTCTTTATCAAATTCATCTTTTATTTCTTTTCTTAATTTTCTTTGAACTATAAATTGTTTCATAGGAGTCGTTTCTACTGTAATTCTATATACAATAGATGAATTATCTAATTTTTCAACTCCACTTATTTGAATATCTCCTTTTAGATCTTCTAGTTTTTTATTAAGTCTTTTAAATAGTTTATTTAATACGTCTTCTACACGATCTAAATCACTTTCATATGCAACACCAACATCTACTATTGCTAAAGAATTACTCTTATTATAATTAATTACTTTATCAATATTTCTATTAGATATACACATTACTGATCCATCATAATTCTTTATTTTAGTTGTTTTAAGTCCAAGATAAATAACTTCTCCCATATAATCTCCAACTTTTATAGTATCCCCAACTGAGAAATAATCCTCTATAATAATTGAAAATCCAACTATATAATCCTTAAATAAATCTTGAAAAGCAAGTCCAATTACTACTGATACGATTCCAAGTCCTGCTAATACAGATTGAACATTTACTCCGTATACAGTAAGAATTGATAATATAACCATTAATATAATAATAAACTTTAATCCATCTACTATTATTTGTAATAGGGTTTTATATCTTTTTTTATTTACTATTAATCTACTTTGTCTATTAAACAATGCAACTACCATTTTTTTAATAAACTTATAAATTACAACACCTACAACTATATAAATTATAGGTAAATAAAACAATTTACTTGTAATTATTTTTAATAAACAATCAATAAAAGTCATATTTTATCTCCACTCTTCATATTTCATAATATCTAATATTCTATTTAAGTCACTATTATTATTAAAGTTAATTTCTATTTTATTCTTTTTAAATTTAACTCTAGTTCCTAATTTATCAGATAATTCATCTTCTAAAGAACTATATTCATTTATTGTTTCTTTTTTTCTAGTTATAGAATGTTTCTTTTTTACTTCTTCTCCTTGAGATAATTCTTCTAATGTTCTTACATTTATATTTTCGTTTAAAATTTTATCAACAAAACCATTAATTTGTTCCTCGTTTTCAAGTTTACTTAATACTCTTGCATGACTTGTTGATATTTTATCTTCTGATATTAACTCTTGAACATTTTCAGGCAAATTTAATAAACCTAACATATTTGTGATATGACTTCTACTTTTTCCAAGTCTTTCAGCTAACTCTTCTTGAGTGATAGATAGAGTATCTAATAATTTCTTATATGCATTTGCTTCTTCAATTGAATTTAAATTTTCTCTTTGTAAATTCTCAAGTAATGCAATTTCCATCATTTCATTATCAGAAAATTCTCTAACAATTGCTGGAATAGTTTTTAATCCTGCTATTTTTGAAGCTTTTACTCTTCTTTCACCAGCTATTATTTCATATCCTTTAATACTTTTCTTAACAATAATTGGTTGAAAAACTCCATATTCTTTTATTGAACTAGCTAGTTCATTTAATTTATCTTCATCAAATACCTTTCTAGGTTGATAAGGATTGCTTCTTAACTCATCAATATTTATTTCAACAATTTCATCTTTAGGTGTAGAACTAACTATTTTTTCTTCCATTTTATTAAAATCTAATTGTTCATTATTAAACAATTCTTCAAGTCCCTTTCCTAATGCTCTTCTCTTATTTGTGTCCATTTCTTTCAATCACTTCCTTAGCCAAATTTAAATAAGCTTCTGTACCCTTACTCTTTGGATCATAAGCAACTATTGGTTTTCCATGAGATGGTGCTTCTGTTAATCTAATTAATCTTGGAATAATAGTATCATATACTTTTTCTTTAAAATATTTTCTAACTTCTTCTACTACTTCAAATCCTAAATTAGTTCTAGCATCTAACATAGTAAGAAGTACTCCTTCTAATTCAAGATTAGGATTAAACTTCTTTTGTGCTAACATAATTGTATTTAATAATTGCATAATACCTTCTAATGCAAAGAATTCACATTGAACTGGAATAATAACTGAATCAGATGCCATTAAAGCATTATTAGAAATTATTCCAAGTGAAGGTGGACAATCAATTATTACATAATCAAATTCATCTTTTATTGGATCTAGTTTCGATTTTAACTGTCCTATTCTGGAAAACTCGTTACCCTCTCTACTATTTTCATATAATTCTACGTTAAGTCCAGCTAAATGAATTGTTGCTGGTATAACATATAATCTTTTGTATTTAGTAGCGTATATTGCTTTTTCAATATCACATCTATTCATAAATACATCATATACACTATCTTCTATATCTCCTCTATTTATACCAACACCTGTTGTTGCATTACCTTGAGGATCTATATCAATTAATAATACTTTTTTCCCTAGCAATGCTAAAGAAGCTGCTAAATTAATACTTGTTGTGGTCTTTCCTACACCACCCTTTTGATTAACTAATGATATTACTTTCCCCATATTTTCACCTTCTTAAACATGCTATATATATAATATCAAAAAAAGAAAGTTATTTAAACAAAAATATAAAAAAAGAAAAAAATAAAAGGTTAATTTAATTAACCTTTATTTAAATTTAATTATTAATTGAACCTCGTTATCAAGATTTAGTTCATCTATTGTTACATTATATCCTTCACTAGTTAATTTTTGAATTAGATTCTTAACTTCATTTATTCCATTACTATTATTTGATACCATTGGTTGAACAGTATTTTCAGCAACTGGTTGTGGTTGTGTTTGAGTTAAATCACTAAATAAACTTTCAATATTGTTTGAAGGAGTTTGATTTCCAATTAGAGATTGATTATTTAATTCTGGTTGATTATTTTTCATTCCAGCTATTCTATTACCTGGATTTTGTTCTTCAGTAATTGGAGGTTTTCCATCTAATTCTCTTTGTTTATTAATTACTTCTGTTTTTAATTTAGCTTGAGATAAATCAAGTTTAAATCCATAATCTCCAGTTGCAATTTTTGGTGCTGTTAAATCTGGAGTAGACCCCATTGGTTGTTGTGGCATAACAGTATTTTGAATTGGTTCTTGTGCTGGAGCAGGTGTACTAAATAAACTATCTAAAGATGTATTATCAATATTTTGTGCTGGTTCTACCATATTCATATTATTATTTTGTGTATTATCATCTGGAGTAATTTCAGGCATACTAGCCATTAATCCATTTCCATCTTGTACTGAAGGTTGTATAACTTCTTCTTGTTTAGGCATAGGTGGAATAAATGAATTTGTATTCATATTAGGACCACCTGGTGTTCTATTAATTAAACCATCTATATTTTTAGGAGGTTCATTAACAGGTACATCATCAACATTTATATCATTAGATTGTTCTCTTATTTTATTTATATCTACAGTTGTTGGATCAGAAAATAAACTACTATTATTATTTTCATTTTGTGTTAAATCACTATTTATATTCATTTCTGCAACAACCCCTCCATCACTAGAATCGTCTCCTGTCGGATTCATTTCTTTTATTTTATTCTCTAATTCTCTAACAGTCATCTTATTATCAATTACTTCTTTTAATAAGTTTATTTGAGTATTTTTATCATTAACATTAAGTAAACTTCTAGCGTGTCTTTCTGATATCTTGTTATTAAGAAGTGCTTCTTGTACTTCATCTGGAAGAGTTAATAATCTTAGTTTATTAGATACTGATGATTGACTCTTACCCATAGTTTGAGCTAATTGTTCTTGAGTCATAGTATCTAAATCTAATATTTTTTGATATGTTCTTGCTTCTTCTACTGGTGTTAAATCTCTTCTTTGTAAATTTTCTATTAAAGCTACTTTTGAAGCTTCTTTATCATCTAAATTTTTTATAATTGCTGGAATCTTAGTTAATCCTGCCATTGTAGATGCTTTATATCTTCTTTCTCCAGCTATTATTTCATATTTTTCTCCAAATTTTCTAACAAGTATTGGTTGAATTACACCGTGTTCTTTAATAGATACAGCTAATTCTTTTAATCCTTGTTGATCAAATACTTCCCTTGGTTGAAATCTATTGGGAATTATATCATCTAAATATAATTGCACAACTTCTTCGTTCACAACGTTTGTATTATCCATATTCAACCCTCCATTTATTCTTATAACATAAATTATATATTAATACTTTATTTTTTACAACGGAAATTTTTTAATTTTATCTATATTCCTAGGATATTTATCAGGTGTTTTTTCTATTTTTGTAAAGAAAACTATATTCCTAGTGCTATTTTCTATAGGTAATTTAAAACTGTCTATTTTTTCCAATTTTAACTTTAAAACACTACATACACTTTCTATACCTTTTATCTCTTCTTCTATATTTGCTTTTAAAAATATTAACTTTCCACCAATTTTTACTGATTTTGAACATATTTCTAATAATACTCTAGTATTTGCTACAGCTCTAGCTGTCACTAAATCAAATTTTTCAGGGAATTCTTTTGAATAATCTTCCATTCTTGTGTGTATTGCTTCTATATCTTTTAAACCTAGTCTATCTATTACATCTTTTAAATAAATAACTCTTTTATTTAATGAATCTATTAAAACAACTTTTAAATTAGGAAAAACTATTTTTAAAACTATACCAGGGAAACCAGCTCCTGTACCTACATCACATATTGTTAAGTTCTTGTTTAAATCAATATCTCTATATAAAGTTAAACTATCATAAAAATGTTTTAAATAAACTTCCTTTTCTTCAGTAATTGTAGTTAAATTTATTTTCTCGTTCCATTCTATTAATATTTTATAAAACTCGTTTAACTGATTTAATTGCCTGTCATTTAATTTTATTCCAAGTTTTTTAATTTCTCTTATAAATTCATTTCTATCCATTTTGTTTTCCCTTTTTTAAATACATCATAAGTACGTTAATATCTGCTGGATTTACTCCACTAATTCTTCCAGCTTGCCCAACTGTTATTGGCCTTATTTCATCAAGTTTTTGTCTTGCTTCACTAGCTAAATTAGTAACTTTATTATAATCAATATCTTCAGGAATAGATATTTCTTCATATTCTAACATTTTATTAACTTCTTTTAGTTCTTTTTTTATGTATCCTTCATATTTACAATTAATTTCTACTTGTTCAAGAACTTCATCTTCATACTCATTAGTTATATATGGAATTAAATCACTTATTTTAACTTCTGTTCTTTTTAATAAATCATATAATTTTATTCCATCCAATAATCTTGGTGAATTTAAACTATCTAAAAACTTATTACTCTCATCTCCTGGTGTCATTTTTATGGATTGTAACTCTTTAGTAAGTTTGTCTATATTATTAATTTTATTCTTATATTTTTCATAATCTTCTTTACTTACTAAACCAATTTTATAACCATATTCTCTAAGTCTTATATCTGCGTTATCGTTTCTAAGTAATAATCTATATTCAGCTCTAGATGTTAATAATCTATAAGGATCTATTACTCCTTTAACAATTAAATCATCTATTAAGACGCCTATATATGCTTCGTTTCTTTTTAATATCAATGGTTTCTTATTTTTAATCTTTAATGCTGCATTAATTCCCGCTATAAGTCCTTGTCCTGCTGCTTCTTCATATCCACTAGTTCCATTAATTTGTCCAGCAGTAAATAAGTTTTCTAATACTTTCGTTTCTAAACTAGGTTTTAATTGCATTGAATCTATTGCATCATACTCAATTGCGTATGCATATTTTAAAATCTTTGCATTTTCTAATCCTGGTAATGAATGAACCATTTTTTCTTGTACATCATGAGGCATACTAGTTGAAAATCCTTGTAAATATATATCATCATAAGATAAACTTTCTGGTTCTAAAAATAATTGATGTCTTTCTTTATCTTTAAATCTTACAACTTTATCTTCAATTGATGGACAATATCTAGGTCCTACTCCTTCAACATATCCTCCATACATACTAGATTTATCTAAGTTTTCATTTATTATTTTATGGGTTTCTGGTGTTGTATATATTAAATGACATGGTACTTGTTCATTAACATCGTACTCAATTTTATTTGAAAAAGAAAAATTATGACATATACTGTCTCCTGGTTCTAATTTCGTTTTTGAAAAATCTATACTTTCTTTCTCTATTCTTGGTGGAGTTCCAGTTTTTAATCTTTTTATAGTAAATCCATAATCTTTTAATTTATCACTTAAATGTAATGATGGTTCTTCACCATGTGGACCACCACTATATTTTGTAGATCCATATAATATTGCTCCTTTTAAATATGTACCTGTAGTTAAGATAACTGTTTTACTTTCAATCTTTTCTCCAGTACTCAAAATTATCCCTTTTACTTTTTTATCTTCAACAATTAAATCTTCTACCATTCCCTCTTTAATAGTTAGATTATCAGTACTTTGCAATGTTTTTAACATCTCTTCTTTATATGTATTTTTATCTGCTTGAGCACGAAGTGCTTGAACCGCTATTCCTTTTTTAGTATTTAACATTTTCATTTGAAGAAAACTTTTATCGGTATTTTTACCCATTTCTCCACCTAATGCATCTATTTCTCTTACAACAATTCCTTTAGCTGGTCCTCCTATTGAAGGATTACAAGGCATATCTGCTATGTTTCCAATTCTACCCGTAACTAATAAAGTTTTATTATTCATTCTGGCTCCTGCTAAAGATGCTTCACATCCTGCATGACCACCACCTACTACTATAATATCGTACACATAATCACTTACTTTCCTAAACAAAATTGACTGAATAATTGATCAATTAATTCATCATCATAATTATCTCCGGTAATTTCACCTAATTTATTCCAAATCATTTTTATATCTATTTCTATTAAATCAACCGGATCATTTCTTTTTAATGCTTCTTTTATTTCTTCTACTATTTCTAGACTTTCTTTAGCAAGAACTATTTGTCTTGCATTACTTAAATACGTAAAATCTCCACTATTTATGTTATCTAAATTAAATATTTCTTTTATTTTATCTCTTAATTTATCTATTTCTTTCTCTTCTATAGTATTAATTTTAATAATATTATCTGACTCTATATTTTCAATATCTATGTTACTATCTAAATCACTCTTATTTATAACTATTATGTTATTCTTATCCTTTATTTTATTAAGTAATTCTTTATCATAATCTGTCAATTTTTCATTATTATTAAGAACCATTATAACTAGATCAGCATCATCTATCTCTTTATAACTTCTCTCTACCCCAATTTTTTCTATTTTATCTTCAGTATCTCTAATTCCAGCAGTATCAACTAATTTTAATATAATTCCATCTATATTTATTTCTCCTTCTACTATATCTCTAGTAGTTCCTTCTATATCTGTAACAATTGCTTTTTCTTCATTTAATAATCTATTTAATATACTACTTTTTCCTACATTTGGCCTTCCAACTATAACTGTTTTTATTCCATCTCTTATTAATTTACCATTTTCACTCTCTTTAACTATTTTATTAATTTTAGTTTCAATGTTATTCATTTCTTTTTTTATACTATCAATAGTAATTTCTTCTATATCTTCATATTCTGGGTAATCAATATTAACTTCAATATTAGCTATTAATTCCAATAATTCTTGTCTAAAATCTTTTATTATTTTACTTACTCTTCCATCTAATTGATTAATAGATAATTTTCGTGATTGGTCTGTTTTTGCATTTATTACATCCATTACTGATTCAGCTTCTACCAAATCTATTCTACCATTTAAAAATGCCCTTTTTGTAAACTCTCCTGGAGTTGCTAATCTTGCACCTTTTAAAAGCAATAATTCAAGCACTTTATTTGTTGTTGCAATTCCACCATGACAGTTAATTTCTACTATATCCTCTGTAGTAAATGTTTTTGGTGCTTTCATTACACTAACCAATACTTCATCTATTATTTCACTTTTATCAATAATATGGCCATAATTAATAGTATGACTTTCGACTTTGTTTAAATCTTTTCCTTTAAAAATTGAATTAACTATATTAATTGAGTCTTCTCCACTTACTCGAACTATTGAAATTGCTCCTATTCCTAGTGCTGTTGATATACAGGCTATGGTATCGTTCATATTATCACCCCAAATCCAACATATTGTATCATATAAATAAAAAAAAGAGAATAATTATCTCTAATCTTCTCTTGGTTTAATAACAACGCATCTATTAGGCTCTTCCCCTTCACTTTCTGTATATACGTACTTGTGATCATTTAATGCATTATGAATTATTCTTCTTTCATATGAATTCATTGGATCTAATTTAGCAGCAATTTTGCTTCTAGATACTTCTCTAGCTGTTCTTTTTGCTAGTGATTCTATTCTTTTTTGTTGTTTTACTTTGTAATCACCAACATCTAAATTAAACTTGTACATAACTCCTATTTCATTATGTACCATTTGTTTTACTATAGTTGATAAAGCATCTATTGTTCTACCATTTTTTCCAATTAATATATTATTATTATCGCTATATAATGATATGTTTAACATTCCATCTCTCATTTTTGTTTCTATTTTGCAATCTAACCCCATATCACTTGCTATCTTTTTAATTGATTCTTTTATATAAGATACTATTTCTTCTTTCTTATATACTTCTAATTCAATCTTTTTTCCTTTAAATAATCCACCCTTTGTTTCTTTTTCATTAATTATAAGGTTTTCTTCTTTTTCATTTAATTCAGATAAAGCTTGTTTTTTTACTTCATCAATACTTTTTCCTGAAAATTCATACTTATTTAACATCTATTTTCCTCCTCTTAATTAATAAATTTTGAACTATTGTAAATGAGTTACTTGTTAACCAATATATATCTATTGCTGTAGACATAAATAATGACATAACAATTATCATAACTACCATTGATTTATTCATTATTTGAGTTTGTGGATTTTTTTGAGATGATGTAGCATTAAATTTAAATGAGAAATATGTAATTAATCCAAGAATAATTATAATTATTATATATTGAAAATTACCTTGTGATAAAGCAACAGCTGGTGTTACTCCTAGATTTAATGTTAAGAATTTATCTTCAAAAATTACTGGTACTCTTTGAATTCCCTCAAAGAAAGCAATAAATATTGGTAATTGTATAAAAGCATATAAACATCCAGCAAATGGATTAATATTAAATTTTTTATATACTAAACCAATTTCTTGAGACTTCTTTAACATTGATTCTTGATCATCTTTTCCATCATATTTTTTCTCAATTCTATCTAATTCAGGTTGTGCTTTTGCAATAAGTTCAGATTGCATAGCTGTTTTTTGTGTTAATGGGAAAGTCAATAATCTAATTGCTAAACCTGCAATTATTAATGCTAAACCATAATTTTTAACTATTCCTCCTAGCTTAATTATTAACCAAGCTAATGGTTTAACAAATATATTTGTCCATAATCCTTCATCATGTCCTGAATTTGCTTTAAAATCAACACATTCAGGTAACTTACTTACTTTAGTCTCTTTTTCATACTTTTCATAAATCTTTAATAAATTCTTATCTGTAGGTCTACATAATATATTTTGTGTTAATGTTTGACCTGTTTCTTCATTTTTTATTATTTTGTCATCTACTTTTAATGTTTTAGTACATCCTGTTAACAATAATAATAATAGAACTAAAACAAACAATTTCTTTTTATGCATATAAAACTCCTATTTATTAATATATTTTATTACTTCACTATATTCATTTAATACTTCATCATATGAGTAATTTAAATAATTAGTCTTAACTATTATAATATAATCTAAATTTTTTTTATAGACATTTTTACTATTATCTATTATATTTCTCATTTGTCTTTTTACTTTATTTCTTATAACAGCATTACCAATCTTAGTTGCAACTGATATTCCAAATCTCGAATATTCTAAGTTATTATCCTTAATATATATAGTGAACATTGACCTTCTATAATATTTAGATGTTTTTATAATATTAGTAAATTCATATTGATTTTTTACAATATATCTTTTTTTCATCTAATCACCAGTTTCATTATATAATAAAAAAACCACTGTTACCAGCAGTATTATTTTGCTAAAACTTTTCTTCCTTTTCTTCTACGACTATTTAATACTTTTCCTTTTACACGTGAAAAAAATCCATGTTTTTTAGCTCTTTTTCTATTATTAGGTTGATAAGTTCTTTTCATAATACACCTCCAAATTAAAATCTCCATTATTATAATAATATTTCAAGATAATTGTCAACATAAAATTATTAATTAACATTTTCAACATGGTTGTTTAAAACTAAATTTTGCTTGTTAATTAAAATTTGTGGAAAATGTGGAAAACTCCTTTATTTATTGAAAATAAAAGCTTATAATAGTGGATAAATTTGTTGATAAGCTGTTGATAATTTTTTTACTCTTTTTTCTATTTACTTTTTTAAACAAATTAAGCTACAATTAAATTGAAATTAATACTTATAAACCGGGGGGAGTGGTTTAATATGGACAATCAATCTATATGGTCTAAAGTCTTAGAAAAACTAAATTCCGAATTAGACTCACTTGCATATCAAACTTGGTTTATGGATACAACTCTATATAAAATAGAGGATGGTATATTTATTATTACGGTTCCTTATGAAATTCATAAGAAAAATATAATTAACAATTATAAAGATCTACTTGATAATACGATAAAAGAGGTCACAGGTAATAATTATAATATTGAATTAGTTTTACAAGATGAGATAGAAGAAGAGAAAGAATCAATTGTTGATGTAAATGAGAATAATGGAAACACTGAAGAAACAGTTGATTATAAAATTGATTCTAACTTAATAAAAAAATATACCTTTGAAAATTTTGTAGTCGGTAATAGTAATAGATTTGCACAAGCAGCTTCACTTGCTGTTGCGGAATCTCCTGGAAAAATCTATAATCCATTATTTATATATGGAAATAGTGGATTAGGTAAAACTCATTTGATGCACGCTATAGGAAATTATATAGTAGAGCATAGCAATAAAAGAGTTTTATACATTTCAAGTGAACAATTTATAAATGATTTCGTAGCAATGAATAGAAGAGATGATGATGGATCAAATTTTGATTATGTTGGATTCTTTAAGAAAAAATATAGAGATATAGATGTATTAATAATTGATGATATTCAATTCTTAAGTGGAGCAAAAGAATCTCAAAAAGAGTTTTTCCACACATTTAACACTTTATATGAAGGAAATAAACAAATTATTATTTCATCAGATTCCTCACCAAATGATCTACATAAGTTGGAAGATAGATTAAAAACAAGATTTGGATGGGGTCTAGCAGTTGATATTTTTCCACCAGAACTTGAATTGAGAAAAGCTATTATATTAAAGAAAATTGATGTAGAAAAACTAACAAAACCAATTCCTGAAGAAGTAGTAGAGTTTATGGCAGCAACAATTAGTGGAAGTGTTAGAAATTTAGAGGGAGCTTTAACAAGATTAATGGCTTATTCACTTACTTGGGGAAAAGATATTGATATAGACCTTGCTAAAGATGCTCTTAATGGATTTACTAATAAAGATATAATTAGTGAAAAGAATGATGTAGCTAAGATTCAAAAGGCTGTAGCTAATTATTTTCAAATTACAGTGGATGATTTAAGAAGTAAGAAGAGAAGTGCAAATATAGCTTTTCCTAGACAAATAGCTATGTATCTATGTAGACAATTAACAGATGAATCTTTTCCTAAAATAGGAACAGAATTTGGTGGAAAAGATCATTCTACAGTTATACATTCATGTGATAAAGTAGAGAAAGAAATGAAAAAGAATAAAGAAGTTGAAAAAGCCATAGAAAATTTAACAAAACAAATAAAAAATGTTTAAAAATACTTTTTATTAACAAATAAATAACAAGGTTAAAAATTAAAAATCAATGTTATTATTAGTTAAAAAAAGTTATTAACATTTTCAACAGTAATAATAATAAAAACTTTAAAATAAATAAGAAAGAAGGAACAAATTATGAAATTAAAAATTAAGACAGATATTCTATACGAAAATTTAAATAAAGTATCAAAGGCAATATCAACAAAAAACTTAATTCCTGTTTTAGGAGGTATTAAATTTGATCTTACCAATGAAGGATTAACTTTAACAGCATCTGATAATGATATTACTATTCAAACTTTTATTCCACAAAATAATGAAAATATGGATATTAATGAAGAAGGAACTGTTATTATTCAAGGAAAATATATATTAGATATAGTTAGAAAATTACCAGATGAATATATAAATATAGAAGTATTGGATGATATTAAAATATTAATTTCCACAGATAATAGTGAATTTAATTTAAATGGAATAAGTAATAGTGAATATCCTAAGATAGTATTAGAGGAAAATAAAAACTTTATTAATATAAATACTAAAACATTTAAAACTTTAGTTAATCAAACATCTTTTGCAACATCAAATGATGAATCTAGACAAATATTAACTGGTATTAATTTTAAAATAAATGGAAATATACTAGAATGTAATTCTACAGATTCATATAGATTAGCTAAAAAAGTTATTAATTTAGATGTTCCATCTAATGAGGAATACAATATAGTAATTCCAAGTAAAAATGTAATTGAATTTGTAAGAATTTTAAATGAAAATGAGGATAATATTGAATTACATATATTTAAAAATAAAATATT